>Ga0208626_1000421_pt1 | contig 14178 bp, 12 predicted proteins | sample LakWasMet10_HOW4_2_FD_183860 | JGI IMG/M metagenome (GOLD analysis project Ga0208626, IMG submission 183860) | Freshwater sediment methanotrophic microbial communities from Lake Washington under simulated oxygen tension - Sediment Metagenome... | ecosystem: Environmental > Aquatic > Freshwater >... | reverse complement strand
AAGAAGGGCAGACCAGATTGCCGACATTTTCGATCGCGAGCAGGCTGTTGTCCTGCACGCCCAGATCCATCACCGCATGGCCGATGCCGTGCGCATCGAGATGGCAGGCGCGGCCGGTGTTGATCTGCACCGCCGGCGTGCCGGTGGCGCGAATACGGTCGGCGTCGTGTTCGGTCTGCTGGTCACCTTCGATCACCGCAATCGGAATCCGGTCCTGCAAGGCCTTGATCGTCTTGACCAGCAGGGTCGTTTTGCCGGCGCCGGGGCTTGAAACCAGGTTCAACACGAAAATATTGTGTTCCTTGAAGTACGCCCGGTTTTGCATCGCGTACGCATTATTCTTGCCGAGCAATTCCTGCTCGATCCTGACCAGGCGGCCGGCGTCGGGCTCGTCATGGCTATGGTCATGTTGATGGTGGTGGTGACCCTGGCTCAACACGAAGCGATGAGTCTGTTTGGGCTCAGTGGAGCCGCAACCGCATATTCCGCACATAATGATTCCGCAACTAAATGACTATCAAATCTTTAATTTTCATCTCCGCGCCCTGGACGACGTCCATATAAGGGCAGCCGCACTCAGCGCAGGGATCGTATAAGGTTTCGATGACCGACTGGAGCCCACATTGCCGGCACAGCCCAATGCCGCTCGTTTCGGTGATCACCAATTCCGCACCTTCGACTAACGAACCTTTCATGACCACATCGAAGCCGAAGCGTAGCGCTTCCGGCTCGACGCAGGACAGCTTGCCGATTTCGAGAGTCACCCGCGTGACTTTGGCGAAATTCTGGCTCTGCGCGTGGCTTTCGAGAATTTCGCGCACGTTTTCGAGCAATGAAAGTTCATGCATGGCTATTGCTTCCGTCCCACTCGCGGGACGGGATTTGCAATCCCGTCCCCCATCGTTTTTACGATGCCGATACGCCTAAGCATCCATCAAATCCTGCGGACGGGGCAACATGCCCCGTCCGGCGAGAGGATGCCTGCTATCGGCTTGTTGCCGCCATACCGCAAGGTCAGTATGGCTCAACAAACTCAAGGCGAACCGGCAAGCCTGTTGCAGATTTTTCCCGGCATTTTCGCTCAATTCCTCGCCAAGCTCGAACGACTCGCCTTTGATGCCGAGCAGAAAGCACGGGGGCAACGGCTGTTTTTTGATCGACCGGTAAACCGCCATCACCGCCGCGGGACTCATCGCGTGGGTCGTATAACTGCTGTCCAGCGCCGGTTCAAGCTCGGTAAATTCGAAAGGGCCGGCACAACTTACCGAAGCGTCGACAAAGAGCACGAGTTCGCGATCTTCCAGGTCCAGCGCATGTTCGATCTGCAATTGAAAATCGGTCAGCAGCTCGATTTCGCTCAAATCGCCATGCGCCTCGACGTATTCCAACAGCAGCGGTCCGAGCGCGTCATCGCCCCTACTCAAATTGCCGCAGGCTAACAGCAGAACGGGCTTAGGCATGCCGGTCGATCGTGCCGTCGTTGTGCTTGACCAGCTTGTCGACCAAATTGCCCTCGGCATCTACCAACTCAAGCTGGAGCGGCATTTTGCCGACCGCATGGGTCGCGCAGGACAGACACGGATCGTAGGCGCGTATCGCGACTTCCAGATTGTTCAACAACGGCTCGGTCAGTTCGCGGCCGGACAAATACGTCGCCGCCACCTGCCGCACCGACTCGTTCATCGCCATGTTGTTGCTGGTGGTAGAAACGATCAGATTGGCCTTGGTCACGATGTCGTTTTCATCGACCTGGTAATGGTGAAACAGCGTGCCGCGCGGGGCTTCGATCACGCCGATGCCTTCGAAGCGTTTTTCGCCCTGGGTGACCAGGTCGTGCCCGATGATGTCGGGATCGTGCAGCAATATCTTGATGCTTTCGGCGCAATGCAAAAGTTCGATCAGACGCGCCCAGTGAAACGCCAGCGTGCTGTGCACCATCGCTTCATTGCTGTGCGCCTTGAATTCCAGGCGCGCCGCCTCGGCCATCGGTGTATAGATGAAGTCGCAGTTATTGACCCGTGCCAACGGGCCGACGCGGTACCAGCCGTTTTCCTTGCCCAGGGACAACAGATAGGGAAACTTCATGTACGACCAGGAGCGGACTTCCTCATGAATCGCCTCGTTATAACGGCAATAATCGAAATGATCCAGAAGCGTTTCGCCTTGATCGTTTTTCGCGCGAATGCCGCCGTGGTAAAGCTCCAGCGCGCCGCTGGGCTGGATCAGGCCCAGATAATTGCTGCGTATCGTCGCGAACTCGTCGTAAAAAGGCAGGCTGGAGCAATGCACTTTTTTGATCAGCGCGACCGAATCCGCCGCCCATCGAATCATCTGATCGACATCTTCCAGCAAAATGTCGCGCTCGGCCTTGCTCAGCGACTTGTTCATGCCGCCGGCGATCGCGCCGGTGCCGTGAATGCGCTTGCCCGACACCATCCGGATTACTTCCTGCCCGTACTTGCGCAGTTTGACGCCTTGCAGGCCGATGTCGGGATAGGTGTTCAATACCGCGATGATGTTGCGCTTGCCGATGTCGCTTTCGAAGCCGAACAATAGATCAGGGCTGGATAGATGAAAGAAATGCAGCGCATGCGACTGCAAGACTTGGCCGAAATGCAAGAGGCGCCTTAATTTGGTCGCGCTCGGCGTCAGATTTTCGGGATCGACGCCGACCAGTTGATCGATCGCCTTGGCGGCGGCCAGATGGTGGCTGACCGGGCAAATGCCGCATAAACGCTGCACCAGCACCGGCAATTCCCAGTAGGGCCGTCCCTGAATGAAGCGCTCGAAACCGCGGAATTCGACGATATGCAGCCTCGCCTGCTTGACCTTGTTGTTTTCGTCCAGCAACAACGTGACCTTGCCGTGGCCTTCGACACGCGAGACCGGATCGACCACCACGCGTTTCAGATTTTCGCTGCTCTCGGCGGTTTCTAAATGTTCGTACATGTTCTGCCTTCGTCTAAATTCTCTGTTTCCAATAGCCGGGATTTCTATGCAGATGCATTACTCCAACGATATATTAGCGGCTATTTTTTTGAAGACTTCCTCGCCGGAAATCGCCTTAACCTCACCCGACTTTAATTGTTGAAGTCGATCTTTGGCGACTACAAGCCAGTTTTTATCAAAAGCCGATTCTGGCGTATTTAAACTGCTTAGCAAGCTGTCCACAAGCAATGCCCGTTCTTCTACCGGCAAGGACACCGCTTCGGCAATAATCTCTTTGGTTTTCATATTTTCCCCGTTAATTAAAAGCCAATATGTGTAGATCTTCCCGCAGGACTGGGTTTTTAACTCTGTCCCTCAACGTTTTTAAGACGCCAATACTTCTAAGCATCCATGAAATCCTGCGGACGGGGCAACATGCCCCGTCCAGCTTGGGGCTTAATCATAATGCACCAGCTCATAAGACAACGACGGTTCCCGCCCTTCCAGCAAATCGGTCAGAAATTTCCAGAACACATCCGCCGACGGCGGGCAGCCGGGCAGAAAATAATCGATCTTGACCACTTCATGCACCGGCCGCACCTTGTCCAGCAATAACGGCAGCTCGGGATCGCTCGGAATCTGCGGATTCTCGACGCCGATGCCGTCCAGATAGGCTTCCTGCAGGCATTCTTCCAGCGTGATGAAGTTGCGCAAGGCCGGCAAGCCGCCGTTGATCGCGCAGGCGCCGACCGCGACCAGGATTTTGCAGTTCTTGCGGAACTCGCGCAGCACATGGACGTTTTCGGAATTGCAGACGCCGCCTTCGATCAGGCCGATGTCGCAATTAGTGCAGTGTTCGATGTCGGTGATCGGCGAGCGGTCGAATTCGACCACTTCGGCCAATTGCAGCATGCGTTCGTCGATGTCGAGGAAGGACATGTGGCAGCCGAAGCAGCCCGCCAGCGAGGTGGTGGCAACGCGGATTTTTTTAGCGGCCATGTTCGCCTCTCTCCTCTTCCAAGCTGACTTCATCGATCTCTCTATGGTCGTACACCCGCTCGCCGATCGGCACCGTGTAGCCGGTGCGCTTGATCAGAATCGCGCCGGTCGGGCAGATATTGGCGGCCTGGTCGGTCACTTTTAGATCGGTGTCTTGCAACAGGCCACTTTCGGCGTTCACGATCAGATGCTTGTTGATGCCGCGACCGCTGATCGCGAACACGTCCTTGCCGTCTTTTTCCCGGCTCGCGCGCACGCACAGCGTGCAGAAAATGCAGCGGTTGTGGTCGATCAATACGTCCGGGTGCGAAGCGTCCATTTTCCGCTTCGCGTAAAAATGCGGAAAATGATTGTCGAGCATGTTCAGATGATAGGCGACCGCCTGCAATTGACAGTTGCCGGTTTTTTCGCAGCCGGGGCACAGATGATTGCCTTCGACGAACAGCATCTGGGTGATCCGCCGCCGGTCGGCGTTCAGCTCTTCGCTATGGTTCTGGATATCCTGGCCTTCGACCGCCGGGAAGGTGCAGGCCGAACAGATTCTGCCGTTGACCCTGACGTTGCAGAGCTTGCAACTGCCGTGCGGCGTATAGCCTGGATGATGGCAAAGATGCGGAATGTAGACGCCCGCCGCGGTCGCGGCCTCCATGATGGTTTGCCCCTCGGTGAAAGGGATGGCCTTGCCGTCGATCGTGACCGTTTTACTCATGTTCTGCCGCCGTTTGTTGCAAATGCGCCGCCGCATCGTTTCGGTTTGCCATGTGCCGCGCGGTTTCGAGCGCGCCATCGAGATCGAAACCCGGTTCGAAACTGATCTTCTTCAAGCGGCTTTGATAGAGTTCGGGATAGCGTTCCAACGTCGTCAACACCGGATTCGCGGCCGTTTGCCCGAGGCCGCAATGACTGTTGGTCTTGATCAGGCGGCAAATTTCCTCCAGCGCCACCACATCGCCGGCCGAGCCGTGGCCGCCTGTGATCTTGTCGAGCTGATTTCGCAGCAGCGAGGTGCCGACCCGACACGGCGTGCAGAAACCGCAGCTTTCATGCGCGAAGAAATGGGTGAAATTGTGCGCGATAGCCAGAATGTCGCGACTGCCGTTAAAGACGATGAACGAGCCCCCGGTCGCCAAATCTTCGAACGCCAGCTTGCGGTCGAATTCCTGGTCGGAAATGAAGGTTCCGGAAGGCCCGCCGACCTGCACGCCGAGCACATCGCGCGCGCCGCAGTCATCCAGAATGACTCGGATCGTCGTGCCGAACGGGTATTCGTAAATGCCGGGTCTGGCGCAATCGCCGCAGATGCTCAGGATCTTACTGCCTTGCGATTTTTCGGTGCCGCTTGCGGCAAACCAGTCGCCGCCATGGACCGCAATCGCGGCCGCCGCATAAAAGGTCTCGACGTTATTCACGACCGTGGGCCTTCCGAGATAGCCGCTGATGACCGGATACGGCGGGCGGTTGCGCGGGATGCCGCTTTTGCCTTCCAGCGATTCGATCAGGGCGGATTCCTCGCCGCAAATATAGGCGCCGGCGCCGAGCCTGATTTCGATGTCGAAATCCACTTCCCAGCCCAAAATCCCCGTTCCGAGCAGTCCGGCCGCGCGGCGCTCTGCCAGAATCGCTTGCAGTTTGTCGTGAAGGTGCAGATATTCGCCGCGCAAATACAGAAAACCCTGCTTCGCGCCGATGATCGCGGCGCACAGGGTCATGCCTTCGAACACCTGATCCGCGAACGAATTCAGCAGCACCCGGTCCTTGAAGGTGCCGGGCTCGCCCTCGTCCGCATTGCACACCACATAGCGTTCGACTTGCTGTTCATCGGCGCAGAAGCGCCATTTCATCGCGGTCTTGAAGCCGGCGCCGCCCCTGCCCCGTAAGCCCGACTTGTCGATTTCTGTCAGGGTTTCCTTGAAGCCTCTGGCGATCGTCCCCTTCAATGCTTCGCCTGGCGCAATCGGGCTGTTCAGCAACAAACCCGGCCTGCGAATATTATCGTCAACCTGAAAAAACTCGGCCGGCCACTCCTCCAACGGTATTTCCCCGTTGATCAGTTCGGCGATCTGGTCGATCCGGCTCCGGTCGAGACGGGTCAAGGCGTAACCGTTGACCAGCCCTGCCGGCCCCTGGTCGCACATGCCGGTGCAGGAGGTGTTGTCCAGACTCACCCGGCCGTCGCTGCGGACTTCGCCGACCGCAACGCCCAGTTTACCCGCCAGATAAGCCATCAACTCCTGCTTGCCCAGCATATGGTCGGTGATCGAATCGCTGATCAGCAGTTCATAACGGCCCTTGGGATCAGTCGAGAAAAAACTGTAGAATTCGGTGGCGTCGATGATCCGGGTTCGCGGTATGCGCAAGACTTCGGCCAGCAGTTCGGCCGCATCGGCCGGAATATGATGGTAGCGGGCCTGAACCGCTCTTAACATTTCCAGCAAGTGCGTCGGCCGAAAATCGTGTTTTGCTGCAAGACTCTGAATGAACTGTCGCATGGGAACCGCCTGGCTGGGTCTGATTTTAAAACGGCTATTTATTTTTTATCCAAGATCGCGGTTAAATAGTATTAATATCCGGTTATTAGTTCAACAGGTTTCAATATTATTACCGAGCATCTTGTCATTACGATTACAGGCTATGTCCAGGGCGTGGGCATGCGGCCGTTTATCGCCCGCCTTGCGGAACGGTGCGGGCAGAACGGCTGGGCCGCCAATACCGCCGAGGGGCTGACGATTGCGATCGAAGGCGAGCCCTTCTTGCAGCAACAGTTTCTTGATCGCCTGCAAAGCCAGTTGCCGCCTCTGGCCCGCATCGTCTCGCTGTCGGTCGACAGGCAGCCTGCGGCCCATTACCCCGATTTTCAGATCAAAGCCAGCACTGTCGAAGGCGGCAAATCGGCCTACGTATTGCCCGACATCGCGGCCTGCGCGGAGTGCATCAACGATATATTCAACCCCGACAGCCGTTTTTACCGCTACCCTTTCACCAGCTGCACGGACTGCGGCCCGCGTTACAGCATCATGCAGAGCCTGCCTTACGACCGGGAGCGCACGACGATGGCTGGCTTCGCCCTATGCACGGACTGCGCTCGCGATTACCGAACTGCCGACAACCGGCGCTTCCACGCGCAAACGCTCGCCTGCCCAAACTGCGGCCCTGCCTTGAGCCTGCTCGATGCGGCCGGCAGGCATTTGGCCACGAATGACGAGGCCTTGCACGCCGCAATCCGTTATTTGCGAACAGGAAAGATTGTCGCGGTCAAGGGCATCGGCGGCTTTCAGCTCTGGGTCGATGCGGCCAACCAGGCCGCGATCGAACGCCTGCGCTTTAGAAAACACCGCCCGCAAAAACCGTTTGCGCTGATGGTGGCCGATTTGGCGGCGGCCCGGGAATTATGTGCGATCAACGATCTTGAACGGCAGGCATTGACTTCAACCGCCGCGCCGATCGTGCTGCTGAGAAGACGGGAAAGTGCGCCGGTTGCCGATGCGGTCGCACCCGGTACCGACCTGCTCGGCGTAATGCTGGTCTACGCGCCCTTGCATCACTTGCTGCTGCGCGAATTCGGCTCTGCGGTCGTCGCGACCAGCGGCAACCGCCAGAACGAGCCGATCTGCATCGACAACGACCAGGCCCTGGACCGGCTGGCGGACATCGCCGATGTCTTCCTGACGCACGACCGGACTATCCTGCGCCCGCTGGATGATTCGATCATCCGGCTGATCGGCGATAAGATGACCGTATTGCGCCGCGCCCGAGGTTACGCGCCCCTGCCCGTGCTATTGAAAATGGCACTACCCGATGCGCTGGCGGTCGGCGGCCATCTAAAAAATACGGTCGCCGTCTGCCATGACCGGCAAATGATTCTGAGCCCGCATATCGGCGATCTCGATTGCGCGGCTTCGCAGCGGCAATTCGAGGCCGCGTTGACCGATCTTCGGCAGTTTTACCGGCTCAAGCCGGAAAGATGGATGCGCGACCTGCACGACGGCTACGGCAGCAGCCAGTTTGCGATGCGGGAATGGCAGACGGCAAGCGGAAAAGTACAGCATCATTACGCGCACATCCTGGCCTGCATGGCCGAGCACGGGCTGGAGCCGCCCTTGCTCGGCGTGGCCTGGGACGGCAACGGCCTCGGCGACGACAACACGCTGTGGGGCGGCGAGTTCCTCAGGATTCACGACCACGGCTTCGAGCGTTATGCGCATCTGCGGACGTTTTCGCTGCCCGGCGGCGGCAAGGCGATCGAGGAACCGAGGCGCGCCGCACTGGGCCTGCTGCACGAGATATACGGGGAGCGCGTATTCGACCTGAACTTCCTGCCTTTTTCCGCATCGGAATTACAGCTTCTACGCCCCGCCCTGGCGAAACGGATCAACTGTCCGCGCACCACCAGCGCGGGCCGCCTGTTCGATGCGGTCGCGAGCCTCTTGGGGCTTTGCCAGTTCAATCAATACGAGGGGCAGGCGGCGATGGCGCTGGAAAATTGCGCTTCAAGAAGCGACTGTGGGGACTATTACCCTTTTCAAATCATCGAAACCGAGCCTCGATTGATCGACTGGCAAGACGCGATCGAAGCACTTTTAGCCGACATACCGAACCGTGATGCTGAATTGATCGCAAAAAAATTCCATAATACGCTGGCGAAGATGATCCTGGCGGTAGCGAAACGCGCCGGCGAACAAACCATCGTCTTGAGCGGCGGCTGTTTCCAGAATGCCTGTCTGGTGGAAGCCGCCGTCGAACGCTTAAAAACCGCAGGCTTCAAGGTGTTCCGGCATCAAAACATACCCCCAAACGACGGCGGCCTGGCGCTCGGGCAGCTGTATGCGACAAAATACATCGGATAAATCTATGTGCCTAGCCGTTCCCGGACGCATCATCAGTCTTTCAAACCCAACCGATCCCTTGGCGCGTACCGGAAGGGTCGATTTTTCCGGCGTTAGCCGGGAGATCAGCTTGGCCTATGTGCCGGAGGCGAAGGTCAACGATTACGTGATCGTGCATGCAGGCTTCGCGCTCTCGGTGCTGGATGAAGAGGAAGCCCGGGCCAGTCTTCAGGCTTTTCGGGAGCTGGACGCGGCGGGCGAAGACCGATGAAATATCTGCAAGAATACCGCGACCCTGCAACCGCCAAAAAACTGGTCGCGGCAATCAAGACGGCCGCCACCCGACCCTGGAAGATCATGGAAGTCTGCGGCGGCCAGACCCATAGCGCGCTGAAGTACGGCATCGACCAGTTGCTGGACGGCGCGATCGAATTGATCCACGGCCCCGGCTGCCCGGTCTGCGTCACGCCGATCGAATACATCGACAAGGCGCTGGCGATTGCCCAAGTGCCGGGCGTGATATTCTGCTCCTTCGGCGACATGCTGCGCGTCCCCGGCTCGGCAAGCGATCTACTGGGCCTGAAGGCGCAAGGGGCCGATATACGGATCGTCTACTCGCCGCTCGATGCGCTGACCCTGGCGCAGCAAAACCCGGACCGGCAGGTGGTGTTTTTCGGCGTGGGCTTTGAAACCACCGCCCCGGCTACCGCGTTGGCGGCCTATCAGGCCAGACAACTTAACCTGAACAACTTTACGCTGCTGGTCTGTCACGTGCGCGTGCCGCCGGTGATCGAAGCGCTGCTGAACTCGTCAAACAACAAGGTACAGGGCTTTCTCGGCGCCGGGCATGTGTGCTCGATCATGGGCTATCACGAATATCTGCCCCTTTCTCTGCGCTACCGGATACCCATCGTGATCACCGGTTTCGAGCCGGTCGATCTGCTGCAAGGGCTGTATATGACCGTCAAACAACTCGAAGAAGGCCGCTGTGAAGTCGAAAACGAATACAGCCGGGTCGTGAAAGCACAAGGCAACCTGCCCGCCCAAGCCTTGCTGCTGAAGGTATTCGATACGGTCGACAGAAGCTGGCGCGGGCTCGGCCCGATTTCCGGCAGCGGTCTGGCGTTAAACGCCGACCACGACGGCTGGAACGCCGAACGGCGCTTTAAGGTAGCGAATATAACCACCCAGGAATCCGCCCTCTGCCGCAGCGGAGACGTGTTGCAAGGCCTGATCAAGCCGACCCAATGCCCCGAGTTCGGCGTCCGCTGCACTCCCGAAAAGCCTATGGGGGCGACCATGGTTTCGTCCGAAGGCGCCTGCGCCGCCTATTTCCATTACCGCATCCATCCTCATGTCTGACCTGGAACTCAACTGCCCTCTGCCGCTGCAATACGATAGGATCGTGCTGGCACACGGCGGTGGCGGTCGCCTGATGCAGCAACTGCTGGACAACCTGATCCAGCCTGTGTTCAGCAATCCGCTGCTGAACCAGAAACACGACAGCGCGGTATTCGACATCAACGGTGTGAGGCTCGCCTTCACGACCGATTCCTATGTCGTGAAGCCTTTGTTTTTTCCCGGCGGCGACATCGGCAAGCTGGCCGTGTGCGGCACCCTGAACGATCTGGCGATGAGCGGCGCGAAGCCTTTGTATTTGACCTGCGCGCTGATCATTGAAGAAGGCTTCCCGATGGCAGACCTCCAGCGTATCGTGCAGTCGATGCAGCGCACGGCCGAAGAGGCGGGTGTTTTGATCGTGACCGGCGACACCAAAGTGGTCGACAAGGGCAAGGGCGACGGCGTCTTCATCAATACCGCGGGCATCGGCCTGATCGGCCCCGGCATCGAGAGCAATCCCCGCCGAATTAAAGCGGGCGACAGCATCATCCTGAACAGCGACCTGGGCCGGCACGGCATCGCGGTGATGCTGGAACGCGAGGGATTGAATTTTGCACACGAGATCGAAAGCGATTGCGCCGATCTTTCAGGGCTCGTCGGAGACTTGCTCGCGGCCGGGATCGAAATCCATTGCATGCGCGACCTGACCCGAGGCGGCCTGGCGGCGGCGTTGATAGAACTGGCCGCGACGGCGCGGCAGCACATCGAAATTAGGGAAGCTATGCTGCCGGTTAACAGTAACGTCAAAAGCGCCTGCGAGATACTGGGTTTCGACCCGGTCTATATCGCCAACGAAGGCGCGTTTATTGCATTCGTCCCCGAAGAACAGACCGAACAGACCTTGTCCGTTTTGCGGCGGCACCCGCTCGGCCGGCAGGCTAGCCGGATAGGCCAGGTTAAGGCGGCGCATCCCCGCGGCACGGTCACGCTCGAAAACGTCATGGGCGTCAGCCGGGTTCTGGATTTATTCAGCGGCGAGCAACTGCCCAGGATCTGCTGATTGCCGATTAAGGCATTTACCTTTTGGATGGAGAATGAGCCGAGGTCGGTTGCAAAGCAATAGCGCTGATTGAATGACTCATCTGCGTAATTACGAAACAACATGCCCACGCTATTTGTCTACAAATCTTGAATTGAAACAGTGCGATGGAAAATTTTAATATTGATGCCTATAAACCCAAAGAAATTGCTGATCGAATTGAGCAAATTAGTATTAGTAAAAGTACTAGCGATCCGTTAAGAGTATTTACACTGGCCCTATTAGCTGGCGCGTTTATTGCTTTCGCAGGCTTTTACTTCAGGAATTTTATGCAACGCCCTGGTTTGTTTGGCTGTCTGGTTATGCTTTGCTTGCCATACAGTGACCGATAAAATTTTAGCCATTATCTTCCCGATAACAGCTTTCGTCACTCTCGGTTTTGAACACTCTGTTGCAAACATGTATTTTATTCCGGCTGGGATGCTGGCAAAGACAGACCAGGAAATTTTGAAGTTAGTTAGCAATTCAATTGATTTAACTAATTTGAACTTAGCAGGCTTCATATGTAACTTAGTACCTGTTACTTTGGGCAATATCATTGGCGGCAGCCTATTTGTGGGCATGGTTTACTGGTTTATTTACTTAAGAAAATAACCCAGTCAATTGAGACCACTCATTCGCTAATTTTAGATATCTTTTGGCAATGGAAATTGCCAATGGTCATCCTTTACCTCAAACCATTGGGAGACAGCCATGAACATTTTCAATGATGCGATCGAAACGCACATTCAATGGAACATACGGCTAAAACGCCACATAGAAGAAGGAATCATCCAGGACCTAAAAAAGGTAGCGGATTGCCATGTTTGTGACCTCGGACACTGGATTTATGGCGATGGCGTTCAATATAACTATTTGCCCTCCTTTGAATCGATGTGCACCGCACATGAACACTTCCACCGCATTGCGGCTGAAGTGGTTTACCACGGCAACGCCAATAACAAAGAGAAAGCCAGATCATTACTGGCAGCTAACGGGGCCTTTTCTCAGAGTTCCTCCAAACTGATTAAGGCTTTGATGAGCTGCAGTAAAGATCTTTCCGATTCTGTAGTCAATGGAATAAGAAACAGGCGTAAAGTCAAGGACATATTACACACCAAGGAAAACAACACGATATTCTCAATTGAAGATCACTCGCCTGTTTTAAATGCAATAAAGATCATGGCTGATCATAATATCGGAGCGGTAGCCGTCACCAATAAGGGCTTTTTTCTCGGTATTTTTACTGAACGGGGTTATTTGCAGCATCTTATGTATAGAGGCGCACCCAGCCTGGAAGCCCCTGTTTCCGAGATGCTTGATATCAATACCCTCTGTGTCGATCCGGATGATTCTGTGGAGCAGTGCATGATATTGATGACTTCCACGCATACGCGCCATTTACCTGTTCTGGAGAATGGCAAATTGGTTGGCATGATCAGCATCGGGGATGTCATAAAACAAGTTGTGTCGGAGGATAGTAGCACCATCTCTCAGCTAACTGATTATGTCCATAATCGTTATGGCGTTCAGTAGCGGAGCACAATAGCTTCACCTGAGCTTGTTGAAGGGCATAATCGGAGTTTCCTCAAATGACTTAGGCCCAATTACAGCCAGTTCCCCACCAGCTTAGCGGGAGGGAGCTTATCGAACGGGTTTAGCGATGAGTTTTGACACAGCCTCGGCCGGTTTGAAACGAACAATTTTTTTGCTCCGTTTTATCGTCCTTTGGGACATTCAAAAATAGAAGATCTTTCACTTAACCGGCTGTTCATTTTTTCGGTGCCACATGTCTGAAAGTACATCCCTGTACTCCGGATGAAACGGTTTCCCAGGTCAGTGACGCTTACACTCGCCAATCATTGGCTGCCCCCCAGCATTGATAAACGCCTTCCGCGCTTCGACACCGGTATCGGGAAATTCGGTAAACAGGCCATCGACGCCCAGGTCATAGTAATAAGCCATCTCCTCGCGAGGATCGAAAAAGCCGTAGCCGCCGGCGTCGTTGCGGAAGGTCCAGGTATGCACCTGCAAGCCCTTTGCGTGCGCTTTTTCCAAAACGCCGGTGCTGCCATCGACGCGGCGGTCGTTGATCGTGATCTGCCCGTCGCCATTGCGATCGACTTGATCATCGACGGTTTTGACCAGATAAGGCTTCCAGGGGCCGACCGCATCGGCATAGGTTTTGACAAAATCCAGCCCGGCATCGGTCAACAGGTCCGCAAAGGTGCGCGGATCGCCGGAAACGACGAAGTCATATGGCTGGCGATAAGGCACGACCAAAGATATTGAGCCATCGGCGTTCACGTCATCGGCATCGATCAACTGCACCAAATTGATTTGGGTTCTACGGCTCAGATATTGCAGGTTGCCGACTTCGAAAGACTGGATGAATACCGGCGCGCAAGCGCTGTTTCCGTATGCCTTATGCAGCTTGTTCAGTAACTTTATCTCGAAGAAATGCTTGCCGAACAGTTTATGTTTCTTTCGATTCGTCACCGTCGCATGATAGGTCGAATGCTTGATCTCGGGATAGATGCCGATCGTACGACCGGTTTCCGCGCTCTTTTGCTTGGCCAGCGCAATCACTTGATCCAGCGTGGGTATCTCGTATAAGCCATTGTATTGCTGATCGCGGTTCGCCCGCGCTTGCACAGCGCGGAGGGTTTTAATTTCCGCCAGTGTAAAATCGGTCGCGAACCAGTCGTTGTACTCGACGCCGTCAACCATCCGCTGGGTCTTGCGGTCGGCAAATTCCGGGTGGCTGGCGACATCGGTGGTTGCCCCGATCATCGGCTCATGCCGGGCGATCATCTTGCCGTCCTTGGTCAACACCAAATCCGGTTCGATAAAATCGGCGCCCTGGTCGATAGCCAAGGCATAGCCTTCCAGCGTATGTTCGGGACGATAGCCCGACGCGCCGCGATGGCTGATCACGAGGGGCCTGACGACCGGCGCCAAGGTTTCAACCGGCTTGGCTTGGACTCTGTTCTGACAACCTAGTACGGC
>Ga0208626_1000416_pt1 | contig 14275 bp, 13 predicted proteins | sample LakWasMet10_HOW4_2_FD_183860 | JGI IMG/M metagenome (GOLD analysis project Ga0208626, IMG submission 183860) | Freshwater sediment methanotrophic microbial communities from Lake Washington under simulated oxygen tension - Sediment Metagenome... | ecosystem: Environmental > Aquatic > Freshwater >... | reverse complement strand
AGCGGTACGCCATCGCCATGCATCTCCTTCTGGTTTAAGCGTGATAGCCAATGATCCGGTGAGCTTTTCTGCCGCATGCAAACCGGCTTCATCGCTGAAACTGGCGTTTTTGAACTGCAAGGTTGCGTCTATATCCGGCTTGCTTCCTGCATGCAAACGCGAAAATTCAATGCTGAAAGGAACGTTCAGACGCTCAGCTTTTAACAGGCCGCTGGCACACTGTGCAGCTTGTTTAAGGCGTGGCAGCTCGCATTCGAGGCTGGCCTGCATCCATGCGCTTTCGGTTTTTTGTTTAATTGCAGCGCTGATACCGAACCTGGCATCAGCGCTTTTGAGATTCAGCTTGACTGCCAGCTGCTGCACATCCATCTGCGGATGCTCAATTCGCTCGGCTTTGATTGAAATTTCAGAGACAGCCTGTGCGCTTGAACCGTAAATAACTGCGCAAAAAAAACTGCAGGCTGTTATGAAAACTCTCATCGGGTCAGGATGGAAAGACACCCATCGATAAATAACGGTCGCCCCTGTCACACGCAATGGTCACGATCACAGCGTTTTCTACGCGCTTCGATAGCTGCAATGCAGCATGCAAAGCACCGCCGGAGGAAATGCCGGCAAAAATACCTTCCTGCGCCGCGAGCTTGCGTGTGGTATTTTCCGCATCCTTCTGGTTCACGTAAATCAACTCATCCACGCGCCTGGGGTCGTAAATTTTAGGCAGGTATTCTTCCGGCCATTTACGGATGCCCGGAATTTGCGATCCCTCCTCAGGCTGTACGCCGATCACGCGGATGTCCGGATTCTGTTCTTTCAGGAAACGCGAGGTGCCCATGATCGTACCGGTAGTGCCCATGCTGGATACAAAATGCGTGACTTTACCTTGCGTATCACGCCAGATTTCCGGGCCCGTGCCTTCATAATGTGCAAGCGGATTATCCAGGTTGCCGAACTGATCCAGCACGATGCCCTCACCTTCGGCCTGCATTTTCAGCGCCACATCACGCGCAAGCTCCATACTGCCGTCTTTCGGGGTAAGCACTAACTCGGCACCATATGCCTTCATGCTCTGGCGGCGTTCCAGGCTTTGGTTCTCAGGCATGACCAGAATCATTTTATAACCGCGCATCGCTGCCACCATCGCCAGTGCAATACCGGTGTTGCCGCTCGTAGCCTCAATCAGCGTATCACCCGGCTTGATATCGCCGCGCGCTTCCGCCCGGGCGATCATTGAGTACGCAGGCCGGTCTTTGACCGAACCAGCCGGATTGTTGCCTTCCAATTTCAGCAAGATCGTATTGCTGGTATTGCCCGCCATGCGCTGCAACTTGACCAGCGGTGTATTGCCGACAAAACTGTCTATTGTTTTATACATGAAATCTTTTCTCTAATTCTCAATTCAGCTTGAGACCCGCACGCAAACAGGCAAACGCAGCCCTTTGCACAAAGGTCCCGACTTGTTTTCATATCAACTTATTTTTTTACCGATTTTTTATTTAATCGGGCCAGATACAGCGCGAACAATCCAAAGCCGATAAACGCAATCAGTGACAGCTGCGGAATCGTCAGCCCCAGGAAAGTCCAGTCGATCGCCGCACAATCACCTGTGCCTCTGAATACCAGTGTCAGCGCTTTTTTTAATGGAAAATTCTCAAACATGTAATCAAAGCCTACGCCGCAATCAGCAGGAACGCTCTCACGATGCGCCTGAATCCACCAATGGCGGATCGCCACGCCAGCACCGCCTAACGCTGTCAGCACCTGCAATGCGGCAAAGAACCCGGGGAATTTTGGAACCAGTGCGGCAAGCAGAAACAGGATACCAAGCCCCATAAACACGATACGCTGCGAAATGCAGAGCGGGCATGGCTCCAGGCTGTATTGCGTCTGTATCCACAGCGCCAGGCCTACGAGGCCAAAGCATGCCAGAAAGCCAATCAGGTAGCCGGCACGACCGGCAAGAAATTTATTAAGCATCATATTCATCGCGATATAATCTAGGATCAGGCATTTTAACCCAGATCATCCATTACTTCACACATCGTAACGAGGCAGTTTTGACAGACTTCACAGCAAATTCAGCATCTACCAGAGTAATCACTGTGAGTGAGCTTAACCGCATGGCGCGTAATGTGCTGGAACAAAGCTTTCCGCTATTCTGGGTTTCCGGTGAAGTTTCCAACTTTACACGTGCGGCAAGCGGTCACTGGTATTTCTCACTGAAAGACTCCGGAGCCCAAGTGCGCTGCGTGATGTTTAAAGGCCGCAATAGCTATGTCGATTTCATGCCGCGCGAAGGTGATAAAGTAGAGGCGCGCTGCACTGTCACCCTGTACGAGGCGCGCGGAGATTTTCAGCTCACGGTTGAATTCGTGCAGCGCGCAGGGCTGGGCGCACTGTTTGAAGCCTTTGAGCGGCTAAAAAACAAACTGGCACTGGAGGGTCTGTTTAACGAAGCCAACAAACAGCCTATCCCCAGGCACCCTCAGCAGATCGGCATCATCACCTCGGCGGATGCGGCCGCGCTCAGGGATGTATTAACCACGCTAAGACGCCGCATGCCCAATATTCCTGTGATTATTTACCCAACACCGGTACAGGGAAAAGGCATTGCAGAGTTGATTGCCAATGCGATCAACACCGCAGATGCACGTGCTGAATGCGATGTGCTGATTATCTGCCGTGGCGGCGGCAGCATTGAAGACCTGTGGCAATTCAACGAAGAAATTGTCGCGCGTGCGATTGCCGCATGCTCAATCCCTACAATCAGCGGTGTGGGTCATGAAACCGACTTCACCATTTGCGATTTTGTTGCCGACATGCGCGCAGCCACGCCCACAGCGGCTGCCGAGCTGGCGACGCCTTCACGTGAAGCGCTGTTAAATTCGCTAAAGCAGGTAAAGCTGCACCTTGCCAGGAATCTGCAATTCCTGCTGAACCAACGGACACAGGCGCTGGACTTTCTGGCACGCAGGCTCGTTTCGCCGTCACAGCAGATCGAGCAGCAGAAGCTGCACCTGCTGCAAATAACGCGCCGTTTGGAGAACGCCGTGCATCAACAGCTCAAAACCAGACAGCAAACCCTGCTGAGACTGAGTCAGAACCTGCAGCATCTTAACCCGCAGGCAGTGCTGACGCGCGGTTATGCATTTGTGCAGGATGCCAAGGGCAGCATCGTGAGCAGCGGCGATGGCTTGCACCAGGGGGATGAAGTCAGGCTGACTTTCGGCACAGGCTCGGCTGATGCCGTGATCAACAAAGTGCATCGCTGAACTTTTAATCGCTCTTTTCGCAAGTGACGGCTCGCTATATGCAAGCACAAAAATATGTTGGTATGACCTATAAATTGGTTGATAATAACAATCTCAATTTAAATATTTCACATTTTAATGTCACCCCCCTCTGGCAATAAAACAAAGCTCTCAGCACTTACGCTCGCCGCACTAGGCGTAGTTTTCGGCGACATCGGCACCAGTCCGCTCTACACCATTAAAGAAGTATTTTCCGTGGGCATGCATCCGGTACCCCTCACCGAGGCCAATATGTTTGGCATTCTGTCGCTGATTGTATGGGCACTGATCATGGTGGTATCAATCAAATACGTCGCTTTCATCATGCGCGCCGATAACCGCGGCGAAGGCGGCATCATGGCGCTGCTTGCACTGGCAAGCCGCAGCTCGGCCGACAGCGAGAAAAAGCAGCGCATCATCATGCTGCTGGGTATTTTAGGTGCCTGCATGTTTTATGCAGACGGCATGATCACTCCGGCCATTTCGGTATTATCCGCCATTGAAGGCCTGGAACTTGCAGCACCGGTTCTGCACCCGCTCATCCTGCCCATCACGCTGCTTGTCCTGTTCGTGCTGTTCTGGGCACAAAGCAAAGGCACTGCGACAGTCGGCGCACTATTCGGCCCGATCATGCTGCTGTGGTTCGGCACGCTGGGGGTGTTAGGCTTGCTGGAGATTTTAAACTATCCGGTCATCCTGAATGCGCTCAATCCGCTTTATGCGATCGCTTTCTTTGAAACCAGCCCATGGATTGCATTTGTGGCGCTGGGTGCAGTCGTGCTGGCGGTGACCGGTGCAGAAGCCTTATATGCCGACATGGGTCACTTCGGCAGGTTCCCTATCCGCCTTGCATGGTTCGGCTTTGTATTGCCGGCACTGATCCTCAACTATTTTGGCCAGGGCGCTCTGGTGCTGCAGCACCCGGAGTCGGTAAAAAACCCGTTTTACCTGCTGGCGCCGGAGTGGATGCTGTTCCCGATGATCATACTGGCCACCTTAGCCGCGGTCATCGCATCACAGGCCGTAATTACCGGGGCATTCTCGGTTTCACGCCAGGCATTGCAGTTAGGCTACCTGCCGCGCATGCACGTTGAACACACCTCAGAAAGCCATCAGGGGCAGGTATACATGCCGCGTGTAAACTGGGGGCTGATGCTCGCGGTGATGACACTGGTGATTGGCTTTCAGTCTTCAGGAAACCTGGCAGCCGCTTACGGGATTGCCGTTACAGGCGACATGGTGATTACCACATTGCTGGCAGGTATCGTGTTCCGCTACTTGTGGGGCTGGAGCAAGGCACGCACCATCAGCCTGGTAGTGTTGTTCCTGACCATAGATTTAGCATTCTTTAGCGCCAATATACTTAAAATCCCGGACGGCGGCTGGGTACCGTTGTTCATCGGCATCATCATTTTCACACTGATGCTCACCTGGAAAACCGGTCGCACCATCCTGTATGTGCATCTCAAGAACGAAGCGATGGCACTTGAGCCATTCATCGAAGCAATAGGGGCGCACCCGCCTACCCGCGTTGCCGGCAACGCCATATTCATGACGCCGAACCCGGACGGCGTGCCGCATGCCATGCTGCACAACCTTAAACATAACAAGGTGCTGCATGAAAAAGTGGTGCTGCTTACAGTCAAGTTCCTCGATATTCCTCATGCGTCGATTGAAGACCGCGTAGAGGTGACGGCACTTGGCCATGAATTTTATAAAGTATCGGTACTTTACGGCTTTAAAGATGAACCGGATCTGCCAAGAGACCTCAAACTGTGCGCTGACAAAGGGCTGGAGCTGGATGAAATGAGCAACTCGTATTTCATCGGCAAAGAAAACCTGATCGCAAACAGGAACCCGGGCATGGCGTTCTGGCGTAAAAAAATATTTATCGGCTTGTTCAGAAGCGCAGAAACAATTACCAACCAGTTTCAATTGCCGCCAAACCGCGTAGTCGAACTTGGTGCGCAAGTATCATTCTAAAAAACAAGTGTCATCAGATACAGGCAGCATTGAAATATAGTGCTTTAAAGCTGATTTGAGAAACCCTTACCATTGAGATCAACCGATCTTGATCGTAGAACGTTAGACTTTTGTTCACTCATACGGAGTATAAAAATGAAAACAATATTCTCATTCAAGAAAATCGCCCTGGCGGCCATCCTGGCCACACAGATCAGCAGCTGTGCCACCACCACCAACGACAGTGTATCAGGTGTCAAACGCTCGCAGTTCATGCTCCTGCCCGCTTCTTATGTGACCGATATGTCCAGCCAGGCTTACGCCCAGACCTTGACAACCGCCCAGCAAAAACAAGCATTGAATGCAGACAAAACAGAGCTTGAACGCGTGCGCAAAATCTCTAACAGACTCATCAGCAAAGTTGGCGTTTTCAGAGCCGATGCCACCAAATGGAACTGGGAAGTCAACGTAGAGAAAAATGATCAGCTCAATGCCTATTGCATGCCTGGCGGCAAAATCATGGTGTATTCCGGCTTGATAGAAAAACTCAAGGCGACAGACGATGAACTGGCCGCCGTCATCGGGCACGAAATCGCCCACGCACTGCGCGAGCATGGCCGCGAACGCATGTCACAGGCTTATGTACAGCAATTCGGTCTGCAAGCATTGGGAGCCGTCATTTCAAAAGGCACCAGCACAGCTGTCGGCAACGCATCGGTTCAGGCGGCCGGCATGGGCTCACAACTGTTTTTCGCATTGCCTAACAGCCGCGAACAGGAGCGTGAATCAGACAAAATCGGCCTTGAACTCGCAGCACGTGCGGGTTACAACCCTGATGCCGCGGTAAGCTTGTGGCAGAAAATGGAAGCACAGGGCGGCTCTAAACCACCGGAATTCCTAAGCACCCACCCCGCCAGTGAGAATCGCATCACAGAATTACGTGCATTAAGCCCTAAAGTCAGACCGCTATATGAGGCTGCAAAAGCCGGCAAATAAGCAATTCAGCACATACGCAGACTGAATTTATCAAGGCGCATGGCAGTAATGCCGTGCGCTTTATTTTTGATGCTTTATTTTTGGGCGATAGCGCTGTTTGAGTTAAAATAACGGATTATTGAATTTAACCAATTACCAACTCAATTTTAAGTAGAGACTTTTATATGGATCCACGTCAAAGCATTATCGAAGCCGCGTTTGAAGACCGCGCAAACATCAACCCAACTAACGCATCAGCAGAAATCAAATCAACGGTAGGCTCAGTGCTGGCAGATTTGGACAGCGGCAAACTGCGCGTTGCCAGCCGCATTGGCGATACGCAGCAATGGGAAACGCACCAATGGCTGAAAAAAGCGGTGTTATTGTCATTCCGCCTGGAAGACAATGTGCTGATGGACGACGGCGTGACTAAATACTTTGATAAAGTACCGCCAAAATTCGCTGACTATACTGAAGAAGATTTCAAAGCCGGCGGTTTCCGTGTAGTACCAAACGCAATCGTGCGCCGTGGTTCATTCATCGGTAAAAACGCAGTGTTGATGCCTTCATATGTCAACATCGGCGCAAACGTGGGCGAAGGTACCATGGTGGACACATGGGCAACGGTAGGTTCATGCGCACAGATCGGTAAAAACGTACACCTGAGCGGCGGCGTAGGTATCGGCGGCGTGCTGGAACCAGTGCAGGCCGGCCCAACCATCATCGGTGACAACTGCTTCATCGGCGCACGTTCAGAAGTGGTTGAAGGCGTTGTGGTTGAAGACAACTGCGTGATTTCGATGGGTGTATATATCGGCCAATCCACCAAAATCTACGACCGTGAAACCGGTGAAGTGTTCTACGGACGCGTTCCGGCTGGCTCAGTAGTGGTTTCAGGCAACCTGCCATCAAAAGACGGCAGCTACAGCCTGTACTGTGCCGTGATCGTGAAAAAAGTGGATGCTAAAACTTTGGGTAAAGTGGGTATCAACGAGTTATTGCGAGGCATTTAAATGAAGTTATATGGCATCCCCAACTGCAACACGGTCAAAAAAGCCCGCGACTGGCTGGATGCCAATAACATCACTTACCAATTTCACGACTTCAAAAAACAGGGCATAGACGAAGCCACGATTCAAAACTGGCTGACGCAATATCCTTGGGAAAAACTCATCAACCGCGCCGGGCTTACCTGGCGTGGGCTTGATGAAGCAACGAAATCCGGCATCACGGATCATGCCTCAGCCACCGCGCTGATGCAGAACAAAACTTCCGTGATCAAACGCCCCATTCTGGAAAAAGATAAAAAAATCCTCGCATTGGGTTTCAGTGATGCCGAATATCAGAATATCTTGAATCCTGCATCCAATGCGTAAATCCAAATTCTGTTTTTATCTGTGGCTAATCAAATGATGACAAAAACACTAGACCTTGCAATCGATCTCCTTAAACGCCAATCCAACACGCCTGAAGACGCCGGCTGCCAGGAGCTGATGATTTCACGTCTGGAACCCCTGGGTTTCAAGATCGAACGCATGCGTTTTGGCAATGTAGATAACCTTTATGCGCGCCGCGGCACCAACGGCCCTTTACTGGTGTTTGCCGGTCATACTGATGTCGTGCCTACCGGCCCCTTGGATAAATGGCATACGCCGCCGTTTGATCCCACCATCAAAGACGGCATGCTTTACGCACGTGGTGCGGCAGACATGAAAACCTCTCTCGCTGCATTTGTCACCAGTATTGAAGAGTTTGTAGCCGCCCACCCTGACCATGCAGGCTCTATCGGCCTGCTGATTACTTCTGATGAAGAAGGCGTGGCAGTGGACGGTACGGTGAAAGTGGTTGAAGCGCTCAAAGCACGCGGCGAGCATTTTGACTACTGCATCGTGGGCGAACCCACCAGCAACAAAGTGGTAGGCGACATGATCAAGAACGGCCGTCGCGGCTCCCTCTCAGGCAAACTGGTGGTGAAAGGCCTGCAAGGCCACATCGCCTATCCGCACCTGGTGAGGAACCCGATTCACATGGCAGCACCTGCCATCAAAGACATGGTGGAAACGGTTTGGGACAACGGCAATGAATATTTCCCGCCGACTTCATGGCAGATTTCCAACATGAACGGCGGCACCGGCGCCACCAATGTCGTGCCGGGCGAAGTGGAGATCCTGTTCAATTTCAGGTTCTGCCCTGAACTTGATGGCGCAGGCAGCACCGAAGCCAATTTAAAATCACGTGTGCATGCCATTTTAGAAAAGCACGAGCTTGACTACACGCTGGAGTGGGAATACTCGCCGCCTTACATCACACCGCGCGGCAACCTGGTGGATGCCATCAGCGAAGCTATCGAGCAGGCTTACGGCGTATCACCTGAGCTATCCACCACCGGCGGCACCTCGGATGGCCGCTTTATTGCAGACATCTGCAAACAGGTGATCGAGTTTGGGCCTTTGAATGCAACTATCCACAAACTGAACGAGTGCGTAGGCGTAGCAGATATCGAGCCGTTAAAAGAAACCTACAAGCTCACGATGGAAAAGCTTTTAATTAGCCACAGATAAACACGGATGCACACAGATAAAGACACGGATTTAACTGTACTGACCGAAAAAATTATCGGTTGCGCCTATACCGTCAGCAATACACTGGGAACAGGATTTCTGGAAAAAATCTATGAAAATGCTCTGGCAATAGAGTTAAAAAACAATCAGCTCAATTATCAGCAACAATATCCCATCAAGGTCACCTACAATGGAGTCACTGTAGGTGAGTATGTAAGTGACCTAATAATCGAATCAAAAATTATCGTTGAACTAAAAGCAAGCAAGGCGATTGATGATTCACATATCGCTCAATGCCTGAATTACCTGAAAGCGACTAATATCCGCCTGGGACTTATTATCAACTTTGGAAAACCAAAAGTTGAAATCAAACGTGTTATCCTGGGTTTTTAATCTGTGTTTATCCGTGTTTATCTGTGGCTAATTTTATGACTTCACAACAAATAACAACCGAACTCCTGACCATCCGCGATTGGCTGCGCTATGCAGTCAGCCGCTTCGAGGTCTCAGACATTTTCTACGGCCACGGCACCGACAACGCCTATGATGAAGCGGTATGGCTCATCATGAGCAGCCTGCACCTGCCGCATGACACCTTGAACAATTTTCTGGATGCAAAACTGACCAGCGAGGAACGTGCAAAACTCGCAGGCTTCATCGATGAACGTATCAGCAAACACACACCAACGGCATATTTGCTAAAAGAATCATGGCTGCAAGGCTATAAATTCTTTGTGGATGAGCGTGTGCTGATTCCACGTTCCTTTATTGCCGAACTGCTGGTCAACGACGGACTGCAACCCTGGATTGAATATCCAGAACTAGTGAATAGCGCAGCGGATATTTGCACCGGCAGCGGCTGTTTAGGCGTTTTATTAGCAGACGCTTACCCTGATGCTGAGATTGATGTCATTGATATTTCAGCGGATGCAATCGATGTGTGCAACATCAATATCGCCAATTGCGGCCTGCAGGATCGCGTTCACGCCATAAAATCTGATATGTTCAACGCGTTGAAAGGTAAACAGTACGACCTGATCATCAGCAACCCGCCTTATGTAGACGCTCCATCCATGGCTGAACTGCCTGCCGAATACCGCAACGAGCCGCAATTGGCACTCGGCAGCGGCACTGCCGGCCTGGACCATACGCATACCATTCTGCGTGAGGCAGCAAACTATTTAACTGATGACGGCATATTGGTCGTTGAAATCGGCCACAACCGTGATGCACTGATTGAAGCCTACCCTGAACTGCCGTTCACCTGGCTGGAAGTATCATCTGGTGATCAGTTTGTGTTTCTGCTCACGAAATCACAACTCACTCCACAATAACGCACCATTCATTTAGGCACCCCACACTTTGAACACTACCTCTGGGAACGCCACCCAAACAGCACCTGATACCATTACCTGGCTCGAAGCCGGCAAAACCAAAACCGCACACTGGCACTCGGAAAACGATACGCCGGCACCTAAGCGCGTGCAAATTGCTGACGACACCATTAAAGCAGACGTGGCGCATAAACTGTTCTGCGAAGGCACAGCGCTACTCTGGCGCGGCGACTTTCAGAACGCCAAGTTACTGATGCAAGCAATTACCCGGCGCATAGACCGCCCGGGCAAAAAGCCTAAAAAGGCACCTGAAAACATCACTGAAGCATTTCATCAACATCGTCAGGCGCAGTCGCACAAAGCGCACATCCTGGGCATGCTGTTGATTGAAATCAGCGTAGGCTACCATATCAACCTGCGCCGCGCACCAGATGTGAAAGCTGCCTGCGAGCATGCTTATGGCAAAACGGCCCAGTCATTTGTGGTTTCATTACGTGAGCTTTTAGGCTTGGTCGGCGCTTATGAGTGGAGTAAAAACGGCGTTGAAATTGCTGCCATTAACAATAAAATCTACCCGAGCTACGGCGTATTTTCACCGATTCGCGGTGAATATCTGAGCTTAGTGGACACCGCACCGCTGCCAGTGCCATGCCAGCTGGCTTTTGATGTCGGCACCGGTACCGGCGTATTGGCGGCTATCCTGGCGCATCGTGGCATCAAAAAAGTGATGGCTACCGACAACTCACCGCGCGCACTGGATTGTGCGCAAAAGAATATCAACCGGCTTGATATGAAAAACACGGTCACTGTCATCAATGCTGACTTGTTTCCAGGTGAAGAAAATGGCAAAGCGGATTTGATTGTCTGCAACCCACCATGGCTGCCGGCGCGCCCAAGCTCAGTACTGGAGTCAGCGGTTTACGACGACGGCAGCAAAATGCTGAAAGGCTACCTAAATGGACTGAAAGCACACCTGAGTGACACCGGTGAAGGCTGGCTAATCCTCTCGGATTTTGCTGAACTGTTGGGACTCAGAACACGTGAACAATTACAAGGCTGGATTACTGCGGCCGGTTTAAAAGTGATTGATAAAATTGATACCAAAGCCACACACCAGAAAACATTGGATGCAAGCGACCCACTGCATGCGGCAAGAAAAGCGGAAGTTACATCATTGTGGCGGCTGGGGAAAATCTAAACTTCTTCGGCAGCTACAGATAGCTATCCTTGCGGTTACGCTGGTGTGACGACACTCAAAACATCAGTATAAAAACAACTGTTTCAGAGTAAGGTAGAGTTTCAGGTGGTTTTAACATCCCCTTCTACCGCGCCTGAGATATTCCAAAAAACTGGGGGATTTTAGCGAGGACTGTTTGAGGGCTTTAGCCCGAGTTCCGCAGCTACCCAGGTTTTTGGAATATCTCAGGAAATAAGCGGTAGGGGGTAGCCTTTTCTTTGGTTTCTTTCTTTTGGCTACGCAAAAGAAAGAAACTCGCCAGTCGGGCGAGACCGACGAATTATCCAACTAAACCATCTAACAACCTTGGCTGGATTCCCGCCTTCGCGGGAATGACGGGGTTTGTAGTTTTCAGCTTAAACTAACTGCATCTCTACACCGCCCAAATTTTCCAATATAGTGCTTATCCCCGCCCTCTATTCCTGTCACTCTTCTTCTGCATCTGCGGCGCATTCAAATCACTGGTCTGACGCACGCGACGATTGGCAGTTTTTCTAGGTGCCGGTTTTTTGGCAGCAGGATTACGTGACTCAGGTTTACCACGATGTGGTCTACCCTGACCGCCGTCATCCGCAGTTGGCGGTGGCCTGTCTAAAGCACTGATACGCTGCTTGCGTACTTTTGGTGTGAATACGGTGGTCGATTTCAGCTTTTCGCGCTGGGTGAGCTGTCTTAACGGCGCTTTCGGCACTTCCAGACCAGCCCATTCCAGCAAACCCACGACCTCTTTTTGCTCGAGCTTGAGCATTTGTCCACGTTTCACGCGCGGCGGCAAGTTCACCGGCCCGAAACGCACGCGCATCAGGCGGCTAACCGGCAACTGAAATGCTTCAAACAAGCGACGCACTTCACGGTTGCGGCCTTCGCGCAAAATGACCTGATACCAGTGATTAGCACCTTCGCCGCCTTGCGGGACAATGCTGTCAAAGTTTGCCGGGCCGTCTTCCAGCTCAATGCCTTCTTTCAGCTGTGCTATCTGGCCTTCGGTCAGTTCGCCGAAAATACGCACGGCATACTCACGCTCTACTTCATAGCGCGGATGCATGAAGTGGTTGGCCAACTCACCAGAAGTGGTGAATATCAGCAAACCGCTGGTGTTCATATCCAGACGGCCGATGGCAATCCATTTGCCGTGCTTGATTTTTGGCAGTTTATCAAATACGCTGGCACGGCCTTCAGGGTCATCCTGACTCACAATCTCGCCTTCCGGCTTGTGATAAACCAGCACTTGCGGCAGCTCAGCTTCAAATGACAGGCGGACCGGGCGGCTGTCTAAACGGATCACGTCGTGTTCTGTTACGCCCATGCCTACCGCCGCCACTTTACCATTCACGGTCACGCGGCCACTGGCAATCAATTCTTCCATATCACGACGCGAACCTAGCCCTGCCAAGGCCAGCAGTTTGTGCAGTCTCTGCGTTGGCGCAGCTGGCGCATCAGGGTCGACTTCCAGCTTGGTAAAATTGGTAGTGGGTCTGCGTACTGGGCGCTGCGGATCTCGTTGTTGCTTGAAGGGACGTGCCATATTGAACTTACTTTAATGATTAAAAACGGATTTTACAGCAATTGCTGTATATAAGTGCTATTTATAACACTCGCTTACAATCTGCTAAATCTGGATTTCCTGCTGCGCAAACTCCTCCATCGGCGGCAGCTGCGATAGCGACTGTATATTGAGGTCATCCAAAAAGTGCCTGGTTGTGCCGTACAGTGATGGCCTTCCGGGCACTTCACGCTGGCCGACAACGTCGATCCAGTCACGCTCCTGCAATTGACGGATAACATTTGAGTTTACCGCCACACCACGGATTTCTTCAATATCACCGCGCGTCACGGGCTGGCGGTAGGCGATAATTGCCAGTGTTTCCATCACTGCACGTGAATACCTTGCCTGCCGTTCTGGGGTCAGCCGTGCCAGGAAAACAGCATATTCCTCACGCGCCTGGAAGCGATAACCGGATGCGACATGAACCAGCTCCATGGTGCGCGAGGCCCAATCCTGCTTCAGCTCATCCAGCAGCATGCGCAGGGTCGCCCGTTCCATTTTATCTGCAAACAGCCGCAGCATGTCGTCAAGCGACAGCGGCTCGTGCGAGGTAAGCAACGCAGCCTCAAGCACATTCTTCAGCTCTGTAATGTTGCTGGTTTCACTCATGGCTATGCACCAATATCTTATGGATGAATATCTGAAGCAATCTGTACATAAATCGGTGAAAACGCCCGCTGCTGGGTAATGCGCAGCAGCCCTTCACGCGCCAGTTCGAGTATCGCAAGGAAACACACCACCAGCTTGGGAATGCCATCATTTCTGACATCGAACAATTGTGTAAACTCAAGCAAGCGATCATCTTTCAAGCGGCGCAGAATCATGCTCATATGCTCACGTACCGATAGCTCGGCGCGGCCTACTTTATGGTGCCTGTAATGGCTGGCGCGCTTCAGGACATCACGCCATGCTTCTGCAAGGTCATCCAGGCTGACTTCTGGCGGCCTGGCCTGGCTGACATGATGATAATAAGCACTCGCAACAAACAGGCCATCGCCTACCTTGGGCATCTCGTCCAGCCGCTGCGCTGCGAGCTTGATGGCTTCGTATTCCATGAGGCGCCTGACCAATTCAGCACGCGGGTCGTTTTCTTCTTCCAGCTCCACCGGTTTTGGCAGCAGCATACGCGACTTGATCTCAATCAGCATGGCTGACATCAACAGGTAATCACCCGCCAGTTCCAGCTTGATGGCACGCATCTTCTCCACATATTCCATATATTGGCGCGTCAACTCCGCCATTGGAATATCCAGAATATCCAGGTTGTGCTTGCGGATCAGGTACAACAGCAGATCAAGCGGGCCTTCAAATGCCTCGAGATAGACCTCCAGCGCATCGGGCGGGATGTACAGATCCTGAGGCAAATCGCCCAG
>Ga0208626_1000415_pt1 | contig 14282 bp, 10 predicted proteins | sample LakWasMet10_HOW4_2_FD_183860 | JGI IMG/M metagenome (GOLD analysis project Ga0208626, IMG submission 183860) | Freshwater sediment methanotrophic microbial communities from Lake Washington under simulated oxygen tension - Sediment Metagenome... | ecosystem: Environmental > Aquatic > Freshwater >... | reverse complement strand
AAAATACCGGGTCCAAAAATTCACCGGCATTGCCTAATAAAGCATAACCGTTGCCAACCAGGCTTTTGACATTGGCGGAATAACCTACGATGGTGTTGATTTGCTCATCGAATACGGCGTTTGCAAGCAAGCTAGTCAAGCTGGAATCTTGCTTGATAATGTCCGCCAACGCTTTGTTGTAATCGTCCCGGCCGTTAAAAAACTCCGGTTCCGCCACCACGCCGATGCTGCTGCGACCGTTGCTGAACGGAATCAGCCAATACCAGACATCTTTATGTTCAGGATGCACGGTGATACGGATTTTGTTTCTATCAAACTGGTTGTCGGTAATGCGGTCTTCAATATGCCCGAAGATGGCCTGCCTGACCGGAAATCCGGACGGCGATTCCAGCTCCAAAAGCTTGGGTAAAATGCGTCCGAAACCGCTGGCATCAAGCACAAAATCAGCGCTGACCGTAGTGACTTCGCCTTGAGCATCACGGACGGTGAGTTGCGGTTTGTTAGCCGTAAAATCGACGGCGATTACCTCGACTTGCCACTGTATGTCTACACCCATGCGCGCGGCTTCATCCGCCAACAGCTTGTCAAAGCGGCCGCGCTGAACCTGAAAGGTCGTACCCATGCCGGGGCTAAATTTGTCCTCAAAATTAAATTCGGTTTGCCGGTCCTGATGTACAAAAGACGCGCCGTTTTTAAACTGAAATCCGGCGTCGATAACGGCATCCAGCATCCCGGCTTGTTTAATGAATTCCATGCATTGCGGCAACAGACTTTCACCGATACTAAAGCGCGGAAACAGCTGCCGCTCAAGAATGGTTACGTCAAAGCCCTGGTTTTGTAGCAAGGCACCGGCAATGCTGCCGGACGGACCGGCACCGATGATTATTATTTTACGCATATCCGTGTTTGTCATTATTACTTTTATCCTTTGAAAAAAGTTCAAGTGAGGCCGGTAAAACCGCTCAATTAATAATCTTTGATAACCGATTGTGCATTAGCTGAGGCTCCTAGAAAAATGCATTATCATGGGATAATGATACCCAATAATTTTAACTAGCTATGTTTAAAAAATTATTTGCCCCAAAGAGCGCGTAGAAGCCAAGCCCAATAAATTGGCTACTTTGTAGGTTTTAGCAAAGCATGGCTGCAGCCCGTAGAGGCCAAATGATAGAGATGCCAGTATTGTGGCAGTGCCAACCACCCCGTTTGATTGGTCGCCAGCCAAGTGTTGTCAGATGGCACCGGGACCAAAGAATACGGAGTAAGGCGCGCTACCCACTAACACATAGCCATTTCTATTAAGACAAAGATTACGCATGGTGAGCGCAAGATTCGCTTTAAAATTCAAGGCCCTGGTGGAGCGTGCATATTTAACTTAAACCGCCAACTTCAATCTATGAGCAGCTTAAAAACTTGTGGAATAGCCCGTTTTCTTACAACTTAAGATGTGCCTAAAACCATTCCAAATGGTGGCTTCAGGGAAAACAAGCCAGCTAGTAAGGTTAAAGTACAAATAACGGACTTAATCTCGTGGCCGATTTGCACCTATTTTTATATGTTTATACTTGATCGGTATTTCGAGGAGCTCGTTAGTGGGCATTTTGAAAGACTATTTTGCGGGAAAGAAAAAAATTAAAAAACAGACCGGATATTGATCCCACTGCGATAGCTAGAACAGGAAAGGAAGTAAAAACAGCATAGATAGAAACTAGAAATGCATAAACGCCATAATTTACAAATCCGCCTATGGAGTTAACTAATAAAAACTTCCCCCATTGTTTTCTCTTGTTACTGTAATTATCTCTTGAAGTGGGGAAAGTAAAAATTCTATTTAGCGCCCAAGTTGCGGTTGCCGCTACTAGATATGAAGCTAATCTACCAACATATAAATCAAGCCCAAGAAAATCCATAAATCCATACAATGCATACGAATCTACAAAAAAACCTATGATTCCAACCATCCCAAACTTAATGAATTGTTTTAACATAAGGCGATGAAATTTTTACTATTCTATTTAATTGCGAGCTGCATACCGAAGATAAGCAATACGTTTGAGTTCACGTCTTCCTAATGTGACAGTATCTAAAATTAATCCACAAGCGAGATTTAAAAATCCTAATAGCATTAATCCCGTCGACAAGATAGCTGTTGGAAGTCTCGGTACTAATCCTGTTTCCAAATAAGTGCTGAAAACTGGCCAAGCCAATAATAATGAAAGACCGACAAGCAAAAAGAAAGCGCCTCCGAAGAAAGTCAATGGACGTTCCTCTCTGACCAAAACTGCAATAGTTTTAAGAATACGAAATCCATCTTGATAAGTTCTAAGTTTACTTTCTGATCCTTCGGGGCGATCACTGTAATTAACATCGTATTCAGCGACAGGCATGCGTAATTCCATTGCATGAACTGTAAGCTCTGTCTCTATTTCAAAACCTCTGGCCATAGCGGGAAATGTTTTTACAAATCGCCTTGAAAAAATCCTATAACCTGACAATAAGTCATCAAATCGATTACCAAACATCATAGATACGGCGTTAGTGAGTAAGCGATTACCTAATCGATGCCCGCGCCTATACGCGGATTTTATATTAGTAACCCTTCGTCCATTTATCATATCCAGATTGTTACTTATTAGAATATCAATTAATTCTTGGGTATTAGCCATATCGTAAGTGGCATCTCCATCAACCATGACATAAATATCGGCGTCAATATCTGCAAACATTCTTCTAACAACATTACCTTTTCCTTGTAATTTTTCGGTTCTTACTATGGCTCCTGACGTTTGTGCTATTTGAATAGTGCGATCTGAAGAATTGTTGTCATATACATAAATCGTCGCAGTTGGTAATGCACCCTGACACGACTGAATTGTTTTTTTTATTGTAATTTCTTCATTATAACAAGGAATAATTACAGCAATTGATATGTCTTTTATCATATTATCTTCAAATAGCAATGTAAGAGAAATTATTTAATTAAAAAATTTAAATAAAATGAACTGATGATTTTGTGTGGAAAAATTTATCTTTCTACCAGAAAAATTCAAATAATCTATAAATTTTATTTGGTTTTCATTGGAAAATGAATTTATATGCAATAAGAAATAAGTTTCTTTTTTTTCTTTTAAAAAAATATCAATTTTTTCTACAGAATTTAAATCACCTACTATATTGCGATGAGCATAGTAGGGAAGTATTCGATCTGTCCCTGATCTTGGAAGATTAGTGAGAATAATGCTGTCAGGAGCTGAGTTTTTTGTAATTTCTTTTGCCACGTCTTTTATAAAATTAGCTTGTTCAAATTGTTCGCCAGGTAGTAGCTTTACTTGCTCTTGATGCAATATCCTAATTCTAGGTATGCTGCCAACTATTGTAATTAAAATGATAAAAGTGCCAAGTACCACTGAGGTCTTATTTATAAAACCTGATGGCACGTCCATAGAAATAAACTCAATGGTCGCGATAGCAGCCAAAACTGCAAGTGGAGCTGTAAAGTAATACCCCCAAACAATGTGAAAATACATGCTTTTCCAAAAAAGCAGCCAATTTAGAATGGGCACGGTAATTAAAATAATAATTATCCATACTTTATTGGTTAGCTTGCCGTCTTTAATCAATATAAATCCGCCTGTCAATGCCAGAAGTATTATGGGATATGAGAACAGCTGATCTAATCGTATCAATATATGTTTAAAATACTGCAATAGAGAAACATCTAGTTGCGCTTCAATATAGTGTTTAGCAAGTTCACTTGTAGGTGCAATTAAACCTATATATGCCATCCCTTGATAAAATACGCTGTAGACAAGATCGGGGGCAGCCAGCCAAGTATTTAAAATAAATATCCAAAAAGTCGATATAGCAAGTATTGGTAGACCAATTACTATTATTTTCTTAAATTGTCCGGATTGCTGTGTAGCCCAATAATGACTCATAAAAATAGGCACAATAAAATATGCTGCCCAATCAGTTAATAAACCAGCTGTCAGCGCAATAAAAAAATCTATTAAATGTTTTTTATTACGGGTCTTTACAAATCTGAAATAAAAATTAATTGTTAATAGAATGAAAAAAAGTGTTGGGGATTCATAGCCAACTTTACGACCAATAATTATGGTCATCGGAAAACTGGCAAAAAAGAAAGTCGCTAGTAATCCAATGGGGAACCCAAAAAAACTACGTATGAGTGAAAATAATATGATGCCACTGCCTATTGTAAATAGGATAGGTGCAAGTCTTGCTGCTCCCTCTGATTCACCAAATACGTTAAAGCTAAGATAAGTCAGCAACGGCACCATAGGCGGATGATGTTGATAGAAGTTCAATTCCGATTTATTGTTTACTTCACCGAAATTAGTAACTTGTCCTCCCTTGAGTTCAAAGATGCCATAGTTGATATAGTTTCGTGCTATTGAGCTAAAGAAAGCCCCATCTCCCCCGTCGATACCATTCCAAGGCTGCGAATAATTTCTAACTAAGAGCAGCGTTTGCACTAATAAAAGAAGCGTCAATACGATGACAAAACAGTTTGCAGTATTGCTATTAGATTTGAGTCGCATGATTTTATTTTTAATTAAAGAAAACATCTAAAAATTAGCCACAAAGATTTATCTCCATCTTTCCAGATGGTAGCTCCAAGTACAGAAATGGCTTTAGCCAGAAAACTCATTTTTTCTAAGCGTTAAACAATTGATTCCATGTATTGCACAAGTAAAACTCCTTTTTTGACTTAATTGTGGGGTTTCGATATCAGCGGCTGGAAGTCGATACAAAAGAAATTTGTGTCCCTGGACGTCTAGGTCTTTGGGGTGACCTCGGGTATCCAGCCACTGTCGAAGATTGGAGTCTCCGGCAGTAGGCCAAAGCAGGAAATCTACCTCACCCCGGGCCCAAACCCCCGCCTCTTGTACAAGCTTGGGCACAGTGTCGACACCAACCATGGCACGACGATGGCTATAGTAGGACAGCGTCCAATTCCCACCGCGCGGACTAAGCAGGTTACTCAGAATTAATGTCTGTTTTTCTGTTGACGTGCTGATACGTTGTCCGAGGGTACGAGTAAAATCGGCCTGCTCTAGGACGGATTCCGGAAGGAATTTCATCTGTTGCCCGTGAAGGGTGATTAAACTGGGAAAAGCGCCTGTTATTACTAGTATTCCCAGAAAGACTGGTACCAACCAATGCGGCATGTCTGGAGCTCCCTCCCAACGTAGTAAACCATCCGCCGCCACCGCTCCAAACATGGCAATAGGAGGTGCAAAGTAGTAAAACCAATAAAGGTGGTAGAAGGCATTGACCCAGAAGGCTAAACAATTTGCCAGCGCTACTCCTAACAGCATAAGTGGAATGGTTAATGCGAAGGACATTAATCTGTGTCTCCCGGCTATCCACATACCTAACAGGGCGAGTAACAAAGCCGGATATGAAAACAAAGTATCGAGGCTCTTTAGAACATAGCGGATATAAACAGTTGTCGGAATTACACTCAAAGCCTCTTCGTACTTAGTAGCTAGGGGATGGTTACGATCGATGAGGCCAGCGTAGGTCATGCCTTGGTAGAGTAAGTCCTCAATAGCGCCAGGGGCAACACGCCAAGTAATCCAGCCGTGAATAGCCAGGCTCACCAAAGCCAACAAAGGAAGACCTAACAAAACTTTAATCTTTCCACGTCCGAGCCCAAATAAAGCGTGTATAGCCAACAATAGAATCAAAAAATACATTGGCCAGTCAGTCCACAGCCCTAAAATGGCGGCTCCACAAACGCCCGCAAAGTCGTAATTACGTGCTTCCTCACAAAAGCGCCGGTAGAACCAGAGCGTAAGTAGGATGAAAAACAGCGTAGGAGCTTCGTAACCGACCTTCTGTCCGAAGTAGGCGATACCAGGGAAAGTCACTAACAGAAATGTAGCTATAAGAGCTACTCGGGAACTGTAAAGGTGTTGCGTCAGTAAGAACACCAGTAAGGCGGCACCCAAGGTTGCAGCCACCGGGACCGCTCGAGCTACTGCTTCGCTTTCCCCAAACAGCGCAAAGGCGCTTGCTACCAGTAGGGGGACTAGAGGTGGGTGCCGTTGATAGTAATTGAGTTGCTCTCTGGTGGCAGGTTCTGGATTTCTGGCCTGAGCAAAACCTAAGTTCCAAGCTCCATAGTCAAGAGTGTTGCGAGCGATGGTACTGAAAAGAGCACCATCTGGGGCGTTCCAATGATCATTCCAGGGGGCTGTAATGTTGTGAGTAAGTAGTAGGCCTGAAAGTAGGAAAATCCCCACGAGGCCACCTGTTAATGTCGAGAAACTCACTTTTTTTGCGATCAATAATCGCAATTCTCCCAACTCAAAAGATTTCATTTTTCATTAGCTTTGGTAGGAGGGAGTTTTATTTATAAATGAAAAAATTAGAGAACGCTCATTTAGCCCAATGTAATGCTTACAACACGCGCTCAAGATACCAATATTTCAAATGACTACACAATTGGTATAAGTACCTATAGCACGCACTGGAAAATTAGAAGATTTGATGCACCAAAGGTTGTTCTCGTTATTTATTTAAGACAACGAATAAAGGTCATTGATTTCTCCATTACCAGTTTTGGAAATGGAGAAATAAAATTAGGCAAATTGGTTGGTAAAGTGGAAAGGGTTTGGCGGCGCGATTAGGCTAATTATCTGTAGGGTTGCAATGCGAAGACACCCTCGTAAAGAGGCTTGCGAGGGCGACAAAATAGTTGTTCTCTTATGTCATAAAAGTGGGAAATTTACCAAAAGAGGCCAAATTTGTCGTTAATTTTGATACTAAAAACAGACCATATCCTCAATATCCTGCGGGGTTCGGCGCAATTTATAGGAGTATCTTAAAGTTGAATCTGCGAGGAGTTTTTTTATTAAACCTTGGCTAGTTTTTTGTCTGAGCTGATACCTTAAAGCCTACCAACGGCGCACACAACAAAGCCGTTACGATACCTGCAGTTAACGTAAAACCAAAGGCATGCACGATCTCCGTGGAACTGGTCGCCAATAAACCAAACGCCAGTAAGGTCGTCAATGCCGAAAGTGTCACACCCAGCGATGTGCTGGCGCGCCGGTCGCCAGCCATGAAAAAGAACAGCCCGTAATCAACCCCGATGCCCAGTACCAACAACAGTGCAAACAGGTTGAACAGGCTGAACAATTGATTAAACCAACCCAACATTGCCAGCGACACGGCCAGCGACAGCACCGGCACAGCCATGATGGTAATGGCATTACGCCAGCCGAACTTGAAGCCTAATCCAACCAACGCTAATGAGAATGCCGCTGCCAATAAGCCACTGGCCCGGATTCTATATCTTGCAAACAACGACGATACCGATTCGACTTGATCCACCCAAACGACGCCCGGCAAGTCTTGCAGCGCCGGTAATGCGGCGAGATCGGTAATGCCGGTTAAAGCTACCATGCTTTGGCAACGCCCGGCATTGCAGCCTAGCCACAACGACTGTTTACTTTCATCGGCATTTGTTAGCCAGTCCGCCAAGGTTATCGCGTTGGTTTCAGTCGTTTTAAATTGTTCTAGTTCGGTTAGCACAGCTTTCTTCTCAAACCCAAGCTCAGTCATGTAGCGTTCGACCAAACCGGAATCAAAGAGTTTGAGCTTTAACAGCTGGTAATTCTGTTGCTGCTGATTTTCATCAGGCCAATATTGACTCAAGCCTTCAACACTTGTCAGCACTTTTTGCTGCTTTAACGCTTGCAGGCGTTCCAACAGCTGTTGCTCATGTTGATACCATTCTGCTTGATCTTTTCCTGACACCAGAAAAAACTGGCTGTCGTGTGTTATCGGCAACAAAGAGCGTATTTTATCGGCGGTTTGCAGCAGCTCAGCCGGTGCCGATTGCAGCAAGCGAACATCGTCTTGCGGGCTTAGCCTCCACAGGCCGCCTGCGGTAAAAACCAGCATCAATACACTTAGCCAGCATCTGTGTTTGGCTATCCACAGCGGCCAGTGCTGTTCCCAATAAGTGGTAAGTTTAAGTATGCCCGGTTGATGATCGAATTTGAATCCGGTTAACAGCAACGGAAACAGCAGTACCACCGTTAGCCAGGCGACCAACAAACCCATTGCAGAAAATAACGCCACTTCCTGCAAACCGGGAAACGGCGAAAAACCCAAGCCTGCATAACTTAACAGATTGCTTACTAGACCCAAGGAAAGTCCCGGCAGAATAAACTTCAAGCTTTTCCGGGGATTCCAATCCTTCTCGCCGAAACTGTCGCACAAAAAATGCTGGGCATAATCATCGGCAACGCCGATCAAGCTGGCGCCGAATACCAAAGTAAGAATATGGATTTTGCCGAAAAACAGCACGCAGATTACCAGCGCAGCAAACAAGCCGGAGCCGATTGCCAGCGCCGATAACAACAACGGCCTGATGCTGCGAAAGGTAAGCCACAGCAGCACAATAATACCGATACTGGAACCCACGCCGACCGTGGAAATTTCCTGTTTAGCAGACTCTGCACCATGGGCGGTAAACAGCGGCATGCCGGACACCAGTAGCTCGCCGCCTGCTGTTTTGATTTGGCTTTCTGCACTATTCACCAGACTCAACAGGGTTTCTAGCTTATCCAGCTGCAAACGGTCATCCTGCAAATTGGTCAATAACAACGCCCAATACTGGTGTTGGTCAGACAAAACCACGATGCCTTGTTCCAGATTTAACTTGATAGGATTTTGCGCGCTGAAATAGCGGCTGAAGAGCAACAACGGATCGCGTTCAAAATCCGCCGATTGCATCTGGCCGATGGGGCTATTGAGTATTTCCAGATTCTGCTTGATTAACGCGTCGGGATTTTTAGCCAGGATGTCTCGGGATTGCGCATCCAACAGCTGATAGCGATACGGGAACAGTTGCTGGTATTGCTTGATGTATTGCTGCTGAGAAAATTCCAGCACCACCTTGTTAAACAGCAGGCTTTGTTCCAATTGCTGTTTAAGATTTTGGGCATGACCAATGGCTTCTTGTGACGTTGCTGCGCCAGCCAGCCAGATGACTTTTTTGTTGATCAGCGCATTATGCTGCTGAATGGCTTTGGCGACTTCCGGCTGCTGCTCGTTGGCGGGCAACAACGCTAAAAAACTGGTTTCCAGCCAGTCTTTGGTCAATGCCTGGAGGCCAAGAAAAGCGATGAAAATTATCCCCAGCAGCCAAAGTCCGGCGGTCAGTTTAGGGATTCCTTCAGTAAGTTGATTCCGATTATGCGCTTTGCCTAAGCCCATAAGGAACGGCCCCAACTTGCGTTGATCAAAAGTTTGCTATTGGCTGAAATATGCATTGACGTGAAAATAGTCGCCCGAATTCGACCTTGTTAATAAGTGCCGAGCACCGTATCACGCATCACTGCTAATTTCGAGAAGCAAAAGAGTGTTATTAAAAATCGCTTGCAGGTTTCGACTCTGCTTAGTTGGCTAACGAGAACATCAAGCTCGGACGTTTTTTGCAAACCGCGCATTAAACGCAATCGTTACTCGCTCTTCTTCGCTTTCATTTGGATAAACCCAGTGCCGCAAATAGGATGGAAACATCAACAGCATGCCTGCGCGCGGTTTCATAACAAATTTGCTGGCAAAGCAGGCTGCGCCATCTACCGTTAAGGTCCGAACATTGGTGCGGGTATCGAAAAACTCAATATTGCCGCTCAGGTCTTTATCGCCATCGGGTACGCTGACATAGTAACAGCCAGACCATGTCCAGTTGGGGTGGTCATGAGGCGTATTAAAGCCGCCACGTCCAAGCACGTTAATCCAGCCTTCGGCCTGAACGCTGTAGAGCGGGAAATCAAAGCTGGGCGAAACATTTCTAGTACAGAGTTGAATCGCTTCCACTATATGGTTTCGCAATGTCGCGCAGCCTGACTCTGTGCGAGCGAAAAAATCGTCCTCCGAATGCCACCCGCTCCAATTGCTGCGATTTATACCGGGTGATGCAGCTTTGCGTATTGCTATTTCTTTAAGTAACTGGGTATTTAGGGATTCTGAGTCTTCCAATTCAAAAACAGTCAGCGGTGAATAAAATAAAGGCTGCATACCTTGCAGCTTGAGGGTGCTCATCGGGTGTCTCCACGTTTAGTATTTGTTCCATTGCGCTAAAAAAGAAAAAGCGGCGACAAGATTGCCTTGCCACCGCTTTCACTGATAGGCCCAGTTACTGGGCCGTCAAGCTGGTAATGATTTAAGCTTTTTTGTTACGACGTAAGCCCAGGAAGCCCATGATTGCAGACCCGAATAACCAAACGGCGCTTGGTACTGGCACGGCTTGAACCAATTGCAACTGACCGCCCTCAACAGTTAACGGATTGCCTGAAGCTGCATGATTTTGAGAAACCATCAGATAAGATGTTTTACCAAAAATACCTGATACATCAATCACGCCTGAAGATTCTTCGTCTTTAGTAATTGTGGCTGCAACATAACTACCGGCAACTACGTCACCAAATAGGTTAGCATCATGCGTTAAAATTTTGGTTAATGATTTTGTTGCTAAGTCATATTTATAAACAGCGGCATTATGTTCGGCATTACCTGTATCTTCTTGCATTACCAAGGTTTTACCATCATCCGAGATAGTCATGTTGTCAAACATGTTTTGGCCTTCGTCGCCATTCAACAGCGAGGCAATAGTACCGCCTAAATCTGGATTGCTGATGTCTGCGAAAGTCAACTCCCACAAACGCGAGCGACCCTTTTGGGTTTGACCAGTGAGTTCAGTTTTGTCGAGCTGATCGGTCGTTACAAAATAGAATTTTTTGCCGTCTGCACTCCAAACACCGTCTTCAGGACGAGAGAACGTTGTTGATGCTGTGTCACTCAGAGTAAACGTAGCGTTATCGGTGATATTAGTAGCGCGTGTAGAAGTATTTACGATTTCAGTAGGATTACCGGCAACGTTGATAAACTTCATAGTACCGTTGGTCAAACCGGCTTTATCTACTTCAGAACCTGTATTGGTTTTGGTACCGACATATACGCCGACTGAATTGGCCATGATGCCGGTTCCGCCATCGTTGGTGCCGATAGCAATAGTTTTATCTTGTGCGTATGGGTTCAACAAAATGTTTTCCCAGCCGCCGATAGCCGTTCCGCCAGTGCCATTAGTTGCCAAATTGAATTTACCCAAGGTGTAGCTGCTGCCTGCATTAGCTCCCGTTACAACTGTTCCTTGTACCCAGCCATTAGCACTACCTTCTTCACCGTTCATGAACAGTTTTTCCTGAGTACCAAGACCGCTTGCGGCATTGTACAAAGCGCTCGCAGCAGGTAGATCAGCAGAGCAAAAACGACTAAAGGTTGTGCTTAAATTAGAAACTGATTGGGATTGTTGAAGGCCGCTATCCCAGCCGTACGTTTTAGTGATCAAATCCTTGCCGCTTACAACTTGCAAAGTATTTTTGTCAATCACCCATTGGGAAACATAAGCACCGCCAGGGGTTAGTAAGCTAGCGTTATGAGTGTGTGTAGCACCAATAGCAGCGGAACCAGAAGTACTCCACTCATGGTTCATCAAAACAGTAAAAGTGCCATTACCATTGTCGAATGCGCCTAAACCGTCAGGAAGGCCACCCATGGTGTAAGTGCCGACTTTGTCGCCCGCAGTCAAAAGTGAAGTCACTTTCCAGGATGCGGAATCAGCAGGGATAAGGTAAGGGGCTGTAGTAGTGCTTGGGCCTGTTGTTGCAGAAGCCGTTAAAGGCGAGACAGCTGAAGCTACTGCTGCAGCGATCAGAGTTAATTTAAATGCGTTCATAAGTCATGGGTCCTTAGTGCAAAATGGGTATATTGCAAATAACAAAATCGTATTTGCCTTAAAAATGATACCCACGTCACAAGAAATTTATGTGACAGTACCGTTAAGGTTTCATGACACAGTCGCTTTTTAAACGCATTATTGAAACGGGCAATTAGCCCGCAAAAGGAATTTCTATGTCCATACGCAAACCGCCTTGCGGGCGGTTGCTGGCCTTAATAAGCCCGCCGTGGGCGGCTATCGAACGGTAGGCGATAGCCAAGCCCAAGCCTATACTGTCGGCTTTGCTGCGGTCGCCGCTACGAAAAAACGGTTCGAAAATCGCCGACAAATCGCTTTCGGCAACGCCCGGACCTTGGTCATCGACCGTCACCTTCAATCGGCGTTTGAAAATATCGAAGCTGGTCACGACTGATACTTCACCACCCTTTTGGCAATGCTGTAACGCATTGCGCAGTACGTTTTCAATAGCCCGATGCAGTAACTCACTACGGCCTTTGACTAGGGTTTCTTCAATGCCCTCATAGCGGATGACAACCTCGTGCTGCGCAGCTTCAAAACGGGCATCTTCGATAATGTCGTCCAACAGGTCGCCGATGTCTAATTCGTGGCTTTCGCTAATAGAAACGCCAGCTTCCAGACGAGCAAGTACCAGTAATTCACCAACCAGATCGCTCATTCGTTGCGACTCGCGCTCGATCCGCTCAAGCATGACTGGGTGTCTGTCCGGTTGTTGCTGAGCAAGGCCAATAGCGGCTTGTATCCGCGCCAGCGGCGACCGCAATTCGTGGGACACATCATGCAGCAAGCGTTGTTGAGCATGCACCAGACTATAAATTTGTCCGGCCATGTGATCGAAGTCTTGCCCCAGATCGGATAATTCATCACGGCGGTTGCCCATCAGCGCGCCGACACGGGTATCCAGATTACCTTTAGCGACTGCGGCAAAGGCATTACGTAAACTGCGAATTGGTTTAGCGAAATACCAAGCCAGCGCGGCACTGAATAGTAAACTGGCAAAAGTGCCGGCCAGAATCGGCAACAACGGAGACCGCGGATCTGGCGGCCGTGGAGGGTGAGACGAATGCTCATCTAACGATGCGAGAGGATGCCGAGCAAAATCGGCATTGGCATTGCCAGGCGGCATGAGCGGTGGATGGCCGGAAAAACCATGTTCGGGCAGTGGCACAAACAGTAAATAATTCGGCCCCTTGCCCGATGATACTAAACGTATCGCCTCCGGATAAGCCGCTTGCAAAAACAGGGCACGGGCTTGTTGTAAAACTTCGGGTGCTAGATTGCGCTGTAAAATGTCTCGGTCTTGATCGTCTACCGCATAAACAGGCGGCAAATGGGCGGCATGCAGTTTACCCAAAAACAGCCGTAATTCCGCATACCCGCCGTAACGGTAAGCACTCTCCGCCACTTCCAGCAATGACGAGGCATGTCTGACATCAATCGCCGCGCGCGGAAGCTCATCGCCGCTGTTTTGCCAGGTGTTATGCCGTAACCAGACCGCCGTGCCGACGCCGATACCGGCCACCAACAACGCCAACCAAAAGGTAAGAAAAAACTTCCAGAATAAGCGCCCCACTTGCTTACTCCTTAACCAATTGGTAGCCGTGACCGCGCACGGTCTGAATATAAGAGCGGCCGTCCTGCTGACAGCCTAGTTTTTGGCGAATGCTGCTCATGTGAACATCGATACTTCTATCGAACCGCGCCAAAGGTCGTCCCAGTGCTTTTTCGGATAATTCGTTTTTTGTGACAATGCGGCCAAACTGCTTTGCTAAGGTTTCCAGCAAATTGAATTCGGTGCTGGTGAGCTCCAGATCTTGATCGAACCAAGACGCCCTACGTTTTTCACGCCAAATCTTTAGTGGGCCGGCAATAATCGGTCCGCTACCACCCGCATCATTGATAGGCTGGGTTCTACGCAAAATTGCGCGAATACGCGCGGCCAGCTCTCTAGGTGTGCAAGGCTTGGGTACATAGTCATCCGCGCCAGATTCTAGGCCGATAATCCGGTCGACATCATCACCTCTGGCGGTAAACATCAGCACCGGAATACGACTTTGCAAGCGGATACGGATTAACGCCTCGGTGCCTTTTATATCCGGCAACATGATGTCGAGTATCACCAGCTGATAGTCTCCTGACAAAGCCAGTCGCAAGCCTGCCTCACCTTGATGAACAACATCAACTGCAAAGCCATCCTGCTCAAGATAGTCTTTAAACAATTCGGCCAGTTCGACATCATCGTCAATTATTAACACCTTCGTCACTATCGCCACCTTATTGTTTGGTTAACAGCATCATAGCGATACCATACTGAGGTCACCACTATATAGTGCCGGATTTACCTAACTTTACACTTCAATAACAGCGCTTTACGTGTAACGCAGTAATATAAGCCCAACGGAATTAAGCCAATTCCGCCAACCATTTATCAAATCAATCGGAGATTTTTTTATGCGTAAGATACTTTTGACTTTAGCCC
>Ga0208626_1000411_pt1 | contig 14445 bp, 7 predicted proteins | sample LakWasMet10_HOW4_2_FD_183860 | JGI IMG/M metagenome (GOLD analysis project Ga0208626, IMG submission 183860) | Freshwater sediment methanotrophic microbial communities from Lake Washington under simulated oxygen tension - Sediment Metagenome... | ecosystem: Environmental > Aquatic > Freshwater >... | reverse complement strand
ATTCTGCTTCCTCCCAATTCCAATGCAGACGAGCATGCCTGTGCAGATCAATGGTTACTTCGATCTGGACGAATCCAGGCAGAACATGTTCCTTGATTTGTCGGCTCATGGATCAGATCGTCTTCGTGTAGATTGGAACCGAATATTACTGCAGACCTCGGTTGCGATGGCTTACGTGCAGCTTTTGGAAGAACTTCGATTGGACGTTGGGATCATTGGTATCGATTCATATTGCCGAGCCTTTCCGACAGTAGCGGCAAACGAGGGGGGGTGGGAATATTGGCTTACGACGACCTTTTATCCCCAAGCCGCCATAGCTCCTCTAATCTGGATATCGGGAGGCTCGCAATGGCGAGCTCTATCGGAAACCCGATCCTTACCACACGCGCTACTTTCAATGGCCGACCTGTTGGTTGCAGAGGATTTCCTACCTATACCATCCCCGTCGTTGCCGCACCATCTGAGACACGGATTTACCATCTGCGATATTGACGTTCCTGAGTTGAGTCCGCATGAATTGCGTATTCAACTTAAAGAACAGCGAGACGTCGATTGCCCTGTGCATGCTGCGCCAAGAGCATGCCTACGGAAGCGAGATTATATAGAACAGATCTTTCGTTTCTGCTTGAGCGATTACCCCGAGAACGATATCGCCGGCCTACCGTTAGCGATCGACTCTCGCGGTCATCTTCGCACACTGGGATTTACGGTCTCTCCTCTTTATCTGGTAGGGAAGTCATGGGACCTCGAAGTTTTTTGGGACCGCCAAAACTGGTTTGTCGACTTTGATTTGACGAACAATGTGGGGCTATCAGCGGCAAAAGGAGCAAAGCTCTTTGATATGGATAGCGAGCGTTTCGTGTCTGAATTGGCTGCGTACGTTTCTGCACAAAACGCAAATGAAGATTTAAAAATGAAAGAGGGAGCATTCGGCACCCTAACAGATACATGGCTTCGTGCTGTCTTTAAAAGACTAATCGAGAGCGACCTCAGTAAACTGAAGAGCGAAGTCAATAAAATCCCGCTTATTCCTGACCAGAACCGAGTGCTCCACTCAATGGGCTCTGCCGCAACGCCGCTTTTATCTCGGGGATCAAAAGAGCTAAGGCGTGCACTTAATGAACTGTCTGTTCCTCTTGTACAAGGAGTCAGTGACGAACTATTCCAGCTACTTCTAGATTTTTCAAGGAAGGAGAACTGTCTCTGGACTGTAACCCCTCGGGATCTGATCGACACCTTGGAATGTCAGTGCGAGGAAATACTTCAGTCGTACGAGAAGGTCACTGATGTCCAACGAGCCTTGCTCGATTACTTCAGCAAAGAGGAGAGCCTGGCAGATATTCAGAAACTTACGGATCGACAAAAAACACTTAGGGGCTTGAAAATTTTCCCAACTGCAGAGGGCAGGCTTGTAAACTTAGAGGGCAGCGCCTATGTACCACAAGAATTTAAGTTCCCAACGGTAAATTTCGACGTTGTTTTGCTGGATGACGGCCATAAACATCAATGGCGTGCCCTTTTCGATCTACTAAATGTTCCTGAATTGTCTCGCGCCCGTCTCATCCGCGAGGTGCTGCTCCCGTGTTTTGCGGATCTGGAACCGACTGACAGGATAGAAGCCTCATCCTGGCTACGAGACAATCTGAGCTTTGCCCAGAGCGAGGACGAAAGTGAAACTCCCGATAATCTTTTTGAGGAAGTTCGAAATGCCCCAATTATCGTCTGTGAGGATGGCACTCTTCGCCCACCAAAGAGCGTATATCAACCGGAGAGCAAGCTCGCTAATGACATACTCGGTGACCAAGCTGCCTTTCCTGATATACTCGAGACATATGCGCAGAACCATGATCGGTGGCTTGAGTTTTTCCGACAACTAGACATGCCGATCGAACCACGAATTGCGGATGTTGTTACGTACGTTCGCAAGTTGGTGAGTAATGCTCCTGGAAAGGAGAACTCAGGGCGTCTCCAGACCGTTTATAATTTCGTGAGGGGGCGGGTTGATTCTGAAATTCAGTATCAAAATGAGCTCTCTTATGAGCTATCTGAGGCCATCGATGAATTAGCCGAGATTGCATGGATACCCCTTCGGAACGAAGCGGGGGATCTTCTCTGCTTTTCCGCCCCCAAAGAAGCTTATGGTTGCCCACGTGACATCTACTTTCCTCGAGTTGGACAGTTAGTAGCGAGTCAAGCCTATATTACCGTTCTCAGGCCCGAACCAAGCAAGATCGTTCGAGAAGCTATGGGCTTTCCGATCAAACCCCCGTTTGAATTGGTGGTGCATCACTTTGAACAAGTTATCGCACTTTGCTCGACCGAGGAGGCGATGCCAAATGAGAGGATTCTAGTCAGCGCACTCGCCCAGATCTATCGGTTTTTCGGTGGTGAAGCTCCGAAAGAACCCGATGCCCCGGAAGATACCATTGAAGAACGCGACAATGATGGTGCAGAGGATCTGGAGACCAAATTTTCTGAAATACCCTGCATATGGGATCAGAAAGAAAAGCGGTTATGGCGACCATCCCATGTCTTCTCAGATAATGTGCAGTACATGGATCCATGGAGACGAACTGTTAGAAACAGCGAGGATGCCATCGAACGCGGCCACGAGGCTCTCGGTCGAAAGCAGTCGCCGACAATCGGCGACTGGAAGCAAGTATTGAAGGAAATGTCGGAGAGTAAATGTGCTGACTCGCAGGGCGAAGTAACCGTTGTCATTCGCGAAGTTGTTCGCCGTATCGTCGAAGATTTAAATCAACAAGGTATCGTCGATGATGAAGTATTGGTTCCAACCCGACGGGGCAGGTTGGTTCCAGCAAAAGCTGTGTACCTGGCGGATGCGCCTTGGTATGAGTCAATGCTTGATTCCTTAGATGTTCCATTACTCTCATCCTCTGTATCAGGCATATGGGGTATCCAACGTGTGCTTGGGATACCTAGTCTCGCTGCTTCTATAGAGCAGAGACTCATCGAATATCCCGCTGTAAGCGACTTAATGCAGGAGCGCACGCAGTGCTCCAACCTTGAGTCTCTGTTGCGATCTAACGAGCTTATTTTTGGTCTGCGACGTCTACTTCGTCATGAAGGACATGAAGTATCCAGCCATTCCTTATCTTCTTTGCAACAGATCAATGTCAAATGCGTAAAGTCCATTCGAACCTGCCTTTATTTGCAAACGGATGGAAGTGAACGGCTAATTGGAGATGCTGAAGCGGAGTTCTATTTGGATGAGGATAACATGGTGGCAATGCTTGCGGAACACCGACGCAAATATTTTCACGACGATCTTGCGGATCTCCTTAACCGTACATTGAAAGACAATCCCCTGATGAACCTTGCCCCATTGGTTCGCATTTTGGGGTGTAGTCCAGATGAGATATCGGAAACACTGGATGCGCTGAAAATTAGGAAATACACATTCGATGTGGACGAGGAGCGTATGGATCAAGACGAGATAGCTCCACAGGAATTCCCTGACTATGATGTCGAAGAAATGGAAAGGGGGAACGACACTGCAACTGAGGACTGTATAGCTCCAGTGCAAATTGTCGATTCGGACATAGCTGAAGTAGAGATCGTAGACGAACAGGCCAAGCCTAGCTTGAACGACTCAGAAAGTGGCAAACGTGTGGATCGTTCCAATGAGCCATCTACTGCGACACGTCCTCAATCATCATTCTCAGGGCAGTCGACAGCTTCCCAGGGTAATGCTTACTTTTCCGGTCAATATGTAAATGATGGTTCTCCAGGGTCGGAATCACATATTCCAGACAGCAGCCAGAAACAATATGTAGACATGGAGAAACAGGGATCCGGCGATGGCACATATCGAACGCAACGGGAATCAACTTCTGGAAGTCATCGACCCTCGACGCAACGTCGACTTGTTTCATACGTTTCACATACTAACAACGATAGAGAATCTGGAAGCACGGGGGCTGTGGACAATGACCGCCAGCTCCAGATCGGTGAGCGCGCAGTGAAGATTGTTATCGAACACGAGAAAAGAATTGGACGAGAAGCACGGCCTATGGCTCATCTAAACGCCGGATATGACGTGATAGCTGAAGGTTTCGATGAAAAACGTTACATCGAGGTAAAAGGTACCGAAGCAGCGTGGGGTGAACGAGGTGTTAGCATGACAGCTACGCAGTTTTTTTACGCGAGGAAAAACCCCGGACGAGACCATTGGCTCTACGTAGTAGAGGGAGTGCTGTCGAGTACCCCAAGAATTTACAAAATTCACAATCCGAGTGAGCTGGTCGATCGTTTTATATTCGATGGAGGTTGGAAGCAGATCGCAGAAAGCGACGATGCGAAGAAAATTGAAATTTTGCCACCAGCACAAGGCGATGAAGTTTTATACAATGGTGTTTTTGTGGGAACCGTCGAATCTATCCTTCCATTTGGGAAGTTCCCGCTTGTTATCTATAGGGACTTAGAGGGTAATCAACAGAAAAAGCGACTAGCGGACATCACTGTACGGGCCAAGCAAACTTAATGGCTCGAATATACCCAGAACTTACAGAGACAATGCTGCTCGAGTTACCTTCTCGGGCAGAAGCATCTGTATATCGATGCCTTCGCGATTCTCTTGATGACACCTATATTGTCATCCATGGGAAATCCTTTGTTGCTCCTCGCAAAGATGGTGGACATAAAGACGGTGAAGCAGATTTCGTGATCTTCTCGGCGAAGCAAGGTCTTCTCATTATCGAGGTTAAGGGAGGAGGCATTTGCTATGATCCCGTGACTGGCTGGCGATCAATTGACCGGATGGGAATAACTCATGATATTAAGGATCCCGTTGCTCAAGCAAAGAGTCAAAAATACGCCATTCTCCGTCAGCTCGAGTCGAATCGTTCTTGGACTGCCCTGCGTAAGCGAATACCCATAGGACACGCAGTTCTTTTGCCAGATATCGAGCGTATTGCTGATTTGGGGGTATCAGAATGTCCAAATGAGATCATTGGGGGCACTTCGGCCCTGAATGACATCAAGGCTTGGTTAGATCAGGTCTACCGCTATTGGACAGGCAAGAATGACATTCCGTTAGGAATTGAAGGACTGAAGATCGTTGAACAAGTGATGTGTCGCCCCATCGTCGTACGACCGTTGCTCCGCGATATTCTTAATGCTGATGACAAGCTGCGTGTCAGACTGACCACTGAACAAGCATCTGTTCTTCGCACACTTAGTCGACATAAGCGGGCAGCTATCGTTGGTGCCGCCGGTACTGGCAAGACGATATTGGCTGTCGAAAAAACGCGCATGCTGCTTGATATAGGCGCGAAGGTCTTATTGCTATGCTTCAATAAAGCGCTAGGTGTTACCCTAAGTCGGCAGTTTGCGCAATCAGATCTAGTTTTGGCCTTCACGTTTCACCAGTTTTGCCAATATTGCTGCCGCAGAACTATTGAAGAGGGATGGCCGGATCCTTTGGAGAGAGCTAGAGCGGAAGTACCCAATGACGATTACTTTGATGTCCAGCTTCCACTATCCGCTTACTATGCGATCGAAGAATTAGGGGAAAAATTGCAGTTTGACGCAATCGTCATAGATGAAGGTCAGGACTTTGGGGAGGAATATTGGTTGCCGGTTGAAATGGCCCTACGGAGTTCAGAAAAGTCGTGGCTATACGTCTTCTATGATGAAAACCAGCGCCTATACTCGCGTATTTCATCTTTTCCGATTCCCGAATCGGATACATACCCACTCACAAAGAATTGTCGGAACTCTAAGCCGGTTCATGATCTTGCGTACAAATACTACGAAGGCGAACCAGCCGATGATTCGGGTATTGACGGGTTGAGTCCGATTTCGGTTATCTCTCCCACGATCGAGCTTCAAGCCAAGCAGATCGCAAAATACGTCACACAGCTTATACATGACGAGGGATTAGCTCCTGAATCTATTGCAATTCTTGTTGCCAGCCAACCCAAAGAGCATTTCTACAATTTACTTGGAAAGGAGGCATTGCCTAGACCGGCAAAGTGGTCGAGAGAGGAGCATTTCGCAGTTCATGGCGTTCTAATGGATACCGTGAAGCGATTTAAGGGGCTGGAGCGTGAGGTCATTTTTTTGTGGTTAGATCAACAAGCTGTATTAAATGACACTCTCATGTATGTGGGTATATCAAGAGCGAAGTCTGTGCTGTATGTAGTGGGAGATAGGGAAACGCTGCATCTTTTACACTTACAGTAGACCGATCTAGTTGGGGTCAGCTCACGAAACGTACCTCGACTAAACATGTGATTTTTAAATCAAAAGATGCAAAAATCACATGTTTCTATTTACTATTGCCCATTTTAATACGAATCCTTAAGGTCACCCTATTTGCGCACCACAACGAAATGGATAGCAACTGGCAGAAACGCATACCAAAGATGACGTCAAGAGAGGTTATAGCCCATCCCGTCAACAATGAGGGATCTAAACCATCAATTTTAAAATACTTCCGGTAGTATACCAGGCTCAAGAGCCCCCCAGTGCGAGGCACCTCGTCCCCGCTCTTGGGAGGCGAAAACGCCCTGGAAAGTAATAATCAATAAATTAACGCAGATGAACTGCGAGCACACAGAACATATACCCATGTGTGTGGGGGGGCGTTTCTGCCGCCCAGCCTTGTTTGCAGACCTTGTATTTTAAAGGGTAAACTTCCCGCATGATCATTTTTTGGAGATAACCCATGAGCACAAAAGCACCCTCGCTTGTCCTCCCTAGCGCAAATGAAGCGTTTCAAGAAAACCAAAAAAAATGGGGTCAAGACCTGATGAAGGCCGGCTGGACATTATTGCCAAACACCATTTTCATGCGGCAACGAGCGCTTGGGTTAGATTCTATGGACATCAATATCATAATGGTCTTGCTCTCGCATTGGTGGACTGCCGACAATCTGCCCTTTCCATCCAAGCAAAAAATTGCCGATACGATAGGATGTGATCCTTCGACCGTGCGCCGCCGCATCAAGAAACTGGAAGGAGCCGGCTTCATCACGCGCATTCAACGGCGTGTTGAGAACAACAGAAACAAAACCAATCAGTATGATTTTTCTGGTCTGGTCAAATTTGCTACTCCTTATGCGCAAGAAGAGCTACAAGCGCGCGATGCCGGACGCGAAGAACGCGCTAAACGCACCAAGCGCAAAGGAAAGCCTATATTGAAAGTTGTTGGGGAAGCATGATCCATTGGAAAGCATTTGAATTCGACGAGGTTATTTACGACCTGACACACCTCCACCCTAAGCGCCTAACCTATCTGCAAGAGGCAAAGGGCGATAAGCCTGCGCGGGTGTATGAGGTTGATGTCATATTCAGCATGCATTGTTTTACGCGGGGGATAAAGCCAGGCGAAAACCCAGACAAAAATCTGCTGTATATGGACTCCCGTGAATCCAGAGTTTTTGATTTTCGACGGTATGACTTATCCAAAGAGTTACCGGCTATCATTGAGGAACTGCATCGCCGAAAATGCCATCACTCAGGGAAGGGAAATTTCTTTGTGGTGGAGGTGATCACTCAGGAAGGCGAACTATTGGATTATGAGATTTACTTCGAAGCCTCGCGCGCCTCAAAGAAAGGGGTGATAAACTTATATGTGCAAAGCGCGTATGTGCGTGACGCAGTACATCGGAGTAATACACCGAAGAAGAAACCGATTGGGTTCACGATCATCCTGTTCAACATTTTGAACAAGAAACCAATCAAAATTCCGACATAAAAAAAGCCCCTTTGGAGGGGCTTTTTAAAGTTTAACCGGACCTCTTGGGTATCTCCACACTTGGGTGGAGGCCATTTCTGGCGGGATCATCGCACGGCTTTCGCCGTTCCGTTCATACGCTGACGTATTAAAATTATATCAAATCCGCTTAGAAGTCAATGATTTTCGAGCATTTCTGCCTCCCAGGCCTATATCCTGACTAAATAAACACTGTTGTGAAAGGCTAATCGGTCATTTAATTCCGAAAATTTCCTACCATTTAATCCAAAATTTTACTCCGATAATGACATACAATCTGGTTTTCCGATGCCTAGCAGTTTCGCAAAACTGTCTCTTGAAACTTATCTCCTAATAATCCATACTGCGTATAAGTTTTCGGAGGTTTTATGCTTGTCGGTTATGCCCGTGTTTCCACGCAAGACCAGAATCCAGATCTGCAGCTTGACGCGCTCAAGGCGACGGGCTGTGAAAAGGTGTTTGTCGAAAAAGCGTCCGGCGCGCAACGCGATCGGCCGGAGCTGTTAGCGGCGCTGGAGTATGTCAGGGCAGGGGATAGCCTGGTGGTGTGGAAACTCGACCGCTTGGCCCGTTCGCTGAAGCAACTGATCGAAACGGTGGAGCTTATGGAGAGCCGCGGTATCGGGCTCCGCTCGCTGACCGAAGCCATCGACACCACGACCGCCGGCGGGAAATTAGTGTTCCATGTGTTCGGCGCCTTGGCCGAATTTGAACGCTCCATCATCCGAGAGCGCACGAAAGCCGGTCTGGATGCCGCTCGTGCACGGGGTAAAAAGGGCGGTCGCCCCCCAGCGTTGTCCCCCAAGGACATCGCCGCAGCAAAAGCGATGCTGTCCGACCCAGATATCACGGTGGAAGATGTGGCCAAACGGCTTCATGTGGCACCATCTACTTTGTATCGACACCTGCCGGGGGGAAGAGGGGCGGTCAGGGAGACTGAACCATGCTAACACCGGTAGCCTATCTCGAAGCCAAGGATGCCAGCCGCAATATCCACCGCGCCTATTCGATCGCTTATGGGCAGGACCTGTTTGGCAACTGGATCGTAGAAACAACTTATGGGCGGATTGGGGGCAAAGGGCGAACTATTGTTACCTTAGTCAAAAATGAAGGCGAAGCGCTACAATATGTGCAAAAATCCCTCAAGCGTCGACAATCCGCCCCAAAGCGAATCGGAGTAGCCTATGAAGTTCACGAAACATTCGATACGGATTAGTAGTAGAAACAGCCGTGAAACACTGACGAGAATTTGACGCACGGATGAGAATAAAATGTATGAGTTTCTAAACTTCCAGAGCCGATAAGTAAGGATAAAATTAATGGACAAGCTGCTGTTAAGTGAACGAGATATCTGCACAAAATTCATCACACCAGCAATTCAACAAGCAGGATGGCAACAGCATGAGTTTCGCGAGGAAGTTCGACTGACGGATGGTCGTGTCATGGTGCGAGGCAAATTGGCTGCTCGTATCAAGAACCCTGATGTCAAAGGCGGCCCTAAGCGTGCTGATTACGTTCTTTACGCTAGTTCCAATATCCCAATCGCCGTCGTGGAAGCCAAACAGTACAAGTATGCTGTGGGACACGGAATGCAGCAAGCCTTGGCCTACGCCGAGCTATTAGACGCACCCTTTGCTATTAGCAGTAATGGCGATGGCTTCCTGCTGCACGATAGAACCGGCCTGACTCAGCCTATAGAACGCGAATTATCTCTCAGTGAATTTCCTTCGCTTGCAACGCTGTGGATTTTTTATCAAAAATGGAAAGGACTGACAGAGCCCAATGCCATCAAGCTAGTTGAGCAACCTTTCTATCGAGATGGCAATGGCCGTGAGCCCCGCTACTACCAGCAAGTAGCCATCAATCGAGCAATCGAAGCCATAGCCAAAGGCCAGCAACGTGTCCTGTTAGTTATGGCGACTGGCACTGGTAAAACTTATACCGCCTTCCAGATCATCTGGCGCTTGTGGAAAGCCAAGAGCAAAAAACGAATTCTCTTTTTGGCCGATCGTAATATTTTAGTCGACCAGACTATGCAACAAGACTTTGCACCTTTTGGCGAAGTCATGCACAAAATTACCAATCGCGAGGTCAAGAAAAATTACGAGGTTTATCTTGCTCTGTACCAAGCTGTGACCGGCAAAGAAGAATGGAAGCAAATTTACCGCCAGTTCCCTGCTGACTTCTTCGATTTAGTTGTTATTGATGAATGCCACCGAGGTAGCGCGGCGGACGACTCCACTTGGCGCGAAGTGTTGGACTATTTTAGCGGTGCCACTCATTTGGGTATGACCGCTACCCCAAAAGAAACCAAAGAAGTTAGCAATATCACTTACTTTGGTGATCCGGTTTATACCTATTCGCTCAAACAAGGCATCGAAGACGGCTTTTTAGCACCTTATAAAGTCATACGAATCGTGACGGATGCCGATGCCCTCGGTTATACGCCTGAAAAAGGCAAGATCGACAAACATGGACAAGTTATCGAGCAGCGCCAATACAACACCAAAGATTTCGACCGTAATCTCGTGTTGGAGAGACGTACCCAGCTCGTTGCGAGTAAGGTATGGGAATATCTTAAAGGCACTGATCCGCTGGCTAAGACCATCGTATTCTGTGATGACCAAGATCACGCCGAGCGCATGCGCCAAGAGCTGGTCAAACTGATTCCCGCCGCTGCTAGCAATCGTCGCTACGTAATGCGTATTACCGGAGATGACAACGAAGGCAAGGCTCAGCTTTCTTACTTCATCGATAATGACGAGCCTTACCCTGTTATTGCAACTACGTCAAAACTTCTGACTACCGGTGTTGACGCAAAGACCTGCAAACTCATCGTACTGGACCAAAACATCAACTCAATGACCGAGTTCAAGCAGATCATCGGTCGGGGCACCCGTCTGCGCGAGGACTACCAGAAGCTTTACTTTACCATCATGGATTTCAAGGGCGCCACGCGACTTTTTGCCGACCCGGATTTTGATGGCGAGCCTGTGGTGATTTATGAACCTAAACCAGGTGACCCTGTGGTGCCGCCAGAGGTTATTGATTTACCTGGAACCGAAGAAACCGATCCACCACCTCATGATTCTACCCCCCCAGGCGAAGACGATACCGACACCGGAGGCGATACCGGAGGTGGTGGCGATGGCCGTATTAAATATGTGGTTGGCGATGTCGATGTGCGCGTGGCTGTCGAGCGTTCGCAATACTTGGATGCCGACGGCAAATTGGTTACCGAGGACTACCGCGTTCTGCTCAAAGCCGATATTCGTAAATCCCTGCAATCACAATTCGGCACATTGACCGACTTTTTGCGCCGCTGGAACACAGCCGAACGTAAACAAGCCATACTCGAAGAACTGGCCGAGCACGGCGTACCATTGGAAATACTGCAACAGGCTGTGACTAATGGCAGCGAGCTCGATGCCTTCGATCTGGTCGCTCACGTTGCTTTCAATCAGAAGCCACTCACCCGCCGCGAGCGCGCTAATCAAGTGAAAAAACGCGATGTCTTTGGCCAGTACGGTGAGCAAGCCCGCGCCGTCCTGGAGGCACTGCTCGAAAAATTTGCCGATCACGGCGTGCAGGATATTGAAGACGCCAAGGTGCTCGAACTGCCGCCCTTCGACCAGTTTGGCAGCAAAACACAAATCCGCCGCGGCATCTTCGGCAGCGTCGAGCAATACACACAAGCCTTACAAGCGCTGGAACAGGCGCTATACAATACCCCCGATCAAAAATCGGCCTGAGCATGCTCAGCGTGAATCAAACATATAAAATAAAATAAAATGAATCTAAGCAGTACTATAAAATCCATCCAGGACATCATGCGCAAAGACGACGGCGTCGATGGCGACGCCCAGCGTCTGGGCCAGCTCACTTGGATGCTTTTCCTCAAGGTCTTCGACCAACGCGAAGAGGAATGGGAAGATGATAACCCGAAGTACCAATCGCCACTCCCCGACCGCTTCCGTTGGCGTAATTGGGCTAAGTACCTTCCAGATGCCGACGGCAAGAAAAAGCCGCAGATCGCCGGCAGCGAGCTGATCTCTTTCGTCAACAACGAGCTGTTCCCAGCGCTGAAGGAAAAAATTGATGCCAGCAAAAGCCCACAGCACAAAGTCCTCAAACAGGTGTTTGAGGACGCCAACAATTACATGAAATCTGGCCCGCAGATGCTGGCCGTGATTGAGAAGCTTGAAGACGCCATCGACTTCCACAACTTCAAGATCCGAGCTAGCCTGGGTGATGTTTACGAACAAATGCTCAATGACCTGCGCGGCGCCGGCAATGCCGGTGAGTTCTATACTCCTCGTGCCATTACCGCATTCATGGTAGATCGGATCAACCCCAACCTGAAAAAGCGCGAAACTGTGCTTGACCCGGCTTGTGGAACCGGCGGCTTTTTGACCGCTGCGATTGACCACTTACGCCACCAGCTCAGCACAAAGTCGAGTGCTGAAGACAAACGAGCTATCGAAGAACTGATACGCGGTATCGAGAAGAAGCAGCTCCCCCATCTGCTTTGCACTACCAACATGTTATTGCATGGCATCGATGTACCCAGCCAGATCGAGCACCGCAACACATTGGGCCGTCCTTGGAACGACTGGGGCGCCAATGAAAAAGTCGACTGTCTCATTACTAATCCGCCTTTCGGTGGATACGAAGAAGACGGCGTCGGCAGCGACTATCCAGCGGATCTAAAGACCCGTGAAACCGCCGACATGTTCATAGCGCTGATCATCAAGAAATTGCTAAAGGAAAATGGCCGTGCTGCTGTAGTGTTGCCCGACGGCTTTCTGTTTGGTGAGGGCATCAAAGGCACGCTGAAAAAGCTGTTGCTACGCGATTGCAAGCTGCATACTATTATCCGCTTACCCAAAGGCGTATTCGCTCCTTACACCACCATCAAGACTAATCTGCTGTTCTTCACCAAGGGCGCGGTGGTGGAAGACGGCACTGAGCACTTTCACACTGACACCATCTGGTTCTACGAGCACCCCTACCCGCCGGGTTATAAGAGCTATTCAAAAACCAAGCCTATTCGACTGGAAGAGTTCAAGTCCGAGCAGGAATGGTGGGGCAGTGAAGACAACGACTTTACAGACCGCGTAGAAAACGAATTCGCCTGGAAGGTGGATTTCAAAACCAAGCGCGAGCAAGCCGAAGCCGCTGCCCAGCCACACTGGCAAAAGGCGGAAGAGCTGAACAATCGGGCGTCCATGCTTGAAAACGCCGTTAAAGATTTACGCGATTCGATCAAAGGCGTAACGGCAGGAACAAAACGCAAAAGCGTGGATAATGAAATAACAGCACTCCGAGAAGAAATTGATGCCTTGCGCCTACAAGCCGCAGATGCCCAAGCCGCAGGCAACCGCGTGTACTGGCCCATCTTTAATCTGGACCTGAAGAACCCCAACGCTCCAGAAGAAGAAAGCCACGACCCCGACGTGCTACTGGAAAAATACAAGAAATTGCTGGGCGAAATCGAAGAAACGCAGAACCAACTCAAGAGTGAGTTAGCTGCTGCATTGGCACACCATTTTGTTGGTGAGGATGTCTGATGGATGCGTATCAGTTTTTGTCTGGATTTGGGCATATTGCGAACGCACCGGGCGGAATTGCCCGCTTGCGGGAACTGATACTCGAATTGGCTATCCGTGGTGAGTTGCTGGATTCAAGTGATCAGGCGAACGACGCTTCCATGCTGCTCGCTGAAATCGAGCGTCACAGAGTCGCTTTGATTCGAGAGGGTAAGCTAAGACGTATAACTCCACTTCCAGTCATTGACAATTCTGAACTCTCATTTCAATTGCCAGCAAAGTGGCGCTTCGAACGGCTCGGTAATATTTGCGAAATCGTTCGTGGTGTGACGTTTTCAGCGTCCAAAAAGCAAACATCCCCATCGGATACGTCAGTTGTTTGCTTACGAACTACCAACGTACAATCAGAAGTAGATTGGAATGACCTGATATACATTGACGAAGAGCTGGTCGGGCGGGAGGATCAATGGGTCGAAAAGGGTGATACTTTGATTTCCATGGCTAACAGCTATGAACTTGTCGGTAAAGTTGCTCTTGTCAGAAACCTAAATACACGTGCGACATTTGGTGGTTTTCTTGCGGCCATTCGGCCTCACCTGCTTGATCCTGAATACCTTTATTTGGTACTCAGAAGCCCCTACATGCAGACCCGGATGCGTTCAACAGCTAGTCAGACAACGAATATCGCGAACATATCTTTGGGGGGAATGAGACCCATACCCACACCGATTCCGCCAAAGGAGGAGCAATCCCGCATCGTCGCCAAAGTCGATGAGTTGATGGTCTTATGCGACAAGCTGGAGTTGCAGCAACAGCAACGCCAGAGCCTTCAAAACAATCTGCGCCAAGCTACTTTGCAAGCTGTCACTGCCGCATTCAGTTCGCACGAACTGCAAGCCACCTGGACGCGACTTGCAGAGAATTTCGGTCGGCTGTTTCAGAGGGCGGAGGATGTGGCAGAGCTGCGAACCCTAGTGAAGGATTTTTCAATTCGCGGGCTACTCGTAGAACCTGACGCTCAGACTGTACGACAGAGTATTGATGAACGACATCTAGAAAATCGTCGTGAAGAATTAAGAAAGGCGAAGGCTATCAGGGCTTCAAAACCCGTTAGTTTGCCTCACGATTTTGAGGAGCCATTCCCGCTGCCTTCTGG
>Ga0208626_1000405_pt1 | contig 14619 bp, 12 predicted proteins | sample LakWasMet10_HOW4_2_FD_183860 | JGI IMG/M metagenome (GOLD analysis project Ga0208626, IMG submission 183860) | Freshwater sediment methanotrophic microbial communities from Lake Washington under simulated oxygen tension - Sediment Metagenome... | ecosystem: Environmental > Aquatic > Freshwater >... | reverse complement strand
ACATCGAACTCCTTCGGCGACAGCGCCGCGAGCAAGGACTGCCGGCCGCTCTGCCCGGCCGGCGGCGCATATGCGGCATTCAAGCCGGCCTCGATGAAGCCGTTGCCGCCGGCGATTTCGTGCACGGCCGTAATCAGCATCTCCGGCGCGCTGTTTTTGGTGATGTAACCCTTCGCGCCGGCCGCCAGCGCCCGATCGACATAGACTTTCTCGTCATGGATGCTGAAGACCAGAATCTTCGCCGCCGGATCGCGCGCCACGATCCGCCGTATCCCTTCCAGCCCGCCGATGCCCGGCATCGACAAGTCCATCACCACCACATCCGGCCTGAAATCCTCATACAGCTTGCAGGCCTCCTCGCAGCGCGCCGCCTCGGCCACGACCTCGATCGCATCGACCGAAGCCAGCAACAGCCGAAAACCGGCCCGCACCACCGCATGATCATCGACCAGCAATACCCTGATTTTCGTATCCATCACACTCCAAACGCATTGAACAGCCACCACAATAGCACGCCGGCCGCGATCAGAGCCAGCGCGATGACTTCTTCCACAGGAGGTCGGGAGATACGACACCAGAAGTTGGCTTTGCATCGATCCATCCATGTTTCAATCCGCTCCCGACGGTTAGGCCGGGATATGCTCTGGACTAGATATAGGGAAGCAGAAGAAGGTGCTAAATCTGGCTAGATCGGCTTTCAAGATCGATGCAAATGCGCTGCTTGATCGGAGACGCTATAAAGTTTTGAATTGATACCGAAGGTAGGAGGTCGGCAGTTCCTCCATCCCTGGTTGGCATATGCCCGCCAGTTGACCGGACGCCGATTTTCCGGTCGTCACCCTCGATAGCTATATGATACCAGCCTATAAAAATTGTTCATTTCTTTGTTTTCACATCCTGAAAACTCTTTTTATTTTTGTTCCGTTTCATCTCTCTTCATTTCGTTTTATTTCCATTTATCTAATCTCTGTTCAGCAAGCGCCACGCGGCGACCGAGGCGGACATCGCTTCAATGAGGCCCCGGCTCTATGCCGGGGAAAACGTTGTATAAATCCCAGTTGAGCCCGGCCAGATCGTAGCTTCAATGAGGCCCCGGCTCTATGCCGGGGAAACCGCGGCTTTAATCAAAAATACGTTCAAATTTTAGGGGCTTCAATGAGGCCCCGGCTCTATGCCGGGGAAAACGAGCTTGGCGTTGGAACGGTTCTTTTTCTTGCCCATGGCTTCAATGAGGCCCCGGCTCTATGCCGGGGAAAAGGGGGGTTTTAGCGGAGATACCGACGCGCAATACAAGCTTCAATGAGGCCCCGGCTCTATGCCGGGGAAAACATCGAAATCGCCGTCGCCGTCGAATGCGTTAATGTTGCTTCAATGAGGCCCCGGCTCTATGCCGGGGAAAACGAAGGCGAGGTCGCGACATGAGCACCGAGCTGCGCATGCTTCAATGAGGCCCCGGCTCTATGCCGGGGAAAACCGGAATGAATTGCCGAAATCGCTGTCAATCAAAAAGCTTCAATGAGGCCCCGGCTCTATGCCGGGGAAAACGCTGATTGAGCAAACCAAGGCGTCCTGGTGGATCGAGCTTCAATGAGGCCCCGGCTCTATGCCGGGGAAAACGTCGCCGACCGCCACCCCGGTAGACGGGCGCCATATGCTTCAATGAGGCCCCGGCTCTATGCCGGGGAAAACTCTCTGGTGCTGTTCGGCTTTGCGAACGCCCTGAAGGCTTCAATGAGGCCCCGGCTCTATGCCGGGGAAAACCAAGGTCCGGTCTATCCCGCATCTAATCGGCTGCATGCTTCAATGAGGCCCCGGCTCTATGCCGGGGAAAACCTACATGGGATGCGCCCCACAATAACAAATAATACAAGCTTCAATGAGGCCCCGGCTCTATGCCGGGGAAAACATGCAGCAATGATTGGATCAAGCATCGCCTGCCCCCGGCTTCAATGAGGCCCCGGCTCTATGCCGGGGAAAACTCACTGATTCTAAAATTTTCTCAGGACTCGCTAAAGGCTTCAATGAGGCCCCGGCTCTATGCCGGGGAAAACTGGCTACATGCACTCCATTGCCGCGCCGACACGCATAGGCTTCAATGAGGCCCCGGCTCTATGCCGGGGAAAACGACGGCTACCACCGCTACACGACCATGCTGACATCGCTTCAATGAGGCCCCGGCTCTATGCCGGGGAAAACTGTTTTTGGCTTCGTCATAATTCACGACGCCATCAAGCTTCAATGAGGCCCCGGCTCTATGCCGGGGAAAACAATCGATCAGCTGCCGGCACTGGTCAGGATTTCTAAGCTTCAATGAGGCCCCGGCTCTATGCCGGGGAAAACCTGCCGTTTTCTATCAGTTCATGGGGTTCATGTCTGCTTCAATGAGGCCCCGGCTCTATGCCGGGGAAAACCTGGAAAGGCGCAGCAAGCCTGTCTGAACTGGCAACTGCTTCAATGAGGCCCCGGCTCTATGCCGGGGAAAACCCGGTGCTGACTCCGCCTCCCCCGGCGAATAAGTGCTTCAATGAGGCCCCGGCTCTATGCCGGGGAAAACTGGAAAGTATAAAATGACCCAAGAAAACCCCGGACAAGCTTCAATGAGGCCCCGGCTCTATGCCGGGGAAAACGCGCGTTCCCTGCATACACGGGGATGAAACAAAACAGCTTCAATGAGGCCCCGGCTCTATGCCGGGGAAAACGTTCGTAGCGCCCTGTAAACGCTTCAAAATCACCATCGCTTCAATGAGGCCCCGGCTCTATGCCGGGGAAAACAGCCTGCTCTGAAAGGCTTGGTTTACGAGTCTTCCAGCGGCCAATTGCGAGCACTGCCAAAACAGCACGCCTGCCATTATACAAAACCCTCATCCAAAGCCAATCTTCATGTATAAAAACCTGATTTTTAAAGAACAATCGTTCGCGAGCGCTGACCGTGATTTTGACACCACAACAGCGCTCGCCGTGCTCGGCAAAAATAGCATCAAACGATCACCGGCTGCCGCTGCAAAACTTCAAAATCCTTGCCCAGGCTGACCACCTGCGGCTTGACCGATTCGGCGGGACCGATGTTGATGATCAGCACATGATCCTCGCTATGATGAATGATGCCGTCCAACAACGCAATCAACTCGGCATGGCGCTTGCGGCTCAAGCGGCATTGAAACACCGACAACTGTAACCAGTCGCCATAACCCTTCATCAACCGGAACACGCGCCTCCAGCGTTTTGGGTCGCTGATATCGTAAGTGACCAGATACAAATATTCGTAAGTCGCCATCAACGTGTCGTAAAGTTAGGATACTCGGGCAATTCGCCGAGCAGATAACGGCCGAACAGCCGCGCCTGAATTTCAAACAATCGCCGGTATTCGATTTTATAGCCGAACAGCGGATGCGTGACCTCCTGCGCCAGACGGCGTTCGAAAGCCGCGATGAAACGTTTGCGCCCTGTGTCGTTCAGTGCCACGCTGCCGGCCGCGCTGACGAAATCGCTCGGCCGGACTTCGCCGTTGTTGATTACCTGCAATACGGCCGAATCGGCGATCAGCGGCCGGAAAGGCTCCATCAAATCGAGCGCCAATGCCGGGCGGCCGTAACGCGGCTGATGATAGAAACCTCGGTAGGCATCCAGCCCCACCGCGGTCACGTTCATCGTCCAGACCCTAACCAGCATCGAATAGGCGAAAGACAGCAAAGCATTGACCGGATCGGTCGGCGGCCTGCGGTTTCGAGTTGTAAAGTCGAAACTCATCTGCCGGGGATCGTCCGCTTTTTTGATCAGTTTGTCGAATGCACCAAAATACAAGGCCGCGGCCGCCCCTTCCACGCCCAAAAGATGCGCCAGATCGGTCGCGCGCATGGCTTTTTCGCCGAGCGCCTTCAGTTGGTCGAGCAAGTCATCCGGAGTATCATCGCCGCGCCAATTGCGCCGCAGCAGCGTCCGGCAATTTTGAATCTTCGCGCGCACCAACCCGCGCGCAATCGCCAGACACGTATGATCTTCAAAACTGGCTCGGTATTGTGCGGTGCGCAGTTCGACATTCTTGTGGCCGGTGCCGACGGTATGCCCGATAAACCAGCCGCCATAGCTGTGCCAGCTGACCGGAATATCGCGTCTCATCAAGTCCTGCAAACACGGCGTGGTAATATAGACATTGCCCATCACCACGACCTGAGAAACATCGATCAGCCGCGCGCTGTGCACAACCGTATCGTCGATGCTGATTTCGAGTTCTTCGGCTTTCTTCGCGATCTTGCCTTTGTAGGATTGTACATATACCGGCAGCGCCTCGTCGCGCATCACCGCCAAAGGACGCGGCTCGATCTCGCCGCCTTGCAGAAAATTGACTTCATCAGGCAGACAGATGCCGACCAGCGAACAGCGCGGGCATTTGGGGCTGTCGGCCAACGGCTGCGGAATGTGTCCGCCGGCAGCAATCAAGCGCAATCCATTCACCGCATTCAGCGTCAAATCCTGCAAGTCCTGATCAAATTCGACCCGCACCCGTTCGCGGCTTTCGGCAAAATACAGTTCGCCTGCCTCGCAAACATAGCCGTGTTCCTTCAGTATCAGACCCTGCACGCAAAGCTGCACGCGCTCGGGATCGTAAGCATTCTTGGCGATGTGCGGACGGCTGCCGCGCTTGTAATCGACCGGCGTCACCTTGCCGTCTTCGGCTTCGATCAAGTCCAGTTTGGCGATCATTCCCAACCGGTTCGACGACAGCGTGATCGAGCGACCATGCAGCACGTCCCGTTGCTTGATCCCGCCCGCCTCGGGAAAATCCCGTTCCGGCCTGTCCACGCGCCGGTGCGTATGTTCGCCTTCGACGGTATCGGCAGACGCCGCCCACTCGCCCTGCACCCATTCCAGATACGCCAGTCGCGGACAATATTGATATTCATTGACCATGCGCGCCGGCAGCAGCGGCATGTCACCGCCGAGTTCCGGGAATGGCATCGGGAGTTCAAGCTGGATGGGATTGGCTTCGTCGGACATCGCCTTTTTTCAATCGCAAAAGTAGGGTGGATAAGCGCAGCGCATCCACCATAGGGGCCTAAAAGGTGGATGCGCTGCGCTTATCCACCCTACAGCATAGCTTCATTCCAAATCTATGCCACTTATCGATTCGGGCTCTCCTGTTACCTCCCAGTTTTCCGGATACCATCCCCTGGCTACTGCTTTATGAAACGACGAATATGGCCAGTCTGCGGGCGAGGCAGCCAAGCCGTGCTTGACCGGATTGTAATGGATGTAATCCATGTGCATTCGCCAATCTTCCTCATCGCGCAGCACATGATCCCAAAACCGCGGCTGCCACACGTCCATCGCATTGCGTGTTTTTCTTTTCGTACCGATTCGCTTCGAAACGTATTTTTTGATTTCCCGCCAACGTCCCGAAAAATCCGCATCGGCTTCGGGCAAGCGCCAAATACAGTGCAGATGATCGGGCAGCACGACGATGCCGTCGATCATAAACGGACGGCTTGCCATGACGTGATTAAATGCCTCGCGCAACACATCGACGTTTTCCGGCGCGGAGAAAATGGGCCGCCGCAGATAGGTTACGACGGTGAAGAAATAAACGCCGCCGGGAATGAAGACGCGTCGATAATTACTCATGGACTCCTGCTTACGGATAGCGTAGGGTGGATAAGCACAGCGCATCCACCAAGAAGGCTCAGTACGGTGGATGCGCTGTGCTTATCCACCCTACAAACTTCCCCTTATCTGCCCTACGAAATTAACTATTATTCTAACGGCCTAAACAAGCCTAATCCAAAATGATTTCCAAATCCCAATGCCAAAATGCCGGGTATCGACTCGCTGAATCTCAGTTGCCATAATGATCCATGAGTATCAGGCTGAATCAATCCGCGTTTGCGCCGGAAGCGGTGAAAGTCAATCGGATATAAGTTGCGGCCATCCATCGATACCTCATCAATCGGTTGCAGCCAGTCCAATGCCGGCAACCCGCGTTCCCGACATTCCCTGCGAATTTGCGCTTCGACATCGAAATTTTTCTTGCGGTGCCAAGGATGCAAGTAGGGCGTGACCGATTGCCAAACTGCCGCTTGTCGCAACAACGGCACTTTCCCACCGAATTCGGATTTTTCGCCAATATGCTCCAGCAACAACCGCCATTCCTGTCCGTCGCGGTTTTTGATCTTGTCCAAGCTTTCCAGAACTCGGCGAATGTCCACACCAAAACCATCGGGTATATGAATGATCGCATGATCGATTCGGCCTTCGGCATTCGATTCTGGAATGAAAAAGGCGTGTTGATGACGGTTATCAACAGGCAGTCCGTGGCCGGACAATAAAGAAGGGATGGCATCCTCACCAAGTAAACGCTTGGCCCTACCCATTGCCGCCTGACGCAAACATTCGCCAAACCTGACCGCATCTTCGATGCGCGGCAAGGACTTGCCGTAGACGGCGTAGCGCACGGTATCGGCCGGTAAAATCAAGCGTGAGCGCGGACGGCTTGCGGCATTCGCACGCAATGCCTCGATCGGGCGCTGATACAGCCGTTTTTGCGCGGCGGGCGGCGCGCTCCAGCCGGCGGCTTGTAAATCGGCGGTATCCAAACCCAACGCATTCAGCCAGTTTTCAGGCAATGTGTTTTCGATCGGCTTGCGCTCCTTGCTTGTAATCTCTCGTGCCGCAAGTCCCTGCAAAAAATGCTCGCGAAAAGACGCATAGCTCTCCTGAGACAACGGGCAATAGAGAAATACCGGCTCGCCCACCATTTCACCAGTTTCGGTATCGACGGTGGATTCGCCCGGACAACAATTCAACTCACCGTTCCAATCGGATAGACGTTTGGCCTCGACCCATGATTCCGCGCGTCCCAGATAACCCAGCGCTTCGAGCAAAACATCGAGCAATTCGGTTTGCGCCTCATCCAATACCAGATTCGGCCAGCAAACGATCACTTCTTGATCGGCATCAATTCTCGCGAAGGCGTCGAAGATCAACGTGCTTTTTTGTCTGACCGGCATATAGTGCCGGGTATGGGCATGGACTGCGGCGGGCAACCGGTAATGCGGCGCTTCGCCGGCAAGCACCGACAATAACCGTTCCAGAAGCTGTTGCGGGTAGCGTTGCGGATCGAGCTTTCGATGCCAGACCGCAACCAGCGCGCGGCAGATCCGCCAACTATCGGGCGGCCAGGCAACGTCGGCCTCGTTGACGTGCCGGCCCCACGGCGTGGCGTGATAACGCCCGCCTGGAAAGGTAAGCGACAGTGTCAACATGGTTTATTCCTCGGCTTCCGAACCGTCTTCGGCTTTTTTCTTTTTCTCCGCGCCTTTCTCCCAACGCACCACGGTCACGCGCGGCTCGGCAAAACGGTTCTCTTGCCCGGTTTTCTCTATCAAACCGGGCAAGGCCGATTCTAAATCGGCACATTCGGGAAGCATCCAGGATTTCGGGCGGGTCAACGTCAATTGCCGGACCTCCAGATCGCAAGCCGTTCTCAGTCGTAATCCTTCGTCAAGAAAACGACGAATTTTATAGAGCGCCAGACTGATTAGTAGTTGCTCGACGTTCTGTCCCAAGCCAAAACCACGAATTTGCGCCAGATCGATATTGAAATAGGCGGTGATCTTGGGAGCGGTGTAGTCGTCGCGGGAATAAGGAACGTTACCGAAACCTTTGGCGGTATCGCCGGATGGATTGACGTGATCGTTTTTTACGCCGCCGCTTTGCGCCAAGTTGACATCTTCGGCTTCGATAAACGCCGATAAAACGCGCGGCAAACGCAAACGTCCGCCCGCCAATTGGCTTTTTGCCAAAAAGATACCGTGCAACAAAGCATTGCAGTCATACTTCAACACGACCGCCGCGAGTTTCCGAATATCGACCGCGCCTTCGTCCATGTCCGCCAGTTCCTTTTTCAGCATGTCGAAAACCGACGTATCTTTGCCTTCCAGGATATACGGCGAGTTGAGCCGATGCGCTTCCAGGACGGTATTGGTCAACGGCTTGCCCTGCTTATCGACGACTTTGACCAAAGGCAGATTTTTCAACGGTTCGACCCAATCGTCGGCAACACTATTCCAGCAGACGGTTTCAAGTCGATTGGCCATGCTTTGCGCGGATTCAACCAAGAGCAAGCGGTTGCCGTTGGGCCCATCATAGACGGCTGCGCCCAAATCCGGAAAGCCCGTCGGCTGGAAACGTGCGCCTTGCAACGGTTGCAAATCGGCTTCGATCAATAAACGCGGGGCGCTTTGTAATGCGGAAAAATCTATGCTCATGTTTTAAGTCCTTATTGATAAATTGGGTTGTCTTTAAAACCGTAGGGTGGATAAGCGATAGCGCATCCACCGCAGTAAGCCATCATGGTGGATGCGCTATCGCTTATCCACCCTACAGAAAATCTCTTCATTCCTTCGTAATACGCCGCAGCAATTGCGCGATGTCGGCAAAGGCGATTGGGATTGCCAATGCCGCCAACAGACGCTCGCCATCGATGCCAATCACGGAAGGCGGACTATTGGGGAAGGCCGGCAACGGTATGCCCGCTTGACGCAGCTTGGACCAACCCAGTTTCACAGCGCGGCCGGTATGTCCGGCGGCAAGCCAGGCGAGTAATTCCGGCGGTTGAGGCAATTTGGCGTCCTCCGGTAAAAAACCGATCTTGCGCAGCACGTGGTCTTCGACGAAAAACGGCTTCAAGACAGCATACGTGGCAGGCAACACGCTTGCTTCCCGATGGTTCGCTCTTTCGCCCAGATGACGCGGAAAATCGTTGACCAGGGCTAAACCTTGCGCCAAATCACCGATGCGCCGGTCATCCGTTTTTGTCGAAAGAAAGTCGGCAATGTCCATGCTGTCCACGCCGAAGTGAAAAGCAAAGGGCTTGTCCTTGCTCTGCAAGCGTTCCGCCGCCAACATCCGCGACCGCAGCAAGGCCACCATGTTGCGCTCGAATGGGCCTTCCCCCCACACGGCCAGCCGCGACTCGGTATCCCAACTCCATTTGCCGACCTTGTCTACGCTCGTCGCCGCAAAGTGCAGGCGCATCGGCAAGTTTTTCGCTTCAATATTTGCCAAGGCGCAAGCCAGCCGAAACTCCGCCGAACCATCATCGGCTTTCAGCACCCAATCGGGCTTGAGCACGCAAATCGGCGCTTTGACGGCTTCCCTGCCCTTTCCACTCAAGCTCAGCGCTCGTTGAAGCTGTCCCAGCAGGATCAAAACATCCTGGACAGTTTTTGGAGAGCCCTTTTGTGCAAGCTCGAACAGATTGCTTTCCAATTGCCGGGTCAACGATACGAGACGGCCGGGTGCTTCGTTTTTTCGGGCAAAACCGCGCAAATTTTCGAGGAAACGAGTTTTGTCGAGATCATGAATCAAATCGGCGGCAGGATTGCGCTGCGTTTTGAGACGGCCGAACGGAGTCGCAAGATAGGCTTTGCCGGAACGCATCACAAAGCCGTAGCGTTGAAATTCGCTGATGCCGCGATCAACGCCCAAACCGGCAACGGCGCGGGCAAAATCCAGCCCGTCTTTGGCTGGGCGACGGCCGAGCGTGGCACGGCCTTCCTGGAACAGAATTTTCAATTCCGCCAACGTTGCGGCGTTGCGCCACAGCGGAAGCCAGATTTCGGCGCGCGCATTCGCTTCATCGGTTTGGCTGCTGGCTCCTGAACCGCCGCCGGTGTTGTGTACCGTAAACGGATAGCTCAATGCGCCGCTCCGATCCTGTTGGAGCCTGCGCGTAGTGGCGGCGGCAAAAAGCAAAGCCCCTTCGACCATGAAAATAAAGTCCCAGGCATTAAACAGCGAACTGGACTCGAAACCCACCGTGCCGTTCGGTCCTCCCGCGCCGCCGGGAAAAAACTGTCCGATTGCCGCGTTTGTCGTCAACTGCGCTGTTGCTTTGGCAAACACAGCTCCGTCAAGCCATTGTCCGGCACCCGCATCGGTGGTTCCTTTATCGAGGTCAAACAATTGCCGAAGACGCTGCATAAAATTGTTGGTAAAGTCCAGATTGCCGTCATTGCCACCGGTTCCCAACAACGGTGGAAAAAACGTTTTATCCTGGCTGATCAACAGCGCCGCATCCATCCAGATAAGAAAATTGTCGGGAAACGAATTTCTAATGATTTGCAGCAATAGGCTTTTGCCTTCATTTTTTGGCGCTTCCTGAAATCCGCATTGTTCAAGTGCCTGCCTGGACAGTTCTATCATTTGGCGATAAGTTGAAAAACGCTGCGCCGCACAGTTAGCCATCGAATCGATAGTACGGGTCGCTTCGGTTGGCTGGTTGCGAACGCCGGTTTTCAGTTTTTTACCGGTCAGCGGGTCTTTTTCCTTCGTTTTACCTTCCTGATAGAAAAAACCGCTGCCGCCGTTCCAGGGCGCAACAATCGGTGTAGGCTGATAATCTTCGAGAAAAAACCGCAGTAGATCATCCTTATCCATCGTGGTTCTCAAAACAAAGCGCTCGTTTTCCCAATAACCCGCCGCATCCGGGTCCTTTTGTTCGGCAACCAGACGCAAAATGCCCAGTGCTTTCAGGTAATGCGCCAGCGGCACCGGCGCGCAGCCGTTCAAGCAAATGTCATTCGTCATTATGTTCATCCCCCGTTTTTTGTTCTTGCTCCGAAGCGCGCCAGTCGGCGATACGCACCAAAGTTTCATACCAGGCCAACAAAAACGGCCCGTGTTCGGCCAGCAGTTTTTGCGTGCGGTGCGTCCAGGACGGTCCCATCTCGCCGACGCCCAATTCCATCACGTCCAATCGTAAAGTGGTCTCTGGCAAGATAGTGCCGTCGATGTTCACCGGCGGCAATTTATCGCCCTCGTGGATGCCGCGCGCATAACGTTTACCGTCTGGCGCTTCCGGTTCGTCCGGCAAGGCGCGTAGACTCATGCGCACCTTGCCGTGATGAGCGGCGATCAAATAAGCAATCAGATCATGGGTAGGCGATCTTTCGCCGTGAGCCAGCCAGGCCAGCATGGAAGCCAACTCGTGGCGAAAATAACGGCGTTTGTGTCTGGCGGTCGCCGCCGATTTGGCCCAAAGCCGCAGCAGTTGCGGGGCGTCTTCGCTCCAAACGCTTTTCAGCGTCTCCTGAAAAATTGCATGCGCCTTGCCGACATCGTGCCAAAATGCGGCCGTCACAATCGCTTCGGCCTTGTCTTGCGGCAGTTGCAACACGAGGAGCAGTTGTTTGACGGCCGCCGCGACATGGCAAAGATGGTCTTCCAATAGAATCGGAATCGTTTTGATGCTATCCGGATCTTTCTGGTAAACCTGATTGCTGGCTTCACGATGCGCGAGCACTTCCACAATCTGTTTGTGTGCCGCAACAAAACCCAATGTATTGTCGTAACCGCCGTCCTGTGCGCGCAGCAGCAGCGTTTGACCGGGATAGACGTTGTTTTGGCCGACACTTTTCCATGATCCGGCCACGGAATCCCAAACGAACGCGGAGATGGCTTTGTTTTTCAAGTGGCTTTTGATTTGGCTGATCGATACCGGGCAAAGCTCGGCCCGGTCCGGCTGCGCTTGTTCGGGACGATTGCCGTCGAAATCCCGCCAAAAGACAAACAGAGACGGGGAGCCGCTGTCGCGGATATAACCGGAAATGTCGGTATCGAAGCCGGTCAAGTCGGAGTCGGTGTTGAACAAATCGAGAAAGTCCTTGCGCCGCAAAACATCCGTTGTCGGCTGCTTTCCGGTCGTTTTCGGCAACGCGCTCAACCCTGCGTTGGTCAGGGTTTGCAAAATCGCGCGCGCTTGCTCCATGTCCGCATAGTCGTAAGGCAGCGCGGACGCTTCATCCTCGATGTCCAGCCAATAAATGTTCGCCTCCGCATATTCGCCATAGCGGTTGCAACGGCCGAAGCGCTGCACCAGCGACGACCACGGCGCCAATTCGGTGAATAGGTTTTTCGCGGAGATGTCGACGCCGGCTTCGATCGCCTGAGTCGCCACGAGGATGCGGCCGGACGGCGGTGCCGTCTGCTGGATCGCCTGATTCAGTGCTTTGCGTTCATTGGCGCGAAAACGGGCATGGACCAGCAGCAATTCCGCATCCGGCTTGCGTTTTTTCAGCAGTTTCAGTAAGTTCTGCGACCGCTCGACGCGGTTGAGAATTACCAACGTATTCGTAGCCGCTTCGTGCGCGGACAAAATTTGCGTTGCCAAATCGGCCAAGTATTTTTCACCGCTGCCTTTTTTGCTTTCCGCTTTGAGCACCGCGCTTCCGGTCTGAAGCGTTTTTGAAGCGGAAAGGCGCTGGCCCGCCAAATTCTGATCGTCTTCGTCGAGCTTCAACACGGTAGCGTTGTCGAGATGCGATGCAAAATCGACGGTTTTGAGCCAGTCGGTATTTAACGTGGCGGACAACCACAAACTGCGGGCGCCGCCGTGGACGTTAAACTCACGGCGGAAGGCTTCCAATTGCGCCGAAGTGCGAAGGCCGGCGCCCATCAATTGCACTTCGTCGAAAACCCACAGCGCATCGTTGTGCAGCAAAGCAAAATGCACCGGCCATTGGTATCGGCTCATCCCGTAGCCGCGCATCAACGCGCGCGACAACAGCATGTCCTGCGTGCCGATCAAAATAGCGTTTCGATCGGGTTGCAAGGTCCAGGATTGCAAATCCTCCTCGCCGCCCATCAGCAGATGAACGGAAATAGCCGCAGCATCTCCGCCTAACCTGCGCAGCCAATGACGAATGTTGTCTTCGGTTTGCTCCGCCAAAACCCGCATCGGCAAGCAATAGACCAAACGCCGCGGCGTATCCGGGTCGTGCTTTATGATCCGTTTGTAAAGCCAAGCCAACACGACTGCCGCCGTTTTACCCAGGCCGGTCGGAATTTCCAGAAAATCCGGCCAAGGATGAGTACCCAAGCGCTGCTGGTAAGGATACGGCGCTCCGATTTCAGTCGCCTTGTTGAAAAAGTCACTGTAATCCATCTCTTTTACCCAATACTGTCATTGCCGTGAATCCTATTGTTTCAGTTTGCAGGGTGAACAAGCGCAGCGCATCCACCGTTTGAGGATCTGTTGGTGGATGCGCTGCGCTTATCCACCCTCCGTAAAATTCCGTCTGGCTGTTTTTTCATTTGTGCGATAACCCCCAACTGTGCCAACCAATGAGAGAGAAAAAATTATTGCTTCTCGATATTTCCCTCATCCTTTTACCTCTAAACCGTGAGCACAACATTCTCTCGTTTCTTAGGCGCACGATTGGTGGGACGGTGTTCTGGAGCGGCGAGGTGTCAACGGCTGCGTTGATGGGTAACTTCGGCATCAGCCGGGTGCAGGCGTCTAAAGATTTGACGACTTATCAGGGCTTATGCCCCAGCAACATCCGCTATGACAAACACAAGAAGCGCTATGTAATCACGGAAGCGTTCACGCCGGCCTTCATGACCGGCACGGCCGCCGAATTCTTGCAGGTACTGAAAACCAATCAAAGCCAGGACAACGGCTTCATCGTGCCGTTGATCCAGAATCTGCCGGCGGTTGAAGTGCTCGAACCGGTCTTTAGAAAAATCGACCGCGCGATCTTGCAAACCGTCAATCAGGCGATTGTGCAACGCAAGGAGATTCAGGTTCGCTATCAGTCGATGAGCAATCACCTGCCCCAGGACTATTTTTTGAGTCCGCATACGTTGGTGTTTGATGGTTTGCGCTGGCATGTGCGGGCTTTCAGCCAAAGCCACGGGCAATTTCGCGATTTCGTGTTGTCCCGCATTGTCAGCGCCGAGACTATCGGCGGGGCGATGAAAGACCGGGACGAAGACCGCATCTGGAATACTTATGTCCAGGCCGTGATTGCGCCGCATCCGGGCCTGACCGAGTCACAGCGGGCGGCGATAGAGTTTGATTATGCGATGGAAAACGGCGAATTGAAGTTGCGCATTCGTGCGGCCTTGCTGAATTATTATCTCTCGGCGATCAGAATCGGCCCCGATGACCGGCAGAGGCCCGCGCATGCGCAGCAAATCATTCTGGCGAACCGCGAGGAATTGAAGGTCTATCTATGGGACTGACCTGTTACCGTATCGGATCGACTCTTCTTCGGACGGGAGCGAAGCCGGTTGCGATTCTCGTCCCCAAGCAACTCACTGCCATTAAGTTAAGGCAGTTATCTCCCTCGCCCTTCGGGAGAGGGTCGGGGTGAGGGGAATAAAATAAGGAAAAATACTTTATTTTGATCCCCTCATCCTAGCCTTCTCCCGGAGGGAGAAGGGACCGGCCATCCTTAACTTAATGGCAGTGCCCCAAGCAACTGCAAACGGGCTGCCTGTCATAGGTTATTCGACACCATCGATTTCGGGCGAACTTGTCTCACATTTTTCAACCGCCGTAACCGAATAAGCCGTGGTGCTCGGATCGGCGTTTATCGCCCGCAGTTTTTTGATGAAGTCGCTGAAAGCATTGGGCTGGACGAACCTGCCTTCTTGCACGCAACCCGAAAAGCCGCCTTCGATCCCATAACCGTAAACGATAAAGCGCGAAATCACATTGTCCGCGACCGCTTTGCCGATGGTCTTACGCACCCTGCGGTAAGCGTCTTCGTCCACCGCAGGCCCGATGCCGTTGATAGAGATTTCCGCCGCATTGCCTGCAAATGCAGCCTCTTCCTC
>Ga0208626_1000401_pt1 | contig 14693 bp, 11 predicted proteins | sample LakWasMet10_HOW4_2_FD_183860 | JGI IMG/M metagenome (GOLD analysis project Ga0208626, IMG submission 183860) | Freshwater sediment methanotrophic microbial communities from Lake Washington under simulated oxygen tension - Sediment Metagenome... | ecosystem: Environmental > Aquatic > Freshwater >... | reverse complement strand
AAAAGCATGCTTTGACCAGGACAAATTGTAGTGTCTGCACCCAAAATAGCTTCAGCAGTAGGAATAAATGTTTCAAGACAACCAGTAGGAAAAAGATAACAGGTAGAAGTAGTGTTTGGAAAAAAGAAATCAACTACTGCAGGATTGACTGGAAAGTTAGGTTCAGCACCATTGTACCATATATTACAATCTCCTAATCCAATTATTCCACCTTTGTGAGCAGTACCAACAAAGTCGGTTGTGGTAAAATAAAAACCAAAATTAGTACATACGCTTATTAAAGGAAGAGATCCTCCAAGATTAGCTGTTGCAAGAAATTGTCGGTTGGCAGGAACGCCATCCATTCCTTTGTAAGCATTTCCAATAAAATTCATACAACAATTAACTCCCGTTGCTTCCCAGCCACCATTACCACTAAAATCAATTGCAATGTAATCGTTGATATTGGGAGTAATCGTATTTCCTGTTAATGTACTTGCTATGGCTGCAGCTGAAGTGGATGAGGCAGTACAACACGTTACCTCGTATTGGTAAAATACTTTACCACCAACATTTATGAAATTTTGAATTTGTGTACTTAAACCGGTATAGTTGTTATCTCCAAAAAAAACCAACCAGTCGTAACCATTAATAGGGTCAACGCAAGTAGAAGTAAAGTTGGCAGGCAAAGTGTTAAATGTTGTATTATTTACTAAAACCGTATGACCATTCGCAACGATTGCATTTATTAGTTGTTGCGGGGCAGTATTATATCCCGGTGCATTCATCATGTAAATCCTATCGGCATAAGCAGAGAACGAATTACAAACGAACAATACAATCGCTAAAACATGGAAGTACTTTTTCATAATGATTTAGTTTATAGGTATGCAAGTGCAGGGATGTAGTATAAAAATAGTAAAAAAAACAATAGTGTTGAATTTATTTGATGTGGTTGAAAGGATTTTTGATTTAGAATTGCACGCAAGTAAGTTATTCTGAATGCTTGTCCGCCTCAGGAGGATAATTCAGAATCTGCAGGAAGGGTTGTTTATTTGCTTTTTTCTTGATAAAAAAGCAACAAAAAATCAAGAGCTCAATAGATTTTTTCTGAAATTCTATTTGCATTCAAGCCCGATTCTATAAACTCACCTTTCTTCATTCTTACGAAAGGTTCAAACAGCATAGAATCTGCACGAGCCTGCGCTTTTTGAATACAAATGAATTTTTGAAGAAAAAATCTATTAGGCTCTATTATCCTAAAAATCTTTGAGGTTAAAATCAAACATTCTTGCGAAGTCGCGGGTGGGAATGAAAGCATACGATGCCGACAAGGGGTGAACGCTTTTTTATCAGAAAATCAAAGAATGAGCTTTAGCCGCATTCATAGATTTTCGAGAAAAAAGGGAGAGGCGGGAAGCGGTTATGCTTTCTTGACTTTTTGTTTCTTTTTGGTCAAGCAAAAAGAAAAGAACATTCTTAGTATATCAATGCTCAAAACAATGCGTAGATGCTGAATCAATTCCGATAGCTATCGGAACTGCATGATATCCCCACACAATGAAATTTAAAAACGATTACTCCAACACAATCTTTTTAACCTCTGTAAGCTCTTTTGCATTTACTTTCAAAAAGTAAACACCAGCCGACAAACCTTTTAATTCCAAATCAACAACTGCATCGTTTGAAATACCTTTGCTGGTTGTTAAAACCAACTTACCAGTAATGTCTAATACTTCAATTACTACAACTGTATTTTCATGTCCGTAGAATTTAATAAGCACATTGTCTTCGGCTGGTTGAGGATAAATGGTTTGAATCAATCCCACTGGTTTTAATTGGCTGTTAGTTGATGTTGGCGGTGTGCATGGTGCAGTTGCAAACTTCGACAACATACGTGCATACGATGCTTGTGTATATATTCCAGCCTCAGTTATGGTCCATGAATTTATGGGCCAGCTGGTATTAAAATCTTTCCATGATTTTTGTATCGGTTGGTTCTTTGGTGGATCTAAACTCTCGGCCAAACACAAGGCATTGTTCCCTGCACTCCCACATCCCGATGGGCAACAAGCATCCCAATCGTAACTTGGATTAACACCACCAGGAATAAATCCAGGTGCTGGACCATAGGTTGAAATGCCTACCTCATCCCATAACGCACTACCATCATGAAACCATGAATGGTAAAACGATGTTACTGAATTTTCGGCTCCCCATTTACTCATATTGCTTAAATAGGTTTTTGAATTCGGATTCACTCCATGGAAATAATGCACAAAGCCCGATGCTGCATTCGTATAATTGTTTGCATTGGTAGCATCTAAATTGTATCTATTCATTGCCAAAAACATATTGGCTTGTTTCGATTTTGTTTGATTGCTATTCCATGTATAATTGTTGTTTGCCAAATACGCACGATACGCATCAGTGCTATTGGTATATGCAGGAAGATTATCGGCATTGTTTGTTTTTAAAGATGCTATATAAGCTGTTCGAATTGCATTTTTTACCGATGTAGTTGCTCCAGGCAATCCTGCATAATACAACAAGGCATCTTGTTCACTTCCTTCGAATGGATAAGCAAATGTCCATTGCAATAAATGGACTTGTGCATAGTTTGCATCCACAAACGATTTATACGTTGCATTGCCTGTTAATGCATACAAATAAACTGCGGCAGCAAATTTTCTGCACGACAACTGATAGGCGTCCAACTCTTGTTCTCCAGCTGCAATTACTCCTGTATTGTAAAAAGTAACTGCAGGATTAGCATCGGCCCATGTCCAAGCATTGAGTGCTGCAGTTTGTAAAGTAGTAGCATAAGCTGTTTGACCAATGGCATTGAACTGAATAGCTGCCAATGCAAACACACTAGCACCAGTTAATGTTGCCGAAGTATTTGCGGGTCCGTATCTACGAGCATTACCATCGGCTGAAGGAGGACTAGCTTCGCCACCACCAACAACACTTAACAATGAACCATTTGCATTTTGCATTTTTAATAACCAATCTAATTCATATTTTGTTTCATCCAAAATATCGGGAATGCCATTGCTCGATTCAGGCAAATTGTACTCATCCGACCACACCGTTGGGTTTTCTTCATACGCTAAAAGCAAATCACACAAAGTTCCCCAAGTAAAATTTACATACTTGTTATAATCACCTGCATCGTACCAACCACCAGATAAGTTTTTTGAATTAGCTGGGCTAGGCGAGGAGTACAATCGGCAATCCAAATCTTGTTGTGCTCCTAAATGACTAGCACCATCCACATAACCTGTATCCACAAATGGATATTGTTTTGCAAACCCACAGCGTTGGTAATAGAACATACGCATAGCAGTTTTTAAAACATTGTTGTATACACAATCATTTATTTCGAAACGGTACGAGCCAACAGCATTGGTTGGATCGTATACATAATAACTTCCAGGATTTACTACCGATGAAAAATCAAACCAAAAAACTTTGTCGCCCGACTGTGCATGCGTTGCACCCGAATTCCATGTAGTGATGTTGCCTGTATACACAACAGCATCGCTAAACCATTCGCGTACTTCGTAGCTGGTACCTGGTGCAAACGCCATGGCTGCATTGTAACCTGTTTGTGGGTCGCTGATTACAGCAATTTTTTGTGCAGTAGTTTTATAACCAAACTGATCCACTTTTATAAACTGTGTAATGCTTGTTGGGATAGCATTTACAAAACTGGTAATGAGTACAAAAAAGAGTACGCTCATCAAATGTTTTGGATTTGTTTTCATGGGCTTGGGGTTTTGGTTTGCTCTATGAAATGTACAACCCTTTTTGTTTAGAAAAAAATATATTTTAAATACAATATGCATAAATGAAATTGCAAGGGAATATTCAACTATTGAAGCTAAAGAACCATGCGTTGTCAGTTCGTCCCGATAGTTATCGGGATGTCAAGAAATGGGGGAAGGATTACTCCGAAATATACCAAGCATCCGATTTTTTGGCTTTAGAACGAGTGGTAATGGAATAGTTTTTTTGCTGACCAATAATTATTAATGGAATACCTACTGCAATACCAGCTAAACCACAACCAGCTACTGTGTAGTACTTTTCCTTATCGAAATTTCCGTTTTTGAAATTAATACCTACCAAAGGAGCAACAAGTAGAGCAGTGCCAACAGATACTATTGTTAAGGTAGAGCCACCTATTTGAATACCGTTGCGTGCCTTATTGTTATATTGAAAGTATTCTATTTGATTTTTGTTAATGGTTCTATTAACTGGATTTATGATACTATTGTCATTATTGTAATAGGTATTCTCTTGGTCAATATTATTACCATTTTTGAATTTTGTATAAACACTTTCTTGATAAACTCTAAATGATACCGTAGTATCTGTTATTGCTAATAATTCACCACTTGAAATGTTGCTTTTCTCTTGGATTAGCGAGTCGTTAACTAATTCTTCATAGGTAATTTCAATATTAGTAGCATCCTTAATACGAATAACTCTCGAAGAATCATTGGAATTAATCAAACGGAAAGCTAGTTGATTTGTTTTAGTTGCATTAGAATGTTCTCTTTCAATTTGTTCTTTTTTATAGGAAGTAGTACTATCATCTGATGCTATAAGTTCATTTTTAATCGTAATCGATTTGTATCCTAAGTGTTTCTGAGTATTATACAGCCTAATATTACAATAAATACTATCAGTAGATAAAAATTTATTAGATTGTCTTACTTTTTCTTTAAAATCAATGTATTTTAGACTATCTATTGGGAAATCATTGATATTAATTCCTGTAAAATAGTTATTAAAATGAACTCTTTTTTTTAATCCAAGAAATACCTCTAGATAAAGCTTTGATGTATCAATTGCATTGTTTTTTTTAGTTAGATCAAAACTTAGCTGATTTAAATCGGCATATGAAATAAGTGTATTATTTTTAAGTTCGTTCTTATTCAAAAGGATCTTTGCACTAATGACTTCATTGAATGATTGTTCTGGAACCTGTTTTACAAATACATCTTTATTCCAGAAATCTGAATAGCTGTAATTCCCTAAAGTATCATAGAATTTAAATTCCCCATGCTTGACCAAAGGGGAAACAAATAATGCTCCATTTTCAAATATGCTGTCAGAAAAATAAAACTGCTCAATACTTTTTATATTTTTATTCTTATAGTATGTTTTTTTCCAATCAATAGCGATTGTATTATAAGCAACCATTTCACTTAATAACGTTTCATCTATATCATATAACTTTAAAATACAGGGCTTGCAATCTTTAATTTTTTTGTGATTTTCTTCAAATTTCTCATAAATATCCTTGGTGACAATTTTGTTGTCTACACGATATATAGGTTCATTATTGATAAATTGATAAGAACTCCAGCCAGAATAGGATGTTATCGTGTCTAAATTCGAATAGTTTCCATCATACTTATTAGCGATTTTTTTAAATTTCTTATAATACTTTTTATATGAATTTTGCTGTGCTTCAAGGGTTGAAAATGAAAAAGCACACAATATTAGTAGCAGGCGATAATAGGAGTTCATTGTTACTAGACGTTCTTATTAAGATAAAGATAAGATTAAAAGTTAGTTAGATGACTTTTCTTTGTTTCTATTCTTTTCTAATTGTTCTTTTATTTTGTCAACAAATGTCGACTCAAATTTATTAATCTGTATTCTATTGGGAACAAACCAAAAATCACGATTAATGAGTCTATGAGTAAGGGGATCATCAACACGACTCAAACTGACAAATGCAAGGGTTGTGTGTTTTTTATTAAATTCAGGTCGTGTCCATGCATGAACATATTCTCTTGTATCAGGATAATAAAATCTTAGAAAAAGCCAATAATCATGGTAATAGTTATTGAATGTTTTTACGGGCAAAGGTGTTAATGAATCGGTTTTTAGTTTTTCTAGATACTGTTCCATTTCGAATGAATTCCATATATAACCCGTATCTCTTTCCGTAATAAGTTCATATTCATTAGGTGGTTGGAAATTAGGATTGGTTTTACTCAATTCTTTAATTGCCTCAATGATTTCCTCTTCCCTTGCTTTGATTTCCCATGATTCAACATGTGGGTAACTTCCAGCGAAACCTCCAATTTTTCGTCTTAAAAATTCATTTGCTCCGAAAATAAACAAAAAGAAAAACAGAAATAGTGTGCCCCAAAATATCCAAGGCTTGGTTTTACGGATGGAGAATAATTTTTTAACAGAAAGTATAAAGGCAAGTAATACAAGTGCAATTAAGGGTAAACCAATATCCATAGTAGTGTGTTGTAAATCTTTTGATTCAAACAAATATATTCATTTTTTGCAGGCGAGTAGATTTGTTAAAAAGGGCGTAGCGAGTTGTACACAATGAAGTGTCCAGTTTCGGTTTATTAGTTGTTATGTTTGCTTATGCTCTCCTAATTTTTAAATCAATTATTTCTTCGTCATTGTATAAGATTATATCGCATTCAGAAAAGTTTTTATTGAACTTATAGTACCCAGAATATTCCTTATCAGACTGATAGATATATGCTCCCTCTTTGGTGATTTTATAACCAGCTTGTCCATAAAAAAGATTACTCTTTAATGAAATTTTATGTTTATAATCTCCATGCATCCAAGTCATTTCATTAGAAGAATCGTATTGGTCGATTTGAACTTTGTCATTTGTTGAAGACAAAAAATCACCAGTTCCGAAATTAATGACAGTGGCATGTCGTGAAATAATATCATTACCTAAAAGTGTGAAGTATGTTCGTAATTTGTCTGATTGCTTTGATATTAACTCATCTCTTTTTGTTTCTTTATCTTTTTGATTTTTTAATTCGTCAATTACCTTTATTAAATTCTCATGAATATTTTCTTTAACTCGATCCCTTTCAAGGATTTTTTCAGCCTCATTATAAAACCCCGAATTAACTAAATTAAGTGCCAAATTGGCTGTTGCGAGAGTACTTCCATTTTCACTAGATTTCAAAAAATGGTGATTTGATAAAGAGACAACTTTTAATTTTTCATATGAAACGCCAATATTATTTTGAGCTGATGTATCATTCGGATTAATACTTAAAAGTTGTTTATAGTATGATATTGCTAAAACATTCTCTTCCAAATCAGCTAAAACGTAACTGGTATCAAATAGAAGAGTAGTGTCATTCCCTTTTTCTTTTAAAACTAGCTGAAGCATTATACTTTTTAGCAATTTATCATCAGTGGATTCTGCTATATTTTGATAAATATCCAAAGCAATGTTTTTGTTCTCCTGTTTTTTAGATTCTGTAATGAAGAAATTAATTTTATCGTTTAGTGTTTGAATCTTTTCTATACAATTTCCAATTCCAGTAATAATTTTAAGTAATAAACTTAAGTCAGAAAAATTTAAAGTTTGATAAGCAATATCGTAATTTTTTCTTGCCAATTCATAACTCTTTTGGAATAAATAACATTCACCAATAAAATAATATCCTCTAGCCTTTGTTATGCTATCATGCTGTGTATTAATGTATGTAGTTAATTCGCTTATGCTACTTGTATATCCTGCTAAATATTTAAAATAATAGCTTACTATAGTATTAATACTCACTTGCGTAGTGTCCTTTTCCTTGCTATTTATGTCTTCCAGTAGTTTTCTAGCCTCGTCTGGTTTCTTTTCTGAATAAAGAACCTTGATGTCATACAATCCTTTTTCTCCTTTTTGAAACGCTTCAGTTGTGGCCTGCGTATCCATAATTTTGTCAGTCTCAACTTTTGTTGTTTCCTCTGTTTTACCATCCTTATTAAACTCAACTTCTTGACCTGCAATTTTTGCGAATTTTATTCTGTCAATTAATTGACCAATATTTTTCCATTTTAATATAATTAAAAAAATGAAAAAAATTGTTAGTATTAGAGGCCAGAGCGAGCTTATCGCTTGAATAGTTTCGGTAGCTTGTGTTTGCTGTTTACTATTAGCTGTTTCGGCATGAGTCTCAGTTGTGTCTTTTAAGATGATAATCTTTTGAACTGTATCGTTCATATGTCTTGTGGTGTCTTGCATACGCTTAACTATAACTTGTTTTTATACTAACAGTATCCTAAAGTTAAATAATTTAAACAATTAGTACTTTTTACTTATTTTAATCATTACAAAATTACTTCCTATTTCCCTCAAAACTACTGCCCGTTAATAAGTATTCGGAAATGTAAACAACTTTAGTTGTTACACATTCGTTTCCGTTTTCTCCACTTTGGTATTTCCAATTTCGAAGGATTCTGTTTTTTCGCTTTTAGGTGTTGTTGGTCGGCTTTTACCCAAAATATAACCAGAAATACCTGCTAGAATAGCTGCAAGCTCACGGCCTTCCAATATTTTTAAGATACCAAACAAAATGATGCTAATGATTAATACAAATATGGTAATGAACTGTAAACCGGTATCGCTAAAAAAGTATTCAGCTACATTTTTTTGTGAACGGAACACTACCACCACAAATACCAATAACAATCCACCCAACAAACATGCAAATCCAATGCTTATCGTTTTTCTAAATTCTTGGTCTTTGTATTCGGGTGTTAAAGATGAATTGATTTGGTTTTCGCACAAGTCATAATCTTTTTTTAATACGCTTAAGTTACGTTTTAGCAAACTCTGTTCTTTCTGACGATCCAACTCTACATTCAGGCAGTTTGTCATTTGTGTTTTTAAAGCTTTTAATTGCTCCAGTGAAGTAGGTGTACTACCATAAACATTGATGTTGCAACTTGGCACATAGATATCGATGATGGCTTCTTTGGGATTGTTTTTTTGTGCTTCGGCAATAGCACGGTCCAATTCAGGTGCTTTACTCGAAATGATTTCCATGTTGCGCTTAGAGTCGGCATAATAGGGTAGTGCATTCTGAATTGCATTTATCGAAGACAATTTATTTTGCCAGTATTTTCTCAATTTGGCAAAGTTGGTTAGGTCTTCGGAGGTTGCAAATGTTATTGCATAATCGGAAGAAAGGGTATCCTTTTTATATTCTTCAATGATGCTGATATCGTTTTCCTGGTTGCCTGTTATTTGACTTTCTTGTGCAGTGCTAGTAAAAGCAAAAGCAAGGAGTAGGAGGGTAAAGATGTTTTTCATAATTGGGTTTAATTTTTTATAAATTAGTTTACTATAGCAATGAAAAAATAATCTCTATTTTCTCTTATTAAAGAATTTGTTTAGCCAATCAAAATTTGAAGTAACATTTAGGAAGCCATATACGTTTCCATTTTGTGGGTCGTATTTAATATCAATAGGAATCCAAAAGTCTTCGGTTAGTCTAAATCGCAATGTTCCATTCGCTGTAATTGAATAGGGCTCTTCATTTTTAATAATACCGGAGGCAATGTAATTCATGGCTGCAGCGGCCTTAAATTCCACCAAGGAATGATCTTTTGATGCACTTTTTAATATAATCCAGTTAAATCCTAATTCACCACTAAAAACTTGTCGGTTTAAATTTCTTTGAATGAAAGAACTATCATTATCAAAATTGTAGGATAATTTAGCATTTAGCTCGATGTTCATTGCGGTGTTTTTTTTAATCATTCCTTTCAAAAACTCCGTATTTACATTTACACTGGAAAACATGTTGCTTGAATTGGAAACAAATTTTGCATCAACAGTCCAAAGCGGTCTGCTAGCAACCATATTTGAAGTTAATTTGTATTTGTTTGCCATTATTTTTTTATACTCACGCGGATGGATATCTTTTAAAGCATCATTCTTTTTATATAATTTTTCTAAAATTAATCGAAAGTCTGCTGGTAATTTTTCATAGGCAACAGCTTTGTCTGTATCAAAGTAGTCGTATTCTTCTGGTGTTAGCACTTTATTTTCTGCTTTGTAAATAGCGATAGCTTCCCCCAATACTTTTACGGAAGCCTCACTGTATTTTCCCATGTACTTGGAATAATCAAATACAGTATTGTCTCGTTGATTTATGATTGCATATTTAAGATTAAGGGTATTGTTCTTGAATTTAAAATTTGAATCAACGGATGTATTTATACCAAAAGCAAAGTTCCTTGCAAATATTTTTTTAAGATAGCTGGTATCAATCCAAATGCTAGAATCTGATTTTGCTTGAATAGCAAACAATGACGATTGAAATTGAAAGTTGTGCGACTTGCCCAAAAGGTCTTTAAGAGCAAGTTGATAAAAACTTGGCAATATATCTTGACTATTACCTGTTTTTAGGTCAGAGGCATCTCTGATTTGCTTTTTTGGATCTTCTTCAACTTGAGCGAATGCAAGAGTGTATGAAAAAAGCAGTGCTGTAAAAAGTATCTTTTTTATCATAGTTCACTTTTTTTGATGGTAAATGGAATTACTTTCGAAAAATGTCCTGCAGCATTGATTTTTCTTTGAATAGATAGGTTATCACCAGTTATTGTTATTGTGGTGCCACCAGCAGGTGAAACGCCATCGATGATAACGGTATAATCACCTTCTGCTAATGAGAAGTTATGGCATCCCGAAAAATCCTGTTTGTAAATGCCATAGTTTGTAGGAACAAGGTTAACGTATGCATATCCTTTTCCTCCTTTAAATTCAAAACATATTTTTATCTCCTGCATGTTTATAGTTTTTAGTGATTTATTAAAGCAACAATACAACATTTTGTTTTCCTCCAAAAGGGATGTTAATAACTAAATCATTTGTTTTTGTTTTTGAAAAATTGTTTTACATTTTTCAAAGGTATCGGGTTCAATTGGTAGTTCTATGGACAAATGAGGCGCTACTTGCAACTCATGTTAATTAATTGAATATTAGCAAGTTGTGTGTTTTTGATTTGCATTAAAAAGTACTTAAAAAGTACGAGTATTAACAATTTGTTAAGAAGAGGAAGTTGTGAGTGTTTTTGATTGTTGAATAGGAATTTGGTGCTGCGCGAAAGCAGTCATTCTAGACTTGATCTAGAATCTGCGGGTAGGTTTAGGATATAAATGCCAGCGCACAGATGCTGGATCAGGTCCAGCATGACATCAACACACGGTTTTAATTGCAATATATCATTGTGTGGAAGCCCTTCATTCTATGCTTGTTTCAAGACAAAAGAAAGGAATATGATAAGAAAATCAATTCTCAATCCAACCCGAAGATGCTGGATCAATCCCGATAGCTATCGGGACAGCATAATATCTAAACCGTTTATTTAAAATGATTAAGATTAAACCTTTCGGGTGGTATTCACTTTCATGAACAAAATGCGTGAAGGATTATTTTTTTGAATGTATTTATTCAATTCTTTTAAAACAGATTTAGAATACCAACCAATCCATTTTGTATAATACACCACAATGGTATAATCCATCGATTGTGATTTAGTAATCAATTGTTGCTTTTCGTTTTCAGGTAGTTCAATAAGTTTGAGGTCGTTTTCGAACTGCAACTCGTAATTGATTGGAAGATGCTCAATCTTCTTCATTGGAAATTCAGTGAGTTGTCCCAATTTTTTTATTTCACCAAAACATTGCTCATAGGCATTGATTAGTTTCCCTTTACTATCATACATCCGAATTTGAACAGGGGAAGCATTCGTACCGTATTTCAGTTTATAGGTATTGATAGCGAAATTTTTGCTGCTAATGCTATCGAAATAGTTTTTTGATAATTGGTAGGAGTAGGAGGTATCCACTCCTTGAGAGAGAAGAAATTGATTGTATACTTGCTTGTTTTCATACGTAGCATCTTTCACTGTCATGTAATGCAGGAACGAGCAACTACTAAGTAGTAAGGATACAAGAATAAACAAATGAATTCTTTTCATAGTACAAATATAGCTGGAAGAGCGAACTCTTCCAGCTAATTATTTTATCTTAATTCAACATTAATTACGGTTTGTCCACCTCTGCCTAAAGGATAAACACCTTTTTTAATAATGAAACTACTCGCTTCATATATAGCAGCCGATTGAGGTCCAAGTTCAATGTCCTGTGGAACATAGAATGTATTGTTGGTCGTATACAAGCTATTATCGTTAAACGAAACACGCATGTGCACTCCATCAATATTTGTTGTTGCCATTAATCCCATGTGGTCTGCAATTTCAGCATCTGTTAATACACCATCATCATCTGGTTGAGATACAATTGCCAATGGAATGCAAATACCTGGACATGGTCCACATGGATGACTACCACTGCAATTGTTAAACAAATGTGTTCCTGTATGTTTTTTAATCCAACGAATAATTGGTCCACGCGTTTCATTGCATTTGCTTAATAACGTTTCAATTGATTCTAATGAATGAATTTCGCTGCTGCTGAACGTCATTGTGCCAATTTTAGTAAGTTCTTCTTGAACTGGTTTTGTTGCTTGTTTATCGCAAGATACAAATACCAAAGCTGTAATTATAAATCCAGCTGAAAGTGATAAGACTATTTTTTTCATGTTGTTTGTTCTGTTACTTAATTACAGAAAAGTTTTAAATGAATTAATGAATAATCATAAAATAGATTGCTGCAGACAATGTTCTTTTATGATGTTGGGAAAATTAGTTTTGCCACAACATTACAATAGTTTCATTTTAGAAGAGAATCTAAATCTTGTGATTATTTGATTTGGGAATTTTTTAGAGAACTCTCTTTTAGTTCTATCTTTCTAACTACTAGGCAGTTTATTCAATGGTATGTAAGAATGTCTGAATGTTTTGATGGGCTTGAATTTGGTGTTAAATTCTATGAATTAAAATCGATTGCTTTAATTCATTTGTAAGGTTTATCGATTAATTGTGCAAATTCCAATGCACAGATGCTGGATCGAGTCCAGCATGACATCAACACACAGTTTTAATTGCAATATGTAGTTGTGAGCTAGCCCGTCATTCTGTCCCGATAGCTATCGGGATCAATTCAGAATCTGCGGGAAGGGTGAAGGATTGGTGATTATTGAAGGAGGATTTACCGCAAAGAGCGCAAAGTTATATGCAGAGTAAGCAAAGAATGTGTGCAATTATGATTGTTGAAATTGAATCGTTTATCCTTGCGAAGCTGCGGGCGGGAGTGAAAGCATACGATGCCGACATGCGGTGAACTCTTTTTTCTCAGAAAATCAAAGAATGAGCTTTAGCCGCCTTCGTAGATTTTCGAGAAAAAAGGGAGAGGCGGGAAGCAGTTATGCTTTCTTGATTTTTTGTCACTTTTTTATCAAGAAAAAAGTGAGAGAAGATTATTATTGAATCAATTCTTCAATTCCAAAGCACAGATGCTTGATTAACCCCGATAGCTATCAGGACAGTATAAAATTAAACACATCGCGTAATTTGTAAAAACTATTTTTTTACAAAACGTAGTGTTTGTGCATTTGCATTGCTTTGAATAAAATAGATACCAGCAGGTAAATCTTCCACCGAAAATTGAGCAGGCAATGTACTTTGTGCTTTTTTGATTAACATTCCCAATGCATTGTACAATCGTATTTCGATGGATGCCGTATAACTTTGTCCAGCACTAATGGTAATAAGTTCATTAGCAGGATTTGGAAAAATTTGCAATTGAAAATCAGGAAGCATTTTATTATTCATTCCTGTAAGTATCGATTGTTTTTTAGGCATGTACCATGGATCGCAATCCAACACATCGGTTGTATCAGCTGTAAGAGTATTTCCATATACTACTACGAATGATAAATCGCCCCAAGCGGTGAGTGTAGGTTCACCAATAGCCATCACATTGCCATGTCCACCAGCAATGCCAGTTGGTTGTAAAATCAATTCTTTTGCGCCCCAGCTATTCCAGTCGTTCGCAATCAATTGTTTTGATTTGTAAATACAACGAACACCGCTTGTATTATCTGCACAAAAATATACCCACCAGTCGGTACCATCATTGTATAAATGAGGTTGCACATCGTAGGGTGCTTGATCGTTAAGCACATTGGTAATGAGCACTGGTGTTTGCCAAGTAGTGCCATTGTCATTACTGATAGAATAATGCATGTATCGATCGCGATCAAAAATCAATACCAATTGGTTGCCACTGATGCGTTCAATGTGTGGATTATCTTCCTGGCCAGTAGTACTTAAAATGGATACTGCCGATGTAGTAGGTGGATTAACAGGGACATTGCGCATGAACATAATGTCGGTGCTTTGTGTTCCTATTCCATCTTTTGTATATACAAACACATCAAAGGTATCGGCATTTAGTAAAACACCATTCGCACCACCATCGAATGAGAATGCAGTTTGAAGGTTCGATGGTGTCCAACCTCCAAATGCTTGAGAAGTATCGCTACGGTAGGCGGTAATAATATCGCTGTGCATGTAATTCGGACAACCAAAAATATTCGTAAGTGTATCAATACCTATTAATGGACCACGGTAATAAGGATCAAAATTAAAGCAGAATGGATTAAGCACTAAATCAGTAATCCAAGAAAGGGCATCCACAGGAAGGTAGGTGCTAAATAAATGTTTTCCATCTCTTGTAATGTTGAGTCCATCTTCCCAACCACCAACTTGAATCGGTTGTAAGTAAGGAGCAGCATACGTGGTATCGGCAACATAAAAGGTAGCATTACTTTTAATTGCAGGCCAATTGGGTTGTGCAAAACCGGATGCTGATAATAGCATTAAAAAACAAATGCTGAGTAGTGTCTTTTTCATGTGAAAATGTTTTATACTCAAATATATAAAATTTCAGGAAAGTTGAAAGGATTAGAAATAGGTAGAAGCGAATTAATTCTTTTGAATTTTCAGAAC
>Ga0208626_1000400_pt1 | contig 14718 bp, 13 predicted proteins | sample LakWasMet10_HOW4_2_FD_183860 | JGI IMG/M metagenome (GOLD analysis project Ga0208626, IMG submission 183860) | Freshwater sediment methanotrophic microbial communities from Lake Washington under simulated oxygen tension - Sediment Metagenome... | ecosystem: Environmental > Aquatic > Freshwater >... | reverse complement strand
GGCTGCACGGTACAGTACAAATGCGCAGGATTAAATGTTTCTTGCGCGACATCTTTGTTGTCGACGCGTTTGCCGGTGCTGTCAATGACGGCCAGCGCCATAAATTCACTGCCGACCTTGTCATCAAACCAGACATCTATTTGCTTGGGCGCTTCGGTCAGCTCGACTTCTTTGGCCGGTTGCGAGCGCACTAAAATGGCATGCGCCCAACTTTGCGCAGGCAACATCATCGCTAAAAATACTGCGAAACAAACCGCTACTCTGTAGTTTTTATTATTTTTATAGTGAGTCATGATGTCTAAAGGTTAAGCCGATTGTTCAAATGATTGCGGTGGTCATTATATAACTGATGCTTTTTTACCGGGCAGTAAAACTTAGCCTACTCAAAAACCGCAATCGCTAATTGGCTGCGTTGTTTAGGCTGTTTTTCTGTCCAGAGCGTCAAATATCCGGTTGAGGTACCGACTACTCTTGGATGGGTTGCAATCGCATTCGGCTTTGATAAGGATTGTGTGCTTGCCCAAGTGCTGCCGCCATCTTGCGATTGCGCAGATGCGATGCTGGAGCCGTCCGGGCCCAATTCATCCCAAACTGCCAAGATGTGTTTGTTATCAAGCGCCGCAATGTCACCGTGCAAAGCATGATTACCCAATGGCTGCGGCGCGGTCCATGTCTTGCCGTTATTATCGGAACGCAAATGATACAGGCCAGGATTCGGTTCAGCGCCGGTCCAGACCACGGCATTGAGTTGCTCATCGCCCGCCTGCGCCAGCCCACCACCAATATGCGGGCAGCCTTCAAACTGCCAATTAAAGTCGCCGACCATGCTAACCGGTTGCCAACTTGCGCCTTGATCCGATGAACGTATTAGCGCCATGTCACGCGGTTTCATGTCTCGATACAGCACATTCAGTTCGCCATTTGGCGACACCTTTAAGGTATTCCAGCAACAAGAACAGGTGCCATCATCCAAGCGCTGAGTGGGTTGCCACCGCACGCCACCATCAATGGACCGGGCATAACGCAGACTTTGGTAACCGTTTTCTTCCGGATCTTCCAGCCAGACTGTATGGAAATTGCCTTGCTGGTCGGCGGCCAGGTCAATATGAGCTTGGTCGCCAGCGTTGTTTACAGCAGGATTGCTACCTACTTGCCATGTTTTACCATCGTCATGCGAATACACGCTAACCATCGGTCCCATGCCGGGGAATTCACCGCGTGCTTGCCAAACTGCCAGTAAGTTATTGCCGCTGACGGCCAGTTGCACATCATTACCACGCACTGCGTCAGTCGGCACGGGGACAGATCCACTAATTTCAATAGGCTTAGACCAATGTTTACCGGAATCTTCGGAGCGAATATAGCGAACCACGCGCGCTTTGCTGTCGGCTTTTTCTGACCCGGCAAATAACACATGCACCACATCGTCATGCACATAAACATCAAACGAATTGATCTCAAATAAACCTAACGACAAGGTTTGATAAGACGGCTGCAAAGCTGATTTATGAATGGCCGGTCGATTAGCACAGCTGCTCACAAACAGCGTACACACTAAAATAAGCGCCAATCTGGCAATAAGACTGTGCTGCAAAATTTGTTTGAATTGCATAATAAAAATCCCCAACCCAAGCCAGTTACAAACGCCTAGCCGGTAGTGTTAACACAATGATTGATGCCTTAAAGCATACCTTGCTTTACCCTCTGTCCACCAGCGCCCATGTAATCATTTAATGACAATACAGAAGTGCAAAGCATCCATTCAGCAAGCCTTCATCTAAGTATTTCTACACTTAAAAATAAGCCGATTGGCGACAACAATGCCATTTTGCTTAGCAAATAGCGGTATCATTACCTAGTCAGAACATTAACAACGACCCTATTTTTAAGTTTACTGCTTAACACTGGGGAACGATTCGAAGAGGATGCTTATGAGCAACACAAAACTACGCTGGGGTATTTTAGGCGCGGCACGCGTTAATGAACGCCTGCTGCCGGCCATCGTCGAGGCAAGCAATGCCCAGCTGGTGGCTATTGCCAGCCGCAGACCCGGAGCTGCCGCACAAACACTGGCTCAATATGCCCCGCAGCAGCAAGATGTGCGCACTTATGACCATCTTGAAAGCCTGCTCACCGATAGTGAAATTGACGCGGTGTATTTGCCTATGGCTAATCATGAACACGCCGAATGGGCCTTACGGGCCATCGAACACGGCAAGCATGTGTTGATTGAAAAACCTATGGCGTTAACCTTAGAGGACATCGAGGCTATCGAAGCCGCCGCACAACGTCACAACGTCACTGTCATGGAAGGCTTTATGTACCGGTTTCACCCGCAACATGCGCGGGTAAAAGAATTGCTCGAGCAAGGACTGATCGGCGACATTCGTTCGGTACGCGCCAGCTACTCGTTTATGATGCGCCCGGCACGGATGTATCGCTTAACTGAAAGCGTAGAACGCGGCGGTGGCGCCATGTGGGACATCGGTTGCTACGCCATTCATTCCGCCCGAATGTTTTTTGAACAACTGCCGATTGCCGTCACTGCCATCTCTAATTATGTAGAAAGCGGCGCCGATACCACCACCAGCGGCGTACTTGATTTTGGCGAAGGTAAGTTCGCCCACTTCGATTTCAGCTTTGAACGCGCGCGCCGTTGTGAATATGAAATTATCGGTACCCGTGGCGGCATTAAATGCGAGACTGTTTGGCAACTGCCGGGCGATGTGCCGATCATTTCCTGGTGGACCGAAGACGGCCGCCGCTCTGAAGAACGCCTGCCCGCCGCCAACCACTTCAACCTGGAAATTGAACATTTCAGCGATTGCGTATTAAACGGCACCGCGCCGGCACTGTCATTTGAAGATGCCAAAGCCAACTGCCAAATTATCGTCGCCGCCTTGCAGTCTGCTGCACAGGGCCGGGTTATTCGTTTGGGTAAATAATTTCTATAAGGTAATACGCAAGCTGGCAATCATGTTAATGCCAGCTGCATATTACCTAAGCCGTGCCCCGGTAGTTTTTATCCAGTACATTACCTTATAAGTTGCCTTCATCGGCAATACGAACCAAATCCGTCATTTTAACTGCACCGATTTTCTCCATGGCCCGCTGCCGATGCAGTTTTACGGTCCGCAAAGCGATGCCAAGTTCATCGGCAATAGCCGGATTAGTTTGTCCTGCGGCAACCCGTCGGGCAATATCGCGTTCCCGTTCAGTTAAGGTGGCAATCTGCGCTGCAAGATTGACTTTACGCACTCGCTGGCTATGCCGCTCAGCACTGATGACTAGCGCCTTGTCCACAGCAGCCATCAGGGTATCGGCGTCGATAGGTTTGATAAGAAAATCTAACGCCCCTGCGTGGAAGGCCCTCACCGCTTCCTGTACTCCGCTGGCACCACTCATCAGCAGTACCGGGGTATCGTCAAGCTCAGCAAGGCGGCTTTGTAATTCCAAGCCATCGAGTTCCGGCATCTTTACATCGCAGAGCACACAGCAAGGGCCGGGGAAGCACGGTCGGTTGTAATTCATCATCTGCAAGTAAGATAGCGCCGAGACATAGGTCTCGCAGGCATAACCTTCAATCTCGACCAGGGCGGTCAGTGCCGACAAAATTTCTTCATCGTCGTCGATGATTATCACGCGACCACGGGCGCAGCGCTCTGCGAGTTTCCGATCGAAGACTGTGATCGGTGAACGATATTCTTTGGGAATTTTCATATATTCGCTTCGGACAGCGCCGGCAAATTAAGTTCGACGATTGCGCCACCACCAGACTGTGTGTCAGCATTGCTAAGAATCAGTGTACCGCCATGCTGCATGGCGATTGATCTTGAAATAGAAATCCCCATGCCCAGCCCGGTCGTCTTGGTGGTGAAGAACGGCGTCCCGGCCTGTTCGAGTGCCTCGGGTGTGAGTCCTGGGCCGGTATCTCGAATCCTTAAAATGACGCGCGCATTTGAGTATCGACAAGACACCCGAATCTCTCTTTGCGTCGTATGCTTAAGCGCTTCGATAGCATTTCGAAACGCATTTAGAACAATCTGCGACAACTGGATAGAGTCGCCCGTCACTAACATCTGCTCAGTATTATTAGAAAACACAAAGCGGACCTTAGTACTGCGTGCTTCATCAGCGACCAGTCCGGCGACTTCACGAACTATCAAATTGAGATCAACCGGCTCGCTACGTGAAGCGGAGGGACGTATAAAGCTGCGAATACGTTCGATAATCTGACTGGCGCGCTGGGTGTTGTGGACGATTTTATCGAGGAATTCGGTATGTTGGCCGGTATCAAACCGCCCTGACTGTAAACCGCGTTTGGCTACCTGTGCATTGGTCAAGATCGCAGTGAGTGGTTGATTCAACTCGTGCCCCAGCGATGCCGCCAGTTCGCCCAAGCAGCGCTGCCTATCCAGATGAGCAATCGCGTGCCCAGACGGCGGCTTTCCTCCTCGCGAGCCCGATTAACGGCCACTTTGAGTTCGCGCCGCATTGAGCGATCCAAGGCCAGGCCGACATAGCCAAAATGCCCCACCACCGAGGCCAGCAATAAAGACATTGCCAGCAGTTGCACAGTCAATCCTTCATCCAAAATATTAAAATTGACGCTGCGGTCCGACACGGCAAAAAAGCGAAACAGCATGACTGCGGTCACCGTTCCATATACCCAGGCGATCCATTTGGCGCTGCGGCTTTGCTCATCGCGCCCAATGCGCCAGGCTAATGTGGCAAGGTGAAAGACTAAACCGGCCGTAACCATACTGTTGAATTGAGCACGTAAAACGTAATCCTGTAATCCATAGTGTATGTTCAGGAAAATAAGCAGCACGACTATCTCCGCAAACACCATCCAGCGCCACTGCCAGGGAATGCCCAGATCAAGCCGCAAGGATTGGATGCGCAGCAGGAATGCAACACGGTACATGACAGTAACAAGGGTCATGTAAACCCATTCAGGAACAATGTCGTGCAAACCCACCAGTATTGAGGCGCTGCCAACCAATAATCCACCGCCACACCATAACCCAACTTGGATTGTGCGTTGTCCAGCCAGCACAATCCAAGTAACCGTCGGCAACAGCAGATAGAGCAGTCCCAGCATCAGGAACGAAGTTCGTGGATCCAGGATGGTCATTGGAGCAGTCGACTCAGTGCATCTTCCAGCAAATCCAAATCAAAGGGTTTTTTAAGGCAGCAGATGTCCGGTGGCAAATTGCCGTAACGGGCGCGCTCATCGTCACGCAGCGCCGTAATGATAGTAATTGGCAGCTTCGGCGCTAAGCCACGCAAGGTGTGAGCAAGTTCAATACCAGTAACGCCGGGAAGATTAAGGTCAAGTATGGCGCCGATCAGCGGCAATTCGACGGGATTGCCAACAGCGATATGTACGGTCAAGCAATCATGCTCTTGATGAATGACCTGCAATAGGCTCTCGCCAGAAGCATGGTGTGTGGCACGTAAGCCATGTAGCTCTAGCCACATACCAAGTGCGCAGGAAATATAGGGATCATCGTCGACAATCGCGACAACACCAGGTGTTGTTAAGGCCCCAGCTATCGCTTGATGTCGTGCTAGTTGAATTAATTGATTCATCATTACTCGGTCTTTACTTGCCGCTTTTTAGCTGAGAATGGAATGGTTGCAATTAATGATGTGACATATCGTGTAGAAGTGCCATTGCATTTATTGACCACTTATTTTTACCGCGTATTCGGCGTTAATACAGTTTTGTGAATAGCTCAGGCTAATATCCTTGCGGCATTCCTGAATATGCTTGAGCGCCTCATCTCGGCGGTTAACATACCAGATCGCGGACTTGGTTTCTTCGGTGGATGTATGACTAGACGCACTTGCTGCCTGTAAGGCATTCAAATCTACGTTGGTTAATACGCTTTTGACGACAATACCAATCATGGATGCTATTAGCAAAAGGACGATGACTTGCGTAACAGGTACGATTTTCATTATTTTTATTTTTTTATGGATGGCAAGTCTTGTTGCTTGCCTTCGTTTTAATGGACGCGATAAGAGCGTTGTTGCGCTGGCTTAAATACCAGGCTCATCGCGACTGTGCTTTTTAGATGGTAACCGAGGGAAGAATAGAAGGCCTGGCAGGAGAAACAATATCCCCATGGGGCAAAACAGGGGAGATTCTCAGATCATTTTTGGTTGAACAGCCAAAGATAACCAGAGGCTAAGTGTGCAGTGGATTGGACGATAATTTCGTTGGTCTTTATTCATGATTTTAGGCACTTGATTCCGCCCAAAATAAGGCGGAATCAAGTGCCTGGTGATATAAAGGGGGGCTCTAAAAATTGCACTTCGACAAGCTCAGTGCGAACGGTGGTTCATTTAAATCAATAACTTATCCGTTCGTACTGAGCCTGTCGAAGCATGAATGGATAATTTTTAGAGCTTCCCTAAACTACACCTACGCTTACGATGTTAAAGATATTGGCAGACGCCATGCCAAATAGGTTTAGACGCGAAAATCCTCTTTCCGCCGCTTACCGGCAAACATCAAGCCCGCCAAAGCCGTTGCCATCAGCAAAAATGCCGAAGGCAACGGTACAGTGGTAACCGGCACGGATAATGTGATGGCCGACAAGGCATTGCCGTCGGCATCGGCTAAGGCATTGAGATCAAGCTGCAATAGACTGGTACCGACATTTAGCACATCGAAAGTGACTGTCGCCAAGTTAAAGCCTGGTGCTTGCAGCGTGTTTAGATCTTCAGCGGCATCGCCGGACAGTTCAAACAGATTAACAATGCCAATACCCGTTAATTCGGCGATGGTTGTTGAACCTAGGTTTGCTAAATCCAGTTGATTACCCAATACCGCATCACCAAATGCCACAGCGGCAAACGACAAATAAGTGGAATCAAAACTTAAATTAACATCGTAGCCACCCAAAGAGGGCGCCGCGCCTGAAGCTAATCCTGAAATACCAATATCGACATTGACGGAATTGCCGGTTTGGCTGATCCGAGTAATGCTCAGAAAGAGACTGGTAGGGTTAAAAGTAGAAACGACGCTTGCTTGCGTGATGCCGGTCAACATTAGCAGTGTTGCCAATATGCATAGTCTGATGTTGTTTGTGATCATTTTTAAAGTCTCTCAACAATATGATTTACTGAATTACACAGCGCAACGCGGCCTGGTGCATAACAAGATCTGCTTACGCGCATCCAGGGCATTAATCACCCCGTTTTTGTCCAGGTCTCTAGGATCACTGGCCCCGGATGCCGGTTTGTTTCTGGCTGCGATGACTTGATTAACGTCCAGCTGATCGACATCGCGGTCGCCATCTATATCGCCAAGCACAGTAATGTTTTCACAAGAATCAGGGACGTGGTTGCTGTTGGTATCGCCGCTTAGACGTTGCTGAATGTCCAGGACATCTGATGTGCTGTTGTGGTTGCAGTCTGGAAATACATTCAGGTAATAAACATCCTGTTCACCATTAAAAGTTGCTGTATAAGACACATGAGCACCATGAGTATCAGATACTAAATGCGAGTAATCGCCAAGTTTCTGTGCACCTAGTGGAAAGGCAATGTGAGTATTGAATGGAGCAGTTACCGGCTGATTCTGGCTCCACGTTTGACCACCATCCCATGAATAGGCGTAATACAACTGTGAAATTGCGGGTTGCAGACTATCTCGTGTGTCATACCAAACCGCGTCAATACGCGAATTAGGCGCCACACCTTGCATTGCAAACCATTGATATGCGTTTCTATCAGCTGCATCAGTGTTGATTCTAAGAGGGACTGACCACGTTAAGCCTCCATCGGTGCTGCGAATAAAATTGACATCCTGATTGTCTGGCCCTGCCGGATCAACCGAAGACATTACATAAATATTGCCACGAAGCGGTCCATTCGATTGATCAACACCAACTTGAACATCGCCTAACGGCCCAAATTGATTCGGATTATTTTGAAATTGAAACATCACTGGTGAGCCGCCTAGATTGATTTCCTGAGTGGTAAAACTCGGACTTGCCAAAGGATCGCGGGCGTCGAGAGAGGTCGAAAACAGGTAAGCGCTAAACACCAATTTTGCACCTACCAATATGCCTAATTCGTTTCTACCGCCAATATAAACCTGTCCTTCCGGACCAACAGCAATCGTACCAAATGCCGGTCTACCGGGAATACTGACCGGTTCATCGAAGCTGGCTCCTCCATCGGTGGAACGTGTGAAGTGCCTATCGTCCAGCCCTTCTCGCCAGTGCACATATATATGGCCATCGCTACTTGTACCGCTTCGATCAATGCCGATGCGCCCTTTGTCGGCGCCTTCCCCGTGGGCATAAACCGGATCCAGCCAACTTAATCCGCTATCGATCGACTTAAAGACTTGCACATCTTGTGCAAAATCACCACTAGGGCTGTAATGCAAGTTCTGATAATAAAAGTTTCCCGAGGAGTCGACATCCACCATGATATTCGTGCGCTGCTCTCCCGGTGTTACTACGCCTTCAAAATGCCAGCTTTTACCGCCGTTATCACTATAGGCCCAACCGCCTTGGCGATTGCCGGATGTCACCGAAGAAAACTGCTTCCAGCCTGCAACAAGCTTACTGGGATTATTAGGATCGAAGGCGATGGTAGGTTCCTGCGCGGCATCGCCGCTGATGTTTTGCCCAGCGGCATCAACATTCATTTGGACACTTGTGTAGCCGCCAAAGCTAAATTGTGAAGGAGTAATGCTGACGGCTTGAGCTATTCCGTGGGCCCCCATCAACAAAGCCAACAAACTTAATTTAACGTAAATAGCTAATTCTGGTACTTTGCATAGCAAGATTTTTGCTTTGAATTTAAACGTCATTGCAGCCTCCTACGACGGATGCCGGCAAAACCTAAGCCACCAAAACCGGAAATGAATAACCATGCAGTAGCGGGAACAGGCACTGTACTAACATGGCCACAACCGCTGTAACTGCCAGCGCCAAGGCAAAAACCTCCAACATCAAGTTGCATGGTGTTCTGTAATAATCCTGCATTTTCGGGACTCAACAACAAATCGCCACTGAATTTCCAATTATTGGCGTCGCCAACAACAATACTCAAATTTGATAAGTCATAGACCACCGCGCTAAAACTGACATTGTTCTGTAAATACCAGCCACTTGGTTGTGGAATGGACAATCCAAAATCATCCCAAGTAGCCGCACGGTTGGCGGGGTTGTAATGTAATGAATAGTCACCATAGATCAACGCGCCGTTGTATAACCCTTTATACAACTCAATGCCGGTCATACCCATAACGCCGGTGGCGGTTAATGTCTGTGAATCAATGGCAAAATCTGGTGTGGTCGATTTAACATAGCGATTCGGCGCTTGCCCTGCGAGATTGATTGCGTTGATCGGTGTAATGTCATGCACTAAATTCAGCGCGGAAATTTCTGATCGGCTAGCGTTACCTAGATAAAACGACGAGTCGGTTCTAGTGGTGTAATCGGATTCCACAGTGTCGTAATAATGAACTAAAAAATGACCTGGATTGCTAGGAGTACCATGAATGGAAAGTGCTAAGGCATCTCTATCCAAATTCAATGTGAAGGTTCCGCCCAGACTAGCGTTTAACTGGGTCGCGTTGACAGTAGTAGGCGCCAAGATTCCTAAACTGAGTGTCAATAGCAAAGGCAGCGCTGTATACAACTTAAGAGATTTTCTGTTTTGGATTTCCATTATTGTCTCCAATAGGTTTTAGATTGTTGCCAGCCTTTTGCTATATCTGGCGGCACCCATTCCAATTATTCCGGTTAAGAACATCAACACCGAGGCGGGCAAGGGAACTACCGTGGTTTGAAAGCTGAAAGTGCCGATTCTCGCATCACTCAAGCGTGCAGCGGTGGCACCCAGATGATCGAAGCCCCAGCCAAAGCCCAAATTTCCGTTTATCGTCAGACTGTCGCCAACCAGCAGAGTGGTCACATCGAATAACTCAAATGCGCCCGCATCAAAACCGATGTGATTGGTGATGACCCAGCCGGAGCGGCCAGATGTGCGGCCTTCTTCTGTTGGGTCATATTCCAGGGTCATATCGCCTAGCAATATACGATTAGTGGGCGGCGCCACATCGACCCGCCAACGAGTTACCCCGCCAAGACCGATACTGCCGGTGGCGGTGCCCAACAAATCGTTGGAATCAAAAGCAAAGGTAGTTGTTCTATTCTGACGGCCTCCCGGATTTGGAGTGATAGTTGAGCCGTTGACGGCATATTGAAGCCCGACTGCGGAAATTTCATCGGACTCGAGATCATAAAGATCGGGCGTATTGCCCTCCCTCAGCTGGGCAAACGTTTTTGATGCGGCAGACGCGTCATAAAACTCTTCCAAATACAGGGAGGGTCTGCAACACACCGGAAAATCGACAGTAGGCGCATCGGGAAAGTTGTCTGTCTCGACCCCTGCAATGATGGCGTCCCGGTTTAAATTCAGGGTCAGCGCGCCGCCGCTTACCGTCGCAGCTTGCGCAGTTGTTGAAAGAATCGCACTGAAAACGATAACTGCGCTGATAGTAAACACAGGGCTAACAATTGGATGTTTATTAATATTCATGATTTTTCTCTTGTCGTGGGATGTTATCGCTTACGGCTTGCGATACCCGCAAAGCCAAGCAATCCGCTAATGAATAGCCAAGCGGCGGTCGGCACAGGCACGGTTGAAATTTGCCCGCAACCGGCGTAAGAACCGGCACCAAGGCAAAAACCGCCGACATCATTCAGCGTTGCGCCTTGCAACATGCTGCCGTTTTCCGGCGACATCAATAAATCGCCGCTCAAGCGCCAGTTGTCGGCGTCGGCAAAAGCCACGCTTAAATTACTGAAGTCGTAAACCGCCATGGTGAAATAAATATTATTGGCCAGGTACCAGCCGCTACGACCATCCGTTTGACGGGCGGTATCGTAAACCACTGAAAAGTCGCCATTGACCAGCCCGGCTCCGCCGGGTGGCCACTGTGGTGCATAGAAACCTTGCACGCCGGTCATGCCAATTTGCGCGCCGGCAACACGGAGGCCGTAAGCATTGACCACGCTATCGACACCGCTCAGCATGTCGGAGTCGATAGTAAAATTGACAGAAGTCGCTTTTACCGCACGTTGCAGAGGTTGCCCGCCAGGATCGGTGCCGATAGCTGTCAGCGTGAATACCTGATTAATAGCGGGGATTTCAGTATTGCTGATTTGACTATTGAAATAGTCCCCGGTATTTGCCGGATTGGTGTAATCGGACGCGGCCGCATCCCAGGCTGTCGATAAGAAATACCCCGAATAAGGCGTTAGCGCAGTCCGATCGAGGTTCATCGTAAAGGTGCCGTTGCCTGGTGCATTCAAGAGTGCCGCGTTAGCGTTTGGACACACCAGCCCAGCGCTTATAACAAGCGCGGCCACTGCCGTAGAGGCTAAATGCCTATTTTTATTGCTTGTAATTTTCATAAAGTCCCCAGCTGTTAGCTGATTGGTGCCGGAGCGACTACAAATGAGTTGCAGGGTACGCATTTATGCCCCAGAGGGTACTTAAGTACCCTACAACTCCAGTCTGTCGACGCTTTTTAAGCCGTGATTGCGGACTTTTTGCGCGCTGCGCCAAGCAGTCCGAGCAATCCGGTACCGAACATCCAGACTGCCGCAGGAACGGGAACTGCAGCCGGTGCCAGATTAAAAGTACCCACTACGGCATTGGTGTTGGCACCAGTCAAACCTGCCCATAGGCCCGTCCATTTAAGATTGCCGCTAAGCAGTAATTCGCCATTGCTGTTAACGGATTCGGAGACGTCGGTCAATTTCAAAAAGTTTTGGGTGGAAAAACCATTATCAAAAGTTTTTATATTCCAGACACCGGCAGTTTTGACCACGCTAAAATCATAGGGTGCTAAAACGCCGCTGCCACCTGCGCTGGTCAACAGCCAGGCGCCACTCAAGCCAATCTGCCCGACTGAGGTATTGCCGGCATCCATAGTAGTCGCTTGCTCGGTACGTCCATAGGTGCCGGCGGTAGGGTAACTGTTGGTTGTGGTATTGGTGTTAACCGAAAAATCCATCGCTGTGCTGCCCGTGGTTGATAGCATTGTACCGCCGGTAGTAGAACCGCTAATACCAAGAAGATTATCACTAGGCCCCCAATGTTTTGCCACGATCCAGCCATTGGGATACCCGGCAGGCACATTCACAGAAGCTGCAGCAAAAGCGGTATTGTTAATGGTGATAGTTGCGTTGCCGGTAACCTGCGCAGCATTAGCGGTTGGTGCCAACATGCCAGTTAATGCCATAACACCAGCTGTTGCCGCTAATTTAAAGCTATTGTTTTTCAAAAAACTCATTGTATTTCCTCAGTAGATTTTGGTTAAAGTGAAACTCCAAGCCGCAGCTCGCTTACCGCTCTCAATGTAAAAAGCGTTAAAAGATCGGTGATCGAACAAGTTACTTGCAGGCAACCCAGCTGTCTTGGCTTAGCAAGACCTGTGGCTTTCCGAATCCGTCTTGCGGCGGAGGTGGCGGGGGTGTCGAAGTCCTGTCGACATCACTCCTATCCATGAGTGAAGCTAACTCCTTGGTAGATCCTAAAGCGTTAAAGTCTCTGGCATATAAACTCAGTATTTCAGCGAAATGTTGACATACGCTGCAGGCCCCCCAGCTGGCGCAGTGCGTCCGGCGAAATAATTGTAGGGTTGAAAATAGTCTTCGCCAGTCAAGTTTTTGACCGTGGTTGCCAGCTTGAAATGTTTGGTTTCATAGGCGATGGCTGCGTCAAAAGTGTGGTAGCCGTCGGTTTTGAACAAGTTGTTGTTAGACACGAAAGCGCCTGAGCGCAGATAAACTCCAAACCCGACGCTTAAACCTTTAAGTGCTTCCTGCTGAAAACGGTAATTGGCCCAGAGCCGTCCGGAGTTTTCCGGAACCATGGCAATGCTGTTACCGACCGGCACACCCGCCAGGTTGTCGGTAAAGCGGGCTTGGGTATAGGCATAGTTGGCAAGTACACCAACAGCATCGTTGGGTTGCCAGATCGCATCAGTCTCAAAGCCTCGAGAACGCTGCTGCCCGGCGGCGATTGAGCCAAAACCGGTGGGCACGGCAACATGACTTCGATCAATTTGATACACGGCCAGTTGCCCGGTGAGCTGGCTTGAAAAATCGAATTTAATGCCGGTTTCGAGATGTTTCGATAATTCCGGCAAGGGTGTGTCGATAAAATTAACGAACGGTTGACCGCGCATACCTTCGCTGTAACTGGCAAACACGGCAATGTCGTCAGTCACATCAAAGACACCGCCAACACGCGGTAAGGGTTGAAGTTGTGCGGTTTTCGAATTGATACCGGTGGACGACTTATAGTCGATCTCTACAGCCCCAAGCCTGAGACTGAGCAGTTGATGAAAGCGCTTATAAAACGTGCTTTGCATTTGCACATAGCCGCCGTAAGTGGTGTTTTTTACAAAGGTATTATTGATGCCGGGGGTCGGTTCGCTGTAGTCCGCCGAAAATGCCGGTGCTGTTAAATCAACCGTCGCCACGCCTAAACCGAGTGGTCCGAAGTCGCCGTTAATAAAGCCGTCGTCATCTAGCTCGCTATAGTCGGCACCCAACAAAAAGGTGTTTTCGGTGGGGCCGATAGTGAATTTGGCAAGCGCATTACCAAACAAACTGTATTCACTCTGCTGTTGATACAGTTCAGCATTGGCCAACGTCCACGTTGACGGGGCAAGTAACGGTACATCGGCGACAAAGCCATCCGCGCCAAACAAGGATTGCACTTTTTGGTCAAACTCGGATTCAGCGTAGCGGGCCTTAACATTTACCGACCATATTTTGTTGATCTTATGGTCCAGAGATCCCCAAACGCCATCGGCATTGGAGTAGCTGTCGGCGATACTGATAGGATTAATAAAGGTTTTAGGGCGAATGCGAAAATCGCCAGCTATAGTTCCGGTTGCGGGTAAGCCCTGATAATCGGGCTGTTGCCAGCGTGAGACTCTGCCTTGCAACGTCAAGGTAGTCGTATCGTTATTGGTGAGTGTTAATGCCGGATTGATGTTAAAGCGCTCGGTTTCTATCACATCAACATGACTTTGCGAATTGGTATATTCGCCAGTAACGCGGAACAGCACCGTATCGCTAAGCGGTTGATTCCAATCGAAATAAGGTTGGTAAAAATCATAACTGCCGATTTTGATGCCGGCTTCGCCAAACGCATTGGGCTTCGGCAATTTAGAAAGCACATTGACCATACCGCCGACCGGCGAACCGGAGCCGCCACTGTAAAGTATTGCATTAGACCCTTTCAGCACTTCGATTTTATCGATATTAACAATGCTTTCCCGGTCACCTGGATTGTAATATTGATTAAAGCCGTCAGTCGTTTGTTCGGCTCTAAAACCGCGAATCAGGGTGCCTTCGATAACTGGCGTATACAACACATTACGCGGTACCACACCGCTGACATTAGTGAGCATTTCACTAACAGTAATGTTTTGCTGATCGTTCATCAGGGCGCGCGGGATGACCTGAATGGATTGGGGAATTTCCTTGATCGGCGTGTCTGTTTTGGTAGCCGTAATTGCATTAACTACTTGGTAAGATGTTGAGTCATCCCCTTCTTCACCCGTCACTGTCATTATTTGCAAGGTAACCGGTGCGACGACTGAAACAGGTTTAGCGTTATTTCTCAGCGCTTTGTTTTTGTCATCCCGGTTCTTATCAT
>Ga0208626_1000399_pt1 | contig 14722 bp, 14 predicted proteins | sample LakWasMet10_HOW4_2_FD_183860 | JGI IMG/M metagenome (GOLD analysis project Ga0208626, IMG submission 183860) | Freshwater sediment methanotrophic microbial communities from Lake Washington under simulated oxygen tension - Sediment Metagenome... | ecosystem: Environmental > Aquatic > Freshwater >... | reverse complement strand
TGATCCAGCCGCCGCTGCGCGTGCGTCAAGATCAGGTACTGAATCCTGAATTTCCAAATGACTGCTAAAACCTTCTGATTGATTCTGTGACATACATAAACTCCAAATCCACGACGGACATGCAAATGCTTTCCGTAACGGATTAGAAATTTATGCTTGAGGCGATCCCAAGTCGTCCACCTTAAATGATCATTTGAGGTGGTTGATTTTTTAGGCGCGGCAACAATCGAGCGATCCAGCCTCACCGCATCAAAAAGGGAATCATCCATGCCTTGCCTGACTTCTGCAACCAGCTGGTTCATGGTTTTCTGATAAATCATGATGCTCAGTATTGTGCGCTGAAGTGAATACACCAGACCGACCAGATCCTGCTTGTCAAAAAGACCATTCCAACCGCCAGTCCATTTGTAGTCATCATCACTTTCAATCGAATCCAGAACATACTGGGTTGGATCGGACGAGTTTTGGGCACTTTTAATGAACTCAAGCTTGTCTAGTGCCAACAGCAATAAGGCCAAATGTTCGACAAAGCTGAGTTCATAAACTTGCGACCAGAAAAAATCCTTTTCGAGCATATCGTTAAAACGATCTTCAGGAATTTCTCTTACTGCTTGTTCTAGAGATGAGCCTTCTTTTCTGAGTTCGGGGAGCTTTTGAATGAGTGACTTAAATTGTTCGGTGGTAAGTTTTCCGAATTCTTTATGGTTTTCAGTCATGGATTAGCTCTACATTCTTAGTTTTTTTATATAGCTAATATAACCTACTGATAGACTTTGGTATCAGTGATTCTAACTTTAAAAACAGAAATTCATCAACAAAGAGTGGGCGGCAGCTACATCCCCAAAGCAGACTTTTAACTTCAACAAATCAACCAGGTTTAGATATTAAAAAATTGCTAATCAAATTGTTGACCTCGTATTTACGGAAATGTTTTTTTACAGTTACGGCATAAAAGTTTTCATAAACTTCTGGAAGTTGTGCATAGGATTTAAGTATTCCTCGCTTAAGCTCATCTTTAACAACTACCTCAGGCATAACTGTAAGTGCCATGCTATCCCTAGCCAGCAATCGCAGCATGGCCATATCGTTCGCTTCAGCAACAATTTTAGGTTCCATCTGATTCAGTGCGCAAAGACCATCAAAACCTGCACGAATCGGGCTCTCGACACCAGGAAGAATCCAGTTGTAGTCCTGATATTTTTTTGAAAATTCTGATTTGATATCGAGACCATTTGGACCAATAACGCTGATAGGCTGCCGATTCAACAAAATGCATTCCCACAACTGACTTGCATTTCCTCTGACTTCAATATTTGTCAAAGCCAGATCCAGCTGATGATTGGTGAGGGAATTGAGTAGCGTTGTCTGACCGCTTGCATAAATCTCAAGCTTGAAACTTGAGTTATTGAGTATCGGCTCCACAAAGCTCTCAATAAAATTGCGCGACATCGTTGAGAGTACGCCAATTCTGACAATCTTGTTTTCTGATTCCATGCCTTTATGCAGCAAGTTTTCCAGCTCATTACCTTTACTGAATATTGACTCGGCATAGGACAACGCAACATTCCCCATTTCAGTTAATACCAGTTTTCGCCCTTGCCGCAAAAACAAATGGCATTCCAGGCTTTCTTCAAGCTGTTTGATTTGCGCAGATAACGCTGACTGAGAGATATGCAGCTTTTCTGCCACTTTAGTCAGGTTACCCGTTTTAGCAACATGCCAGAAATATTGCAGATGGTGATAGTTAAGTCGTGACATATATAAAAAATAGAACGATAAATTAATAATTATATATTTTACTTAATGTTTTATTTATTTCAACATTGCGATGTTTTTATTATTCCCGACTAATTTAATCAACAAATTGACAAGAGTCTTGAAAGGCAAACATGTACAAACTGATTGAGATTGAAGGGCGATGGATTCAAGTTTTTTATAAAACCATAGAAATTAACGGTGAATCTGTCATTACTGAAGGTGATATAAAAATTCTTAACCAATTCAACTATGCAGATATTGAAAAGCAAATTCAACAAAACGAATCAACAGCAGCGAGAAATTACCCTTCCAATTACGCAACAAAAAATAACACTAAATGACTAAGACTGAGGTAATTTCATGAATCTTTTAACGCTTTTGGTATCTGCCAGCATCTTAGCCCCGCCCTTTTTAATGCTCATTTCAGCGCTGATATGTCTCAACCAGACTATTCATGTAAAGCTGCTATGGAAGGCATTTGCAATACTTTCTGGATTGGCGTTGTTATCTACAGCAATATCCCCATTGTTGCAGGTAATGCAGCCTTCATTTGCTGAGCGTAGCTTATGGTTGCCCGGGTTAATAACAACCCCACTTCAGTCTTGGATGGCATTGCTAGTTCAGCTTTTGGGTACTGTGATAGGTGTGTTCTCTTCACGCTATCTACAAGGTGAAAGTGATCAGGCACCATACATCGCAGCACTTTCTGGCGTATTAGGCTTGGTTCACATGCTACTACTGGCAGACCACTGGCTCGTTCTGATCTGCGCCTGGGCACTGATCGGTATAGTACTGCAGCGTCTGCTTTGCTTTTATTCAGAACGCCCCTTTGCAATGCTAGCGGCGCATAAAAAGCATATTGCAGATCGCATTGCTGATGCCTTGCTGATTGGTGCTGCAGTTTTGGCATGGTTTGAAATAGGTAGCGGATCACTTTCGGCGTTGTCCGCGCATGTCGCACATACAGAAATTTCACCGTTGCTGCATATAAGTGCCGTATGTCTAGTGCTGGCAGTCATGATACGTACTGCACTATTTCCGGTACATGGATGGTTGATTCAAGTCATGGAAGCGCCGACACCTGTATCTGCCCTGCTACATGCAGGGGTTGTTAACCTTGCAGGATTTGTGCTGATTCGCTTTTCCACACTGCTTCAGGAGGCAGTAGTCGCGCGCTGGCTGCTGGTGATATTTGGCTTGGTGACCGCTATATTTGCAGGCTTGGTGATGCTGACGAGGATTAGTATCAAGGTAAGGCTTGCCTGGTCTACTGTGGCACAGATGGGTTTTATGATACTTGAATGCGGCCTGGGGCTTTACACGCTGGCTGCAATGCATCTGCTGGGGCACTCTCTTTATAAGGCACACGCATTTTTATCGGCATCCAGCATCGTACAACAGTACAAACTTCAGCAGCTTCGCAGTCCCGGTCGGGTTTCTGCGACCAGCGTGCTGCTGGCGCCAGCTGCGGCTATCAGCATCATCTTGCTTATACAATATTTTATTGGAAATGGTGCCTGGCCATGGTGGTGGAGTGCAATTCTCGCCCTGGCGTGGGCTCCGCTGCTGTGGACATCAGCTCATGGCTTAGCGCTTAGCAGAAGTCACTATATTAGCGGCACAGGTATGATTGCCGCACTTACTTTGCTGGCTTCAGTGCTTCATAAGCTGCCTTTTGGCACCAGCGATATGGCTGACACGCAAACTGGTTTATTCGCACTATCTGGAATGACGCTGATGTATTTCATGCAGGTTGCACTAAAGCTCGCTCCTTCCCGGATGGCTATATTTCAGCGCTGGAGTTATGCCGGTTTTTATGTTGACGAAGCCTACACGCGCCTGGCTTTAAGGCTGTGGCCAATTGATTGGGCCTCAGCACAGCCATTGCCGGGCAAGTCCTTGAGCTCTCGCTAAAAATTGTCAATCTTTCAGGAAAGTACCATAGATGAAAAAAAGGATAAAAAAATGCTGATGTCCGAAAACGAAAGTAGTCATGACACAAAAGCAAATGATTGGCATAGTCGTATCGATGCTGCCTGTGAAAAAGCTTGCCAGGCAATTGCACCAAGCTGGCCACTAGACCAGGCGATTGCTGTCAACCCTTATTGGCAGCGTATTAACCTCCCATTGCGTGAGGTTGCTGCACGTATGGCAGTGCTTAGTAACATCAGCGTATTTCCAGCTCGCAGCTATGTAGCTCATGCATGGCGTACTGGTCGCATTCAACCTACCGATCTTGATTACGCGCTGAAAAATTTTCCGGCGGCCAATGCTGCATTCCTGACGAAAGATGATTGTTTAAAAGCACTGCACACCCCACTTAAGCTGCCGCAACTACCACTATTAATTGACATATTAGATGACGATCCCGAACAGCATACTCGGCTATCATGGCGCCAGGCCATCACACATCAGGTCAGTCAAACCTGTGCCGCTTATTTTGATACCTATCAGGCTGACTGGCAGCCTGACCGTAAACAGGGCTTATATGCTTTCTGGCGAGATACACTGACTCATGACCACGGTATCGGTATCCTGATGGGGCTGCCTGACCTTGGCAAGCAGATGGGTGTTCTGCCCGCATCGGCAAGTGGTGTGGAACATTGGGTTTTGCAGCGCATTGGCTTACCCGAGACAGCGTGGGCGGATTACCTGGAAGCGGTTTTGCTGACTGTAAATGGCTGGGCATCCTGGTGTGCCTATCTCGGCTGGCGGGCAGAATTAAAAGGTCAAACAGACCCACACCTGCGAGAACTGCTTGCGATACGTTTGGCATGGGGTGTTATTCTTCTGCAATGCAAGGATGATATAGCAACGCGTCATGCATTTACCGCATTACAAGATAAATGGGCTCATGCAGCAGATACTTTAAAACAGGCTGAACAACTGCTGTTGGTGGATGAGGTATGGCAACTCGCATTGGAAGCTGGCTATCAACAAAAACTTGCAGAATCATTAGGTAAAACAGAAATTACTGCTGAAGATGACTTACCAGAAGTTCAGGCAGCTTTCTGTATTGATGTACGCAGTGAGCCGTTGCGTCGTTCCCTGGAGCAGGTTTATTCCAAAGTACAGACCATCGGATTTGCGGGTTTTTTTGGTTTGCCAATTTCTTACTCACCTTTAGGTACAAAAGTTGAACGACCACAATTGCCGGGCTTGCTGGCGCCATCCATGGAGGTAGCTGAACTGGTCTGCCAAGCAGGCTGCGATAGAAATGGATCCAGCTTACTTACAAAGACTGCGAGCGAAGCAAGACAGAGTCAGTTAAGCCGTTCGGCGCAGTGGGAAGCAGGCAGTCGCTGGCCTAGTGCAGCCTTCTCGTTTGTTGAAGCGGCTGGATTGAGCTATCTTGTTAAACTCAAACAATGGATCAAGCCCGCGCAAAAATCCAGACAGAACAATGATCAAGCTGGTATCTCCAGGCGCTACCGCAAAGCGGTCAGACCCATGCTAACCGCCAGCATAGAAAGTAAAGTCGAACTCGCTGCTCAGATTTTGCATGCACTGGGACTAGATAAAATAATCGCACCTCTGGTTTTACTGGTGGGACACGGCAGCCAAACTGAGAACAACGCACATGCGGCAGCCTTGGATTGTGGGGCATGCTGCGGACAGACTGGAGAAGTTAACGCCCGCGTTCTGGCAAATATACTTAACGATGCCACAGTCAGGGGCAGCTTGCGAAACATGGAAATTTACATTCCGCACGAAACGGTTTTTATAGCTGCTTTACACAATACGACCACAGATGAAATTGAGGCCTTTGATCTAGATCTTTTATCGCCTCAAAAACTCGCAATGTGGCACAAATTATTACCGAAACTGAATACCGCGGGTGATATGGTGCGTCGCGAACGCGCCGCCAATCTTGGCATCAGTCCATTTGAAAAGCCTAAGACTTTGCTAAAGTCCATGCGTATTCGAGCGAATGACGGTGCGCAGACTCGACCGGAATGGGGTCTCGCTGGCAATGCTGCTTTCATTATTTCACCGCGTCATCGTACAAAACATCACAAACTTGATGGACGTTGTTTTTTGCATGACTACGATGCTGGGAAGGATTCGGAAGGAAATTTACTGGAACTACTGATGACAGCTCCCATGCTGGTCACCCATTGGATTAACTGGCAGTACCACGCCTCTGCATGCGATCCACTACATATGGGTTGCGGTAATAAATTGTTGCATAACGTGGTTGGCGGGCATATAGGTGTATTTGAGGGCAATGGTGGCGACTTGCGTATAGGTTTATCAAAACAGTCTCTGCACGATGGTGAGCAATTGGTACACGAACCACTACGACTGACTGTTGTAATTGACGCATCAGCGGCTTCTATTGAGCGCATTATCAATAAACACGCTATGGTAAAGCAACTTGTAGATCATGGCTGGCTGCACCTTTGGCGTTATGAGGGTTCAACTTTACTAGGTTATGGCCGCGGGGGATGGCATGATCTGGGTTTTAAAGAATGTTAACTTGGCGGTGGGGAAATCTTGAACTCATCTTTGGAAGACGTCATAAAATGAATTATGAGGGGCGAAAACTGGTTGCTTAATTATCAGGCCGGAAAATCCCCATAACGGCCTGTTGTTAGAGTCCCAATTGCCTAAGCACATCGAAAAAGAGAACTACATAATATCGCTCTTAATAAACCTAGGCGGCGCCCTAAAATTAACGGCTCAAATACGTCTAATATACTAGTGGCGATTCGCATGGAAATCTAACGCTAGGCAGTATAGGAATTTTATTACGAACTTACTTACTTGAAACTAGCTCTGATATACGATCAAAGATTTTATAATTAAAGTCACTATTTTTAATGCATAAGAAAGCGAGTCATCAATATGCAAAAACTACACACTAGCATAGCCATCTCATCTCTACTTTTTGCGATACTTTCATCATCGGTATCGGCAGATGAAATGACTAGAAAATCTGTTGTCGAGCAAATTGTCGATGCGCAAACCATATTAGCTAAAGGCCCATATAAAGGGTTACGAGTAAATCATAACAAAGGCATTGTTGTTACCGGCTCTTTTACCCCCTCAACTTCTGCTGCCAGCATCACTAAGGCTGCGCATTTACAAAATACGCCAAGCAAAGTTACCGTAAGGTTCTCCAATGCAGGAGGTGTTCCTACTATTGAAGATACTAATCCAAACGCAAATCCGCGCGGAATTGCTATTCGCTTTGAGTTGCCGGATGGGTCAATCACCGATATCGTTAGCTTATCAATTAACGCTTTCCCAGTATCTACGCCTGAAGCATTTTTAGAGTTCCTTAATGCTCGCATTGCTACTAAGCCGGACTCACCCAAACCAACACCAGTAGAAAAGATGGTTGCCGCTACACCATCACTGCAAAAGTTTATCGCGATTCCCAAACCTTTCCCAGTCAGCTTTGCGACACATAATTATTTCGGTATCAATGCATTTGAGTTCACAAACTCGCAAGGTGAGAAAAATTATGTGCGTTATCAGATTGCCCCTATGAATGGTCAAGAACTCCTGAGTGCTGATGAGGTGGCAAAAGCAAAGCCAAATTACCTGTTTGAAGAACTGCCACAAAGGCTCAAAAAAGGTGAAGCTAAATTTCGCTTACTTGCACAAGTTGCAGCAAAAGATGATGTAGTAAACGACCCAACTGTAATTTGGCCAAATGACAGAAAACTAGTAGAGCTTGGTGTAATTAGTTTAGAGGCGCCTGTTGCTGATAACGCTGCCGCTGAAAAGACATTAGCTTTTAATCCACTCATATTATTAGATGGAATTGCACCTAGCGAAGACCCAGTATTATTGGCCAGACCTGGCGCTTATGCTGTTAGTGTTGGTCGTAAACTCGCACCATAAATTTATATTTTAGGGTATCCGTATTCCATGATTGAAATGGCCTATATATCTATAGTCCAGCAAACAAGGAGGATTGTCCAAAAAATTAGGGCATTCCAAACAGCTGATGAGTGTCTATATAGTTAGCGGGGACTCTCTTGCCAAAGGGTAGGTGAATTCAAATATTGAACGACTCCTTTGTCCAATTAGTTGCCGTATGTGGCAATAATGGTAAAGGACCGTTAAAGGCCAAGTATGGATATTAGAGAAAAATTAAACGTGACAATTATGGCGAGTGTCAGCGAGAATTGGAGAGTTTAGACGGGTAAAATAACAATAAAAACAATAGTTTATAACAACTTTTAATCCGTTTGTCGTGGGTTCGATCCCCGCACACCCTACCAAGATATAGAGCCCAGTCAGAAATGACTGGGCTTTTTCTTTTGTGTTACGCATTTACAGCCCTATAGGTAAATGCTTATTCGACGATGGACTTCTAATGGAGCTTTTTGATGCAACATCAAGGCGCGTCAGGGATCAATCTCGAAACTTGCCTGATGATGGTTATTGGTAGCTAAAATCATTTAGGTGAAAATAAATCTCTGAACCAAACTGTTTGTAAGCGGGTAGCTTGATCAGATGGTGATCCTTGATTCAGATGGTGATTTAAGTGCCGCAAAAAGTTTTGTAATGGGTGTCGAAGTTCGGTTCTGGGGGCTGTGTAAATGTACTATGGCCGGCATCTGTGCTGAAAGGGGTGGTTATTGCGGATAATAATTGTTCCAATGGTTGTAATGACTGTTGATCGACAGCGGCTGAAATGGCGTCTTCTACCAGATGATTGCGCGGAATGATGGCTGGATTGGTTTTGTCCATCAACGTGAGGCTTTGCGTGAAATCTTCTTGCTGCCTGGCTAATCTTGCTTCCCATGCCTGTAGCCAGTTTTTGAAGCCTGCATCATGGTAAATCCGCATTGTCTTTAAGGATTCTTTTCCAAGAGATCTGAATGTATTGGTGTAGTCGGCATTGCTTTTCTGCATATACATTAACAAATCTTCCACGAGTTTTAAATCGTCTGACTCCTGATTGAAAAGTCCCAGTTTGTGGCGCATGCCAGCCAGCCAGTAAGCCAGGAAGCTGGCTGGGAACGTTTCCAGTAATTCTTTTGCCGTAATGATGGATTGATCTTCATCCGTGTTGATGAGTGGAAGCAGCGCTTCAGCGAACCGGTATAAATTCCAGTGTGCTATTGGTGCCTGATTGCCGAAAGCATAGCGACCTTTACTATCAATTGAGCTAAATACAGTCCTCGGGTCATAGTTGTTCATGAATGCACATGGGCCATAATCAATGGTCTCGCCGCAGATGCTCATATTGTCGGTATTCATTACTCCATGAATGAAGCCAACATGCATCCATTTGGCTATCAGTGATGCTTGTAAGTCGATGACTTTTTCCAGAAGTCTCGCATATTTATTTTCTGAAGCAGCAATTTCTGGAAAATGTCGATTGATTGTGTAATCAGCTAGTTCAGCGAGTAGTTGAGGATCCTGCAGGGCTGAGGCGTACTGAAACGTTCCGATGCGAATGTGGCTGGATGCAACTCGGGTTAATATTGCACCGGGATATGCATCATCACGGTATACGATTTCACCAGTTGTGACCACAGCCAGGCTCCTTGTGGTGGGGATGTCCAAGGCATGCATGGCTTCGCTGATAATGTACTCGCGCAGCATCGGCGCCAGCGCTGCACGGCCATCCCCTGAGCGTGAGTATGCAGTTCTGCCGGAGCCTTTCAGCTGGATATCGAATCTTTTATTGTCCGGAGTGATATGTTCGCCTAATAACACGGCGCGGCCATCCCCCAGCATATTGAATCCACCGAATTGATGTCCTGCATAAGCTTGGGCAATAGGTTCGGCCGTTGCGTATAAAGAATTACCGCTGAGATATTCCGCGCCTTCATTTTCAAGAGCCTGTGGATTTAATCCTAGCGCTTTGGCAAGCGCATGGTTGAGTAAGAGCAGGCTCGGGCATTTGACAGCTTCTGGCTTTTGTTTCTGATATAGCTTGGATGCGAGTTTTGCGTAGCTGTTGTCAAACTTGAATCCGGACTGTTCTGGGACTGAATAGCGTGAAGTTTTCATTTTGCATAATGTTTACTAAATTACTAGGATATTAAGTAAATCTGAGCTTGCTAGCAACAGGATATAGTTAAATATTGCGCTTGGTTTATGGGCGTCAATGGCACTCAAATCCAGTTGAGTGCAAGAATGTTTGCAATGTGAGCGTTGATGTTCATCCATAGGCAAGCTGAAGCGCGAAGCCTTGGCTGATAGAAAGTGCAGTATGGCTAAACAACAGTATTAAATGACGGGTAACCTGAGAGAGTGCGTTCTGCGCTCTGACGCTACCGGAATGATATTTTTCCGCCTTTCAAGGCCGGGAGAGTGTTCAAGTACAAGTTTTACGAGTTCGGCTTGGCGTCTGGTGCCAGTTTTAGCCAATATGTCTTTAATCTGACTATAAGCGGTATTGATGGAAATGCCATGCATAGCGCAGTATTCTTTGGCGGTCATGCCGTTAGTAATGGCTAGCATCAGGCGTGCCTCTGCTTTTGTGAGGCCGAAAATTTGCGCTACATGGGCAGAAGATGTGTCGTTCTCCTGTTTGGATTCAAAAATGAACATGGCAACCCCGGGAATATCAATCCCGAACGCAGTCTATTCCAGCCGCTGCAGCATTACATTGTTTTTATCTTCCCTGATCGAAATGTTAAGGTATATGTCATTTGCGCATTTATTATTGATTAACTGGTCTATAGAGCGTCGCAGCTCGATATGAGATTGATGATTGAAGCATTCTTTGATAAGGTCGCCGCCTAAAAGAATGAAATCTTCCGGCAGTTTTAGTTTGACTCTTGCAAGCTCGTTGAGGTGGGTCAGATTGCGTTCGTTGTCAAAAAAGATCAATCCAACACCGAATATAGAATAAGCATGGTCAAGTGCTGAGTTTAGTGCATAAACCTTGCTGACTTCACTGATGGAGCATTGCCCGCAAAAGCAGGTTCTGCACCTTTCTATTGGGGCAGCCTTCATCTGATTTCCCTTTTAGTTTTGGATTAGCTACTTTAAATAGCAAGTATCTATCAATGAAAAGTGTCATTAATAGATCAACTTAAAAATAAACCTATCTAAAACAAAGCTAAAGTTATCACCTATCAGAATTAATAGCAATCACCCTAATAGGTGAGTGGGTATTTCAGCATCGCGTAATTCAGTGATTTTAAGCCATGGAAGGGGTATCAGCGCACCGAGCAGGTGCCACCCCCGCTGGAGATGATTGACTGCGTGCCATTGAGCATGACGTGGCTGGATTCTCCGGCGCGCAACCGTATGGTGCTGGTGGTGCTTTGTACACTCACCTCTCCAGAGATCACTTTCGTGTAAGTTCCAGCATCAAGCGCACCTTCTTGCTGTAGCAGATGTGTCACCAGAAAATCCGTACCAATCACGCGGATTGTGGATGATGGCGTCTTAAAACTGTAATTTTGCGGATTAAGTTTGGATATCTTTCCTGATACGGAGCGGATATCACCTTTTGCCAGCATGATCAGGCTACGGTTTAACTCAGGCTGCTGAGGTGAGTAGTTGTAGTCAGCCAAGCTGATTTCTGTGTTTTTGAGAAGATGCAGTATAGCGCCATCCGCAAACTGGATTTTGGCTTTTGCATCCTGGTGTGTAGCAATTTTGTCACCAGGACAAATTTGATCGCCATCGGCTAACCGGAGCTGTTTTTTAGTGGAATCCTCAGCGGTAATTATGCCGCTGACATTCATCAGGGTTCCCGCAGCGACAATGCCGGTTCCGCCGATGCCGCCCGGTGGAACGCCCGGTTCGTGCCCTGTGCCGCCGATGCCTCCAGGTGGAATTGAATTTTCATGTCCTGTGCCACCGATGCCTCCAGGTGGGATGCCTGTATCGTGTCCGGTGCCGCCGATGCCGCTTGATTGTACAGCAACATTATGTTCCGTACCGCCGATGCCGCCTGGCGGAATGGTGTTTTCATGCCCGGTGCCACCGATTCCACTCGGTGTGATGGCTGTGTTATGTCCGGTGCCGCCAATGCCGCTGGCAGAAACAGCGCCTTGTTCAAGAACAGAACCGGTCTCCATGCTGCATGTGCGTGGTACGTGTGTAGCCGCGGATACTTCACCTGAATGGCTTAGAGGTAGAATAAGTGCTACCGCTAATGATAAATGGTGAAGGTTCATAACAGTTTATATCTGTTCGTTAGGCTCATCTTTTATGTCTTCAGACTGGATGCGACTGCTATAAAAGAATGTTCCGAAGTGGATTCTGAATTCAGGCTTCGTGCCGTCGCCGTAGTGCTGCTGCTTGTGCTGTATCGCCTGGTTGTTAACTTGTTTCAATGCATTCATGGCAGCCTTCCTGGCGGCTGCAGCTACGACTTTCACGTCGGCTTCTGATAACCCTTCATGCCAGACAAATCTATCCAGAAATGGCGGCTGATTTCCATTCAGGTTGTGTTCTGCGGCGGAAATGTGGTCGTGAATGTTTTGTCCGAAAAAATGCGCTTTTTCATCCAGGTCGTCAGCCGGTATCAGAGATTCGACAATCAGATGAACCATACCGTCGTCATTGAGTTTGATGATTCCGCGGTTTATGCATTCGTCCATCAATGCGCGTGGGTGAATATCATTGGTTAGTGTCTCAGCCAGTGATATGAACGAGATTTTGTGATCCGGGTGCGGGTTGCGCGGAATGGATTTCGGCTCCCCATCCTGATTCAGCAATTCCGGCGTACCAAGCCATTGTGCAATCAAGTTGGCTATCAGCCCTTGCTGATGACCTGTTGTTTTTTCTGGGGCACGCCCAAGCAATCGGCGCACATCTTTGCGGTGTACGCCTGTAAGCAATGCAATCCTGCTGTCTGTTTGCGATTTTCCATCCACTTTGAACTCTTCTTTTGCAACAGAAACGAAAGCCGCTTTAAGCATCTCTGAAATGTTGCGGTGATCGATTCCAAAATGAATGCACAGCCTGGCTATCGGCTTAAGGCACTGCTCAAGCGCGCTGGTGATGGATGGTGGTGTTTCGATAGGCATAATTATTTATATATTTGTAAGTTCTAGTCTGAGGTTTGTCGTCCACTTTACAGTATATACAAATGTTATTTTATTTTGATTATTACATAAAAAAAACATTTGCGGTAATTATTCCCATTGTTTTTTTGAATTTAATTTATTTCCTCATTTTATCCCTGTTTGGTAGCGGATTTGCAAAATTAAATTTGACAATGTGACTTGGAGTGTTTATATTCAAATGGCGGGAAATAATCCCATTTAAATTTGACGTTAAACATTCAAAATAAATTGAGGTGTACGTTATGAAGTTTGAATATCTAAATCAGTTGGCAGATATCGTCGTGAGTATCGATGAAGGTAAAAATATTACTGATGCAAATGTTGTGAGCATGACAGACCAAGCTATTCAATTAATCGCGCAAATGAAGCTGTTAGGTCGCCGTATCGCTGCACTCTTTGCAATGGTCGAATAAATCAGTTTTTCCTTCAATCTGTAGAAGGTCGCGTAAGGAAATTCGGTTGAATAACACAACAATCCGTATTAAATGACTATTCCTGTTGACTGGAGCTGTGTGCTGCTGCGCTCAGGCTGGCTTGCCTTTTCCTGATGCTGGTCAGGTCACGCGTGAATTGCAGCAGGAACAGAAAAGACAATTTGAACAAAACGAACTGGACTCGCAAAAAGAATTAAATTCAACAGCACCGTTGGCTGTAGAAGTTGATGCGCCGGTAGCTGCGCAGGTGAAGGATGACACGAGGATTGCAGTGACGCAGATTCGTGTGACCGGTGCTGAAAAGTTTTCTGCCAGAACATTACAAGCCTTGGTTGCTGATTTGCTGGTCGGGGAGCATGACTTAAGCCATCTTGAAGCTGGTGCGGCTCGCATTACTGCTTATTATCGCAAGCGCGGATATTTTCTTGCCAATGCCTATATTCCAGAGCAGGACATTCAAAACGGGGTTTTGAATATTGCGGTGCTGGAAGGGTCGCTGGATCAGGTCAAGCTCAATAATACCGCCAAGGTTTCGGATGGAAGGGTGCTAAATCATCTCAAGCGCCTGCATACCGGTCAAGCATTGCAGAAATCGGAGATTGACCGCCAGTTACTGTTGTTGCGCGGCACTGTGGGGGTCGATAAGGTGCGTGCGAGTTTGCAGGGCGGTGCCAAGGCCGGTACATCCGATCTGCTGGTTGAAACCACGCCATCGGCTCCATATGGCGGACATGTTCAGCTCAGCAATTATGGCAACCGCTATACCGGAGAGTATCAGCTTGGGGTCTCATTCAATATCAACAGCCCGTTGAATATGGGCGACCAGCTCGCAATGCGCGCGGTAGGCAGCAGCGGTGATCTATTGTTTGGGCGACTTGCTTATCAGCTCCCGGTAGGTGGCGATGGATTGCGAATACTCCCAGGCTCTGGGTGCAGATGTCAGGCGCGTTTTAACGGCATCAAGGTGCTGGTTACGAATGGCAATGTGTTGCGGCAGGCAAGGCAAATGAGGACGGCTGCCTGATTGATCAGCTTGTTTGAGGGGATGACGATTATTAACGATAGCGTAATGGTTACGCGAGAATATTGCAGACGAATCTTAAGGTTAGCACATGGTTAATGATGCACTATTAGAGCTATGCGCCAGTTAAATCTGCCTCAGTTAACAACCCAGGCCGATGTATGGCAGGTGCCCAAAAAAATGACCCATGATAGGGTCATTTTTTATGGATTCTTTAGTATTAAAGCTTCTGAATGTTAGAAGCTTGTTTACCTTTTGGTCCGTCTGTTACGTCGAAAGAAACGCGCTCGTTTTCTTTCAAGCTTTTGTAACCGCTATCAACGATAGCTGAGAAATGTGCGAATAAATCGTCGCCACCTGCGTCAGGAGTAATGAAACCAAAACCTTTAGAGTCATTAAACCATTTTACTAAACCTGTTGCCATATCTTATTCCATACTTTTTTAAAAGGGAGGCACCCTGAGAAAGTTTGGGTTTTTAAATAATAAAGGCCTTAAATAAAGGCCAAAA
>Ga0208626_1000398_pt1 | contig 14751 bp, 10 predicted proteins | sample LakWasMet10_HOW4_2_FD_183860 | JGI IMG/M metagenome (GOLD analysis project Ga0208626, IMG submission 183860) | Freshwater sediment methanotrophic microbial communities from Lake Washington under simulated oxygen tension - Sediment Metagenome... | ecosystem: Environmental > Aquatic > Freshwater >... | reverse complement strand
TGCTTCAGATATGAGGCACGGCTTTCAATTTCCTTGATTGCCGCGGCTACATGCGCGCTCTGCTCATGGCCTTCGATATCCACGTAGAACACATACTCCCACATGCCGACTTTTGATGGCCGCGATTCAAGCTTGGTCATGCTTACGCCATGCTCGGCCAATGGCTTAAGCAATTCCAGAATGGCTCCAGGCTGATTCTTGGTTGCCATCACCAGCGAGGTTTTGTCCTGACCGGATGGCGCAACGCCATGGCTTGAAAGCACCAGGAAACGCGTAGTGTTTTTAGGGTCGTCTTCGATGTTCTCTGCGAGTACATTCAGGTTAAACAGTTCTGCTGCACGTTTGCTGGCAATTGCCGCAACCGGAGTATTCTCGGAAGTCACCAGGTCATGTGCCATCTGCGCCGCAAGCGCGTTGCTCACAACTGCCTCGCGTGTCACATTGGGCATTACCCGGTTAAGCCACTCATGACACTGCGAAAGTGACTGCGCATGAGAGAAAATGTGCCTGATCTTACTGATATCGGATTGGGCAGAAAGCAGGCAGTGATGGATGGGGATAGTCACCTCACCGCAAATTTTTAGCGGACTGCTCAAAAGCAGATCCAGCGTCAAACCCACGGCACCTTCATTGGAGTTTTCTACAGGCACAATGCCGTAATCTGCCTGTTCGGATTCTACAGAACGGAACACTTCATCAATGGAGCCGCATACAACAGCGCCGCGTCCTTGCCCAAACTGCTTGAGCGCGGCTTCTTCACTATAAGTGCCTAGCGGGCCAAGGAATGCAACAGTGAGTTCTTTTTCCAGCGCACGGCAGTTAGACATGATGCTGCGGAATATATTGGTCACCGATTCTGCCGGTAACGGGCCGTTATTGTGTTCAATTAGCCGCCGCAGCACCTGTGCCTCACGCTCAGGGCGATAGATGACACCGTCATCCTTGAGTTCACCGATATGGCGGGCATGGCTTGCCCGGTCATTGACAAGTTTGAGTATCTGCTCATCAATGGCATCAATTTGATCACGGTGCTGCTTCAGTTTGTTTGATGGCTGCATATCTGACATTTCTAATGTGCGCTTTCAAAGGCTTTCATATAGCTGACCAAGGCTTGCACGCCCTCGATCGGCATCGCATTATAAATAGAGGCACGCATACCGCCTACCATACGGTGGCCTTTCAACTGCAGTAGTCCATTCGCTTCCGCTCCTTTCAAGAACGCATCGCTCAGCGACTCATCTTTCAGGAAAAAAGGGATATTCATGCGTGAACGGTTATTGATTGCAACATTATTCAGGTAAAAATCAGTGCTATCAATATAATCGTAAAGCAATTTTGCCTTGGCGATATTCTGTTTCTCGATTTCTGCCACACCGCCCTGCTCCAGCAGCCACTCGAATACCAGGCCTGCAATATAGATACTGTAAGTAGGCGGTGTATTGATCATGGACTGGTTTTCAGCTTGTGTTTTCCAGTTAAACACTGCCGGGGTCTGGGGCGATGCCTTACCCAGAAGGTCTTCACGTACGATCACAATACACAAACCTGCCGGGCCGATGTTTTTCTGGGCGCCACCGTAAATAACACCATACTGCGTTACATCGACAGGCCTGGAAAGTATGTGCGAAGACATATCAGCCACAATAGGCACATCTCCGGCGTCAGGCAAGCCATCAAACTCAACCCCGTTAATGGTTTCGTTGGTGCAGATATGCAGATACTGTGCATTCGGGTTCAGTTTCCAGGTGTCGAATGCGGGCACATATGTGAACTTATCGGCTTCACTGTTTGCCGCGACATTAATCTTGCCGTAAGCATTGGCATCTTCCACGCTGCGTTTGGACCATGCACCGGTTACGGCATAGTCAGCTTCGCCGCCATTCAGCAGGTTCATCGGGATTACGGCATTTTCCGCAATCGCGCCACCTTGCAGAAAAAGCACTTTGTAATTCTGCGGAATATTGAGCAGAGTACGTAAATCCGCCTCGGTCTTGGCCAGAATACTGGTAAATTCCTTCCCGCGATGCGACATTTCCATCACGCTCATGCCGGAGCCATGCCAATCCAGCATCTCCGCCTGCGCACGCTCAAGCACGGGTTTTGGCAATACGGCCGGACCCGCGGAAAAATTATAAATTTGTGTCATTGATCACTTAAACCTTATTCTTAAATCACAGATAAATTGATAGCCTAGCCCAGAAAGTAAAAACGCTTATTGATCCTGCGGCTCGACATCACCTGCAGCGGCATCGTCTGCGTCGCCTTCAATCACGTCCTCAGCGCCATCTTCATCGTCTGTTTCAACAATTTTCTCGATACCGGAAAGTTTTTCGCCATCACCGAGATTGATCAGTGTCACGCCTTGCGTTGCACGACCCAGCTCACGGATCTCTTTCACACGGGTACGAATCAACACGCCGCCTGTAGTAATCAGCATGATTTCATCTTCATCATTCACGAGTTTTGCTGCCACCACCAGGCCATTGCGATCACTGACCGCAATCGCTTTGACGCCTTGTGTGCCACGGCCGGAATGACGAAAATCAGCTAACACGGTACGTTTGCCATAGCCATTTTCTGTAGCGACCAGCACGGTCTGCTGGTCATCCTGTGCAATCAGCAGCGACAGCACCTGCTGCTGAGGCGCGAGTTTCATGCCGCGCACACCACGTGTGGCGCGCCCCATTTCACGCACTTCTTCCTCATCGAACCACACCGCTTTACCGCCGCTGGAAACCAGCACGATGTCATCGTTGCCATTGGTGATTTCAGCGCCGATCAAGTAGTCACCTTCGTCCAGGTTGATCGCGATAATGCCGGATTTGCGCGGGTTGGCAAATTCAGTCAGTGCAGTTTTCTTGACTGTGCCCAATGATGTGGCCATAAAGATGAAGCGGTTCTCGTCGAACTCTTTTACTGAAAGTATGGCATTGATTTTCTCGCCTTCCTCCAGCGGGAACAGGTTAATGATAGGCTTGCCGCGACTGGCGCGGCTGCCTTGCGGCACTTCATATACTTTCAGCCAATACACACGGCCACGGCTGGAGAAACACAGAATATAATCATGGGTATTCGCCACGAACATCTTGTCGATAAAGTCATCTTCTTTCGTTGCTGCCGCCTGCTTGCCTCGGCCGCCGCGCTTCTGCGAACGGTACTCATCCAGCGGCTGTGATTTGATATAACCGGTATGTGACAATGTCACGACCACATCCTGCGGTGTAATCAGATCTTCCAGCGACAGGTCCTGGGCATTCGCCACGATTTCACTGCGACGTTTATCCCCGAACTGTTTTTTAATTTCAGTAAGTTCATCAACGATGATTGCAGTCACACGCGATGCATTGGCTAGAATATCCAGCAGGTCAGCAATCACATCCATGATCTCTTTGTATTCATTGACGATCTTGTCCTGCTCAAGGCCGGTCAGGCGCTGCAGGCGCATTTGCAGGATTTCCTGCGCCTGAACATCACTTAGCTTGTAGCCGTTTGGCGTCAAACCAAAGTCAACGGCCAAGCCTTCCGGACGCGCCGCTTCCATCGCCGCACGTTTCAGCATTTCTTCCACTACCGGCGAATGCCAGGCTTTAGCCATCAAGTCTTTTTTGGCTTCCGGCGGTGTTGGCGCGGCTTTGATGATAGCAATCATCTCATCAACGTTTGCAAGCGCCACAGCCAGGCCTTCCAGCACATGGCCGCGTTCACGCGCTTTGCGCAGCTCGAATACGGTACGGCGCGTCACGACTTCACGGCGGTGACGCAGGAACGCTTCCAGCATCTGCTTGAGGTTAAGCAGGCGTGGCTGACCATCAAGCAAGGCCACCATGTTCATGCCGAACGTGTCTTGCAGCTGGGTCTGTTTATAGAGATTATTCAGCACGACCTCAGGCACTTCGGCGCGCTTAAGTTCAATCACAACGCGCATGCCTGATTTGTCAGACTCATCGCGCAGGTCAGAAATACCTTCTATTCTTTTCTCGTTAACAAGCTCGGCGATTTTTTCAATCAGCGTTTTTTTGTTCACCTGGTATGGCAGTTCATCAATGATGATGGATTGACGTCCGCCTTTATCCATGTCTTCAAAGTGCGTACGCCCACGCATCACCACACGGCCGCGACCGGTGCGATAGCCCTCCTTGACCCCAGCAGTACCGTAAATAATACCTGCCGTCGGAAAATCAGGCGCCGGCACCAGTTCAATCAGCTCATCAACGGTTGTTTCAGGGTTTTTAAGCAGTGCAAAACAGGCATCCAGCACTTCATTCAGGTTATGCGGCGGAATGTTGGTCGCCATGCCCACTGCAATACCGGAGCTGCCGTTAATCAGCAGGTTGGGAATGCGCGCCGGCATGATGAGCGGCTCATTTTCGGAACCGTCATAGTTAGGACCAAAATCAACGGTCTCCTTATCGATATCCGCTAATAATTCATGTGCGATTTTCGCCATGCGGATTTCGGTATAACGCATCGCCGCAGCGTTGTCGCCATCCACCGAACCGAAGTTACCCTGACCATCCACCAGCATGTAACGCAGCGAGAAATCCTGCGCCATACGCACGATGGTATCGTAAACAGCCGTATCGCCATGAGGATGGTACTTACCGATGACGTCACCGACGATACGTGCGGATTTTTTATAAGGTTTATTGTAATCATTGGATAACTCATGCATCGCGTATAAAACGCGGCGATGCACCGGTTTCAGACCGTCACGCACATCTGGCAATGCACGCCCCACGATTACGCTCATCGCATAATCAAGGTAAGACCGACGCATTTCATCTTCTAAACTAATCGGCAGGGTTTCTTTAGCGAATTGATCCATATTTCGACTGACTTTTAATGGTTTTTATAATGCCCAAATTTTAGCATGAATAGCGCGTAAATTAACGGTTTCAAGCATACTTTTAGCATTGCTAGCCACGTAAAAAAATCAGGGTAGAATTACCCTGATTTGTTAAAGATCCACATCAACAATAACTGGCAAATCAACACATGAAGCAGCTCATGCATCCATTAAACCGCCTATGCGGTTAACAGCGTCAAATCCGCTTTCAAATCTTCAATATGCTCCAGCCCGACCGCAATCCTCACCAAACCATCCGTGATGCCCGCAGCCGCACGTGCTTCAGCGGTGACCCGACTATGCGTTGTAGAAGCCGGGTGTGTAATCGTGCTTTTGGCATCACCAAGGTTAGCCGTAATCGAGATCAGCTGCGTAGCGTCTATCAGCGCCCACGCCGCTTCTTGCGGCGTCTGCCCTGCTCTGGGCTTCACTTCGAACGTGACGATACCGCCGCCGCTGGTTTGCTGGCGCATCGCCAGTGCATGCTGCGGATGCGACACCAAGCCCGGGTAATGTACACGAGCGACCCATGGCTGCATTTCCAGCCAGCTTGCCAATGCCAGCGCGTTTTTAGCGTGGGCTTCCATACGCACGTGCAAGGTTTCCAGCCCTTTTAAAAACACCCAGGCATTAAATGCGCTCATCGTAACGCCTGCGGTACGCAAGAAACCATACACCGGCTCCATTAAAACTTTTGAACCCAATACAGCACCGCCAAGGCAGCGCCCCTGACCGTCAATATACTTGGTGGCAGAGTGAATGACGATATCAGCCCCCAATTCCAAAGGCCGCTGAATTGCCGGTGTGCAGAAACAATTGTCCACAACCAGGTAAGCGGCTGCCGCATGCGCAATGTCTGCCAGCACCCGGATATCACAAACCTCAGTCATGGGGTTGGAAGGCGTTTCCACAAAAAACAGTTTGGTTTTATCAGTAATGGCTGCCTGCCATTCAGCAGGATCGGTCAGTGAAACAAACGTGACATTCAGACCCCAGCGTTTGAGTATATTGCCAAACAGCTGCACGCTGGTGCCAAAAATACTGCGTGATGCCACTACATGATCACCGGCCGAGCATAAACCCATGACGCAGGCCAGGATTGCAGACATGCCGCTTGAGGTGGCAACACATTGCTCAGCGCCCTCGAGTGCAGCCAGTTTATTCTGAAACATGGTCACGGTCGGGTTTGTAAAGCGGGAATAAATATTACCCGGCTCGGTACCGCCAAAACGTGCAGCCGCCTGTGCAGCGCTTTTGAACCTGAAGCTGGAGTTCAGGAAAAGCGCTTCGGAATTCTCTCCATACTCTGTCGACTCAGTGCCGGCACGCACGCTCAATGTTTCAGGATAGTATTGTGTGTTGTTCATGTTGTTCTCGATCTGTCTGGATAATAAAAAACCCGCTGAAGCACGAAGCTAAAACGGGTCTTTTTTTACTCGCTTTAGCTGTATTTATAATGCGCCCGCAAGCTGAGTGTGGCCTTGATTAATGTTGGCAAACTCAAATCAGCGCAATTTCATGTTAGTACTCCCACAACACGGAGTCAAGTGCTGCCGGACTAAATCCTGAATAATATTTACGCACTCTCTTCCACTTGCAGGTCATTGGTATTGATCAGGTTCAAATCAAGCTGCGTAATGGAGTTTGCCGGTTTCTGGCCTTTCTTTCCATCAGCCCGTGCGGATTCGATTTTCGCCAGATAAGCCTCCGTGATGTCTCCGGTCACATACTTGCCATCAAAGCATGAGCAATCAAAATTCTTGATTTTCGGGTTCCTGAATTTAACATCAGCAATCAAGGCGTCCAGATCCTGGTAAATCAGCGCATCGGCACCGATTTCCTTGCAGATTTCTTCATCGCTGCGGCCGGTTGCCAGCAATTCGTCACGGCTGGGCATATCAATGCCATATACATTGGGGAAGCGTACCGGAGGTGCCGCAGATGCAAAGTAAACCTTGTTGGCTCCGGCATCGCGTGCCATCTGTACAATTTGCTGCGAAGTCGTACCCCGCACGATTGAATCATCCACCAGCAATACGTTTTTGCCTTTGAACTCAATACCGATAGGGTTTAGTTTCTGGCGTACGGATTTTTTCCTTAATGCCTGGCCGGGCATAATGAAAGTACGGCCGATATAACGGTTCTTGATAAACCCTTCACGATAATCCAGGCCTAATGCCAAACCAACCTGCAACGCACTGGGGCGGCTTGTATCAGGTATAGGTATCACCACATCAATGTGTTTATCAGCCCATTCGCGCTTGATCTTGTCTGCCAGGCTTTTGCCCATATCCAAACGTGTCTGGTAAACAGATACGCCATCAATCACCGAATCAGGGCGCGCCAGATACACATACTCGAAAATACATGGATTCAATTTGGCGTCTTCAGCACATTGGCGAGAGAAAAAGTTGCCGTCCATATCGATGAATACAGCTTCACCAGGCTCCACATCACGCACCATCTGAAAACCGAGTACATCCAGCGCGACGCTCTCAGAAGCCACCATGTATTCAGTGCCTTTGTCAGTTTCACTTTTACCGATCACCAGCGGGCGAATGCCATTAGGATCACGGAAAGCCAGCAAGCCGAAATTGGCAATCATCGCCACCACTGCATAAGCGCCCTTGCAGCGCTTGTGTACACCGGCAACCGCATCAAATGCCATGTCTGTGTTCAGCACGGCATTGCGTGATGTTTTTTCAATTTCGTGTGCCAGCACGTTGAGCAATACTTCAGAATCAGAGCTGGTATTAATATGGCGTAAATCCTGACGGAACATTTCAGATTTCAGCTGTTCCGAGTTAGTCAGGTTGCCGTTATGGCCTAACACGATGCCGAATGGAGAGTTCACATAAAACGGTTGCGCTTCAGCCGCATTGGATGAGCCTGCGGTTGGATAACGCACATGCGCAATGCCTGCATTGCCCACCAGATTACGCATATGACGGGTCTGGAATACATCTTTGACCAGGCCATTGTTTTTGTGCATAAAAAACGTATTGCCGTCACAGGTGACAATGCCTGCTGCATCCTGCCCCCGGTGCTGCAGCACCAGCAAGCCATCATATAACAGCTGATTGACTGGATTTTTACCTACAATGCCTATAATTCCACACATGTTTTGAACCTTAACTGATAAATTGCATATTTAAAATAGTAAATTCTTTAGTCGTATTTAACATGCCCGGTTATGCTCTCAGGCAGCCAGGGCAGCATGCCAATGACCAGCGCCTCGATTGGCGAACTGAACATCGCGTTTTTCCATCTTGCATCTTTCGGTATCTCAGTCAGCCCGGCAAGAAACACCAGTATGCACACAATCAATAACCCCCTGAACACTCCGAAGAAAGCCCCCAGTAAACGGTTAAGCCATCCCAGGCCGATTTTTTTAAAGACTGCAGAAATTGCTATAGCAAGTAAAGTTGAAAGTAAAAGTGTTGCTAAAAAAAGCACCAGGAATGCCGCTAGTATACGCAGCGATTCCGTAGGTATATCCGGCGGCATCATCGGCACCAGCTGGCTGGTGTAAGTCCGACCCACATAAAACGCTGCGATCCAGCCAAGAATCGACAGCACCTCCTTGACTAAACCACGCATCACGCTAAATATGACAGACAACCCTACGATTGTCAGTACTGCATAATCAAAAAACGTCATCGTTTTTTATCTCAATTGCAATTAACCGGTCCGGCACCAGAAAAATAGCCGGGGTCACTTCCACCAACGTTTTAATCATTACCAATGACAATACCGGACAATCCTGCTGCTTTAATCTTGCCTAAGGCTGCAACCGCATCCTCGCGAGACTTAAAGTTACCTGCCTTAAGTCGAAGACTGTCACCCTTGGGCGTTGTGACTTTTTCTGTATGGGTGTTGAATCCAGCCTGCTTTAACTGCTCCTGCAGGCGCTTAACATTGGCGACGTCAGAATAGACACCAACCTGTACCGTAAATGACTCAGCAGACTTAACAGGTGTTTTTGTTTCGGTTTTGCTGGCCTCGGGTACCTTAACTTCAGTTTTCTTTTCAGGCTGAGGCGCTACGGTTGCTTCCGGCGGTGTGATTTCAGGTTTTTTGACTTCTATCGGCGCTTTAACATCCACAGTTGGTTCGACAGGCTTTGCCGGCTCAGGTTTTACCACTTCAAGTGCCGCAACGTCCTGCTGGCTGACAGGCTCGGCCACAGTATTATTAACTACAGGTTCAGGGCTTGTATTTGCGATTTCCGGCATCGTAATCCGGATAGGTTCCTGCTGTGCCAGGAGCGCGCGATCCTGCAACACCTGCGGCAAGATAATGACCATCAGCAACACAAGTGCTACCGCGCCCACCAGGCGGCGGCGCGCCCTTTTCTTTAGCATCAGCTCCTGCTCGTTAGGTAAATCAGGTGGCATTACCGCTTCCTTCAAAAATTGATATCTGCATGATCGTTCAGGTACTGCATTACATTTGAAACGGTAAAGAAAGAACCGAACACGATTATTTTATCATTTTCGTTTCTATCAATACAGACTTCCATATCAATACAAGCTTGCTTGCAGGCATCGGCTGCAGAGTCGAACATTTCAATTCGGGCTTGCGGCACTACCTCAAGAATCGCTTTTACCAGGTCGCTGGCTGGCGCACTGCGTATGTGATCGACATCGGCTACATACCAGAAATCGATCTCATCCTTGACTGCATTCACAACGCCTTTAATATCCTTGTCTGCCAGCATTGCAAATACGGCGATTGTTTTGCCCGCTTTTGCGTGATCTGCATGCCCGGGTTGCACCTTGTGCGCTTTAAGGTTTTTTGCCAACACTCCCGCAGCATGCGGATTATGTGCAACATCCAGAATCAGCCGGGGTGATTCTGAAACCGTTTGAAAACGGCCGGCAAGTTTCACCGCTCTCATTGCAGCGGCGATTGCCTCGCCGTCTACAGGCAGCACAGACTGCAGCGACTGCACAGCGGTAACGGCACATGATGCGTTCATTAACTGGTAGTCGCCTTCCAGCGCCGGCAGTGGCAAGGCGTACATCACCTGCTGATTCACCAGATAATGCCAGCCAGATGCCGATGTTTCGCAATCGAAGTCACGCCTGATGCATTTAAAATCCGCACCGACTTGATGTGCATAGGAAACCAGGCTTTGAGGAGGATTTGCGTCACCGCAGATGGCAGGGATGGAAGCGCGGTACACACCGGCCTTTTCAGCACCGATGCTTTCGCGCGTGTTACCTAAAAACTCCTGATGATCAATATCGATACTGGTTACGACAGCGCAATCAGGCTCAAATGCATTAACGGCATCGAGGCGCCCGCCAAGCCCAATCTCGAGGATTGCAATATCGATTCGTGACTGGACAAAATGCCAGACCGCCGCGAGCGTGCCGACTTCAAAATAGGTCAGGGCTATTTCTTCATCATCACGCGTCAGCCCCAGTCTGGCTTGTTCTACAGCCGCAAATGCGGTGCAGAGATCCGCGTCACCGACTTCATCGCCATTGATACGGACCCTCTCGTTATATCGCAGCAAATGCGGTGAGGTATAACAGCCGACACGATAGCCGGCCTGCTTGTAAATCTGCGCAAGCATGGCACAGGTAGAACCTTTGCCGTTAGTGCCGGCAACTGTAATAATTTTGAAGTTCGGCACCAGTGCCAGACGCTCTATTACCAGCCTGACTCGCTCCAGCCCCATTGCGATTGCTTTGGGGTGGAGCTGCTCGATATGGCTCAACCATGCGGCCAGGTCTCTTTGTACGATGTTTACTGCCGGGTCTTCAGACATGCAAGTCAATCTCGGTCTTTGCAGACCCTTTCAAAATAAGCGTATGAAAAGTAAAGCCGACTGATGGCATGCGAACCTTTATCAAGCCGCTGCCGGCAGGCGCATTAAGCTGGACAACAGCGCAGCAAGCCTGTTACGCATTTCACGGCGGTCAATAATCAGGTCGATGGCACCATGCTCCAGCAGGAATTCAGCACGCTGGAAACCATCCGGCAAAGTTTCGCGCACAGTCTGCTCAATGACGCGCGGCCCGGCAAAACCGATCAGCGCCTGGGGTTCAGCCACGATCACATCGCCCAGCATGGCAAAACTCGCTGAAACACCGCCCATGGTCGGGTCGGTCAGCACCGAAATGAAAGGCAGACCCGCATTACTGAGCTGTGTCAGTGCAGCACTTGTTTTTGCCATCTGCATGAGCGACAGCAAGCCTTCCTGCATACGTGCGCCGCCACTGGCCGAGATACATACAAACGCCATCTTGTTATCAATTGCCGTCTGCACACCGCGTGCAAAGCGCTCGCCGACCACCGATCCCATCGAACCGCCCATGTATTTAAACTCAAAAGCGGCAGCCACTACAGGAACACTCTTAATCGCGCCCTGAATCACAATCAATGCATCTTTTTCGTTGACTGCTTTTTGCGACTCTTTAATACGGTCGGCATAGCTTTTACTATCTTTGAATTTCAGCGGATCTGTCGGCTGCACATTGGCACCGATTTCAAATTGCCCTTCAGCATCCAACAACTGCACAAGGCGCGCACGGGCGCCAATACGATTATGGTAGCTACATTTCGGGCAAACTTCGGCATTATCTTCAAGATCTTTACGGTAAAGCACTGACTGGCAGGATGGACATTTAATCCATAATCCTTCAGGAACAGTTTTTTTATCAGCACCAACAACACGCTTAATCTTTTGCGGTAATTTATTTAACCAGCCCATTATGTATTCCCTTTATTTTTTAGCAGCATCAACTGCTGTTTTTAATTCAGTCATCAGTGCAGCGACATTATCCAGCAGATTATCGTCATTAGACGCCTCAATCGCCTGAACCATGCGACTGCCCACCACGACAGCATCTGCAATCGCAGCAGTCGCTTTCGCCGTAGCCGCATCACGAATGCCAAAGCCCACACCTACCGGCAGGTCTGTCTGCTTGCGAATTGAGGCAACACGGTCTGAAACTTCTTCAATATTCAGGTTGGCAGCACCGGTAACGCCTTTGAGTGACACATAGTAAACAAAACCGCTGGCCTGATTCACGATCAGTTCAACGCGTTTAGGCTCGGTTGTCGGTGACAGCAAAAATACCGGATCAATGTCGTGTGCGCGCAACTCCTTCACGAAACCAACGCATTCTTCAGGCGGGTAATCAACAGTAATGACGCCGTCAACATCCGCAGCCTTGGCACGGTCAGCAAATACGGTTACGCCTATCGCTTCGATCGGGTTGGCATAGCCCATGAGGATAATTGGCGTTTTCTGGTCAGTCTGGCGAAAGGTTTTCACCATCTCAAGCACTGCGGTCAAACCCACTTTATGCACCAAAGCGCGCTCACTGGCACGCTGGATCACAGGGCCATCAGCCATCGGGTCAGAAAAAGGCACCCCCAGCTCAATCATGTCCGCACCGTGTTTAACCAGCGTGTGCATTAAATTGACGGTATGTTTCGGGTGCGGATCACCTGCCGTAATGTAAGGAATTAAAGCAGTTTTACCTTGCTGTTTTAAAGAAGCAAAAGTTGATTGAATACGTGACATATTATGTTTTATTAATATTTAAAAGAATTAGGAAATGCAAAGTGCCCAAGCAGACAAACCGCTAAGCGAAAAAGCATGACGACACGCTGCACCACAGACGACAGAGTAGCTTTAAGGCTAGCGCGTCCGTGATGCGGAGCCTGCATTTTACAGAGTGATATTAGCAAGCTTGGCAACCGTGTTGATATCCTTATCGCCACGGCCAGACAAGTTGATTAGCACGATCTGGTCTTTACTCATGGTTTTAGCCAGCTTTTCGCCATAAGCCAGCGCATGACTGGATTCAAGTGCAGGAATAATGCCTTCGGTGCGGCACAGGTTATGGAAAGCAGCCATCGCCTCATCATCCGTGATTGCCACATATTCGGCACGCTTGATGTCTTTCAGCCAGGCATGCTCAGGGCCGACACCCGGATAATCCAGTCCGGCTGAAACCGAGTGTGTCTCGACAATCTGGCCATCGGCATCCTGCATCAGGTACGTACGGTTGCCATGTAAAACCCCTACCGGGCTGTTCGCAGTCAGCGGTGCGGCATGCATACCGGATTCAAGACCATGGCCGGCGGCTTCAACACCAATCAGGCGTACGCCAGGCACATCGATGTAAGGGTAGAAAATGCCCATTGCATTGGAACCGCCGCCTACACAGGCAACGACGGCATCCGGCTGGCGACCTGCCATCTCCATCATCTGCACCTTGGCTTCATCGCCAATCACCGCCTGGAAATCGCGCACCATCATCGGGTATGGGTGAGGTCCAGCCACCGTACCGATAATGTAAAAAGTATTGTGTACATTGGTGACCCAATCGCGCATCGCTTCATTCAAAGCATCTTTAAGGGTTTTGGAGCCACTTTCAACTGGAACTACGGTTGCACCCAGCAATTTCATCCGGAACACGTTTGGTGCCTGACGCTTAACGTCTTCGCTACCCATGTAAACGACGCATTCCAGACCCAGGCGCGCTGCAATGGTTGCCGTTGCCACACCATGCTGGCCGGCACCGGTTTCTGCAATCACGCGCGGTTTGCCCATGCGTTTGGCCAGCAATGCCTGGCCGATAGTATTATTGATTTTATGCGCGCCGGTGTGATTCAGGTCTTCACGCTTGAGATAAATCTGGGCGCCGCCTACTTTTTCTGATAAACGCCTTGCGTGATAAATCGGGCTTGGCCGGCCGACAAAATGCTTCAAATCATAATGGTACTCAGCCAAAAACTCTGGATCATGGCGGTACTTTTCATACATCACTCGCAGCTCTTCCAGCGCTTCCACCAAAGTTTCCGCTACAAACGTACCACCATACTGTCCAAAATGCCCACGTGCATCCGGCATATCATATAACTGCATTATTCACTCTCCAAAAAACCTGTGCGTTTAGACCTAAGGAAACGCGGAACAGCTGCCTGCGCGAGCAAAATTTTGTGCTGCGCGGTACTCGCTCCTCGCTGTATACCTCACACCATCTCGGCGCCTGCGTTCCATGCGCTTTTGACGTATGAGCCAGTAATTGGTTTCCGCACTTGGCTCAGCCGCTGAAGCAGCAAGTCAAGTATAAAACAATGCGCTTTCGTGCCTCTGCTCAGGGCTTTACCCCTTTAGTGAGACGGCGATACCTGGTACTGATACTGGTATAGCGCATAATTCTACGGATGCCATTTACGGGTACACGCTATCTCGCTCGGCGACTTATTCCGTGTTTCCCTGCTTTATATAAATCTGCTGCATGAATGAGGCAATTTTTGCCGCATCTTTGATTCCTTTTGATATTTCCACACCGCCACTCACATCTACCGCGTATGGCTTAACCTGGCTGATTGCCTGCGCCACATTCTGCGCATTGAGGCCGCCTGCCAATATCACCGGCTTGCCTAGTGATGTAGGAATCAGGCTCCAATCAAACACATGACCGGTGCCGCCTGCAACGCCATCGGTGAATGTATCGAGCAGCAATGCTTTCGATGCGGAAAAATCTTTCGCACATTGTACCAAATTTGTGTCCGACTTAACGCGTATCGCCTTGATAAATGGTAAACCGTAACTTGCGCACTGCTGCGGCGTTTCATCACCATGAAATTGCAGCAAATCAAGCTTCACGCGTGAGATAACTTCGCGCACAAAGTCGGGCTCGGCATTCACAAACAAGCCGACCACCGTTACAAAAGCCGGCATCCTGCCTGCTATTTCAGCAGCCTGCTCAATCGCAACGTTACGCGGACTGGGTGCATAAAAAACCAGGCCGATCGCGTCAGCTCCGTTATCCACCGCGCTGATGGCATCTTCTACGCGTGTAATGCCGCAAATTTTTGCTCTGACTCTCAATCGATTATCCCTGCTGCCGATACAAAACCGGAAAACGCCA
>Ga0208626_1000397_pt1 | contig 14759 bp, 13 predicted proteins | sample LakWasMet10_HOW4_2_FD_183860 | JGI IMG/M metagenome (GOLD analysis project Ga0208626, IMG submission 183860) | Freshwater sediment methanotrophic microbial communities from Lake Washington under simulated oxygen tension - Sediment Metagenome... | ecosystem: Environmental > Aquatic > Freshwater >... | reverse complement strand
GTACGTGTAAAAGAGAATGAGCCGTTTGACGTTGCTTTACGCCGTTTTAAACGTTTGATTGAAAAAACTGGTTTGTTGAATGACCTTCGCGCACGCGAGTTTTACGAGAAACCAACCTGGGAACGTAAACGTAAAGCTGCTGCTGCTGTTAAGCGCCAATATCGTCGCCTGATGAAGCAAACATTGCCAGCAAAACTTTACTAAGTAGTTCTTGGTAAAGTCATCAGTATGTCATTGAAGGCTCAGATATCCGAGGATATGAAAAATGCCATGCGCGCTAAAGACAGCGCGCGTTTGGGTGCGATTCGCCTGCTGCAGGCTGCCATCAAGCAGCGTGAAGTGGATGAGCGGGTTGAGCTTGATGATGGCAATGTAATTGCCGTGATTGAGAAAATGCTTAAGCAGCGCCGTGATTCCATTGCGGCGTATGAGTCGGCAAATCGCAATGACCTGGCTGATGTAGAAAAGTTTGAAGTCAGCGTACTGCAAACCTACCTGCCGCAACAGCTGACAGAAGATGAAATTAAAGACATCCTGGAAAAAGTTGTAGCAGATACAGGTGCTGCTGGTATTAAAGATATGAGTAAGGTCATGGCGGCGATTAAACCGCTGGTAGCTGGCCGTGCCGATATGGGTAAAATATCCGGGTTGATCAAAACCCGTTTAGGTTAAGCAGTCAAGCTGTAAACAAGCAAACATCATAAGGAGCGCAAGCTCCTTTTTTGTTTGCGCTTACTTTTTTGTTTTACGCTTACTTGGGTTATGAACTTGGGCTAGAATTACCGTTCGGTAATTAGATCAACATTGTTATTTTTGGTAAAAGCAGATAAATTTGATCCCGGAAAGCTTTATTCAAGAACTCCTGAACCGCGTTGATATTGTTGATGTGGTCGATAGAAGCGTGCCGCTCAAGAAGGCAGGTGCCAATTATTCTGCCTGCTGTCCGTTCCATAATGAAAAATCCCCCAGTTTCACGGTAAGTCCTGCCAAGCAGTTTTATCATTGTTTTGGCTGCGGCGCACATGGTACGGCCATTGGTTTCTTGATGGAGTATCAAGGGGTCAGCTTTGTTGAGGCTGTGCAGGATCTGGCCAAGAATGTCGGCTTGGTCGTGCCGCAGGAAACGCGGGACGCCGACCGGCCCGCGCAGAAAGTGGTGGTGGGCTTGCAGGAAACTTTGCAGCAAGCTGCAAATTTTTATAAAGCCGAGCTTAAAAAATCCCAGCGTGCGATTGATTATCTCAAAAGCCGTGGCCTGAGTGGTCAGGTGGCTGCCAAGTTTCAGATCGGCTACGCACCGGCGGGCTGGCAGAATCTGCAAGGAGTGTTCCCGCATTATGAAAGTGAAGCATTAACCACAGCGGGGTTGGTGGTTGAAAATGATCAGGGTCGACGCTATGACCGTTTTCGCGACCGCATCATGTTCCCGATCCATGACCAGAAAGGTCAGGTGATTGGCTTTGGCGGGCGCGTGATCAACCCGGAAGATACACCTAAATATTACAACTCTCCTGAGACACCCCTGTTCCAGAAAGGCCATGAACTTTATGGGCTTTTTATCGCGCGCAGGGCAATACGTGATGCAGGCCGCGCACTGGTGGTTGAAGGTTATATGGACGTGGTGGCGCTAGCGCAGTATGGCATTGAATATGCGGTTGCGGCGCTTGGTACGGCTACTACACCATACCATATTGCCAAGTTGATGCGGCAGGCCGACGAAATCGTATTCTGCTTCGATGGAGATAATGCCGGACGTACGGCAGCATGGCGTGCCGCGATGAATGCCTTGCCTGCGCTGACCGATGGCTTAAAACTTACGTTCCTGTTTTTGTCGAAAGAGCATGATCCTGATTCTTACGTACGTGAATTTGGCAAGGAGCAGTTTGAGGCTGAAGTGAAAACAGCAATGCCGCTGTCGCAATATATACTGCAGCACCTGAGTGAAAACAACCCTTTGCAGAGTCAGGAAGATCGCGTGCGTTTCCTGAATGATGCTGAACCTATCCTCAAGCAGATTAATGCGCCGCGCAGTGCGATGTACCTGCGCAAGAAGATTGCTGAGCTTGCGCAGTTATCGGCCGATGAAATGCATAGCCTGCTCAAGCTGCCTAACATCCATAAACCTCCTGTACAGGGTAGGCCAAAGCTGACGCGGACAACGGTGTCTTTGCAGAAGCGCTTTTGCCTGATATTGTTGAGGCGGCCATCATTCGCAACGCCTGCGGACCTGGCCTTGGTTGATGGGCGTGCGGATGAGGATGTGCTACTAAAGCAAACTATTGAAACTTGCCTGCTGTATCCCCATTCTAATTCAGCGGTGCTATTGCATGAACTTGAAGCCAAAATTGAAGCCAAAGTGTTGAATGAATTAGGGAGCGAGTTGATGCTGCTGGATGAAACACTGGACTTCGAAAAGGAACTGGCAGGCATCCGTATGCAGCTGCAAGACGTTTATTCGCATAAGGAGTCGAGCAGTTTCCTGGCGCGAATCAACGAAAAACCTTTGAGTGCGTTGACGGAAGAAGATAAAGCCCTGTTGAAATCTGTCGGCAATAAACCCAGCCAAAATAGGGCTTAATTCTGGTATAATACGCGGTTCGGTAATCTTATAGCTATGCTGGTTGGTTTAATGCATGGCAGAAGCTAAATTTAGAGGTAAGTCATGGCAAGACCAAAAAAGAGCGATCAAATAGCTGAAAAAGAAACAGAAGAGTTTATTAGCGCGGAGTTGCATGAGGTAAGCGCAGAAGAGCGTCGCACTCGTCTTAAAAGCTTAATAGTTTTAGGCAAAGAGCGTGGTTACCTCACCTATGCCGAAATTAATGACCACTTGCCTGATGATGTGCAGGGTTCCGAGCAGATCGACGGTATCATCGGCATGATCAATGATATGGGTATTCAGGTGTACGAAGAGGCGCCTGATGCTGAGGTGTTGTTGATGTCTGATGCGCCACCGGCGGTGACTGACGACGACGCGGTAGAAGAAGCTGAGCAGGCGCTGGCGACTGTGGATTCAGACTTTGGCCGCACTACCGACCCCGTACGTATGTATATGCGCGAAATGGGCACGGTTGACTTGCTCACGCGCGAAAGCGAAATCGAAATTGCGCGCCGTATTGAAGACGGCTTGAAGCACATGGTGCAGGCAATTGCGGCCTGCCCGACCACGGTGGGTGCGTTGCTTGAGCTGGTAGAAAAAGTAGAAAAAGACGAACTCAGCGTTGATGACCTCGTCGATGGTTTAATCGATTCAGACATTGGTCTGGATGAAGGCATGACAGCTGAGGCTGATGATGACGTTGAGCCTGAAGTTGATGACGAAGAAGATGATGAAGATGCCGATGGCGCAAAAGCGGCGGCAATCTCTGCAGAAGCGCTGGCTAAACTCAAGGAAGAACTGCTCAAGCGTTTCACCGTGGTGCGTGCAGCTCACCAGAAGATGATGGAGATACTGCCGCTGAGGGGCTCACAAGACCCGGAATACCAAGTATTTCTTGCAGAAATCCTGGAAGAACTCACGGCATTCCGTTTTTCACCAAAGCAGGTTGAAACACTGTGTGATCAGGTGCGTGACTTGGTGGAGACCGTGCGTGGCCATGAGCGTAAGGTGCTTGATTTCTGTGTTGAAAAATCCGGCATGCCGAGGACGCATTTCATTAAATCTTTCCCAGGTAACGAAAGTAACTTGAGTTGGCTGGAAGAAGAACTGAAAGCGGATAAGCCTTACGTAGAAAAATTGGCGCGTTTCAATCACTCCATTCTTGATCAGCAGCAGCGCATTATTGATCTGGAAACCAAAGTTGGCATCTCGACTAAAGAGCTGAAGGAAATCAATAAGCAAATGACAACCGGCGAAGCGCGTGCCCGCCGTGCCAAACGCGAAATGATCGAAGCAAACTTGCGACTGGTGATTTCTATTGCTAAAAAATACACTAACCGCGGCCTGCAATTCCTGGACTTGATCCAGGAGGGCAACATCGGCCTGATGAAAGCGGTGGACAAGTTTGAATACCGTCGCGGTTTCAAATTCTCTACCTATGCAACATGGTGGATTCGCCAGGCCATTACCCGCTCTATTGCTGACCAGGCACGTACAATCCGCATCCCTGTGCATATGATTGAAACGATTAATAAAATGAATCGTATCAGTCGCCAGATCTTGCAGGAAACAGGCGTAGAACCAGACCCAGCTTTGCTGGCTGAGAAAATGGAAATGCCTGAAGACAAGATTCGTAAAATCCTGAAAATCAGCAAAGAGCCGATTTCCATGGAAACACCGATCGGCGACGATGAAGATTCGCACTTAGGTGATTTCATTGAAGACAGTACAACGCTGGCACCTGTGGATGCTGCGGTTTACGCAAGCCTGCGTGATGCAACCAGTGAGGTGCTGGAATCGCTCACACCGCGCGAGGCGAAAGTACTGCGTATGCGCTTCGGTATTGAAATGAATACTGACCACACGCTGGAAGAGGTGGGTAAACAGTTTGATGTAACGCGTGAGCGTATCCGTCAGATTGAAGCCAAGGCGTTACGCAAGCTGCGTCATCCTACCCGCTCTGAAAGATTGAGAAGCTTCTTGGAAACAGGCCAGGATTAGTTGATGCCGACAGGCCAAAATCAGCTGTTTTAGTTTAAAATAGCGAGCTTGAAAGTTTTGGCCCCCTAGCTCATGCTTGGTTAGAGCAGCGGACTCATAATCCGTTGGTGCTGTGTTCGACTCACAGGGGGGCCACCAAATATAAAGGACTTGGAGAAATCCGAGTCCTTTTTTGTTGTTAGCGGGCCGTATCGACGGTTGAAACAGGCAGGTAGAAATTTCGCTATAAAGGGATTCTTCATTGAGAACATCACCGTCATAATTCACGCTTACTTATTGGGTAAGCATGGCATATTTTCTTGCAATCAGCATAAAATAAAACTAACATTACGCCAGTTGGGGATTTAGCAGCCTCCCCGCTTCAAGACGCATTGCGTCCAAGGTCTGCTCTAATATCTTGGGCTGTATGCCAACGAGAAAAGAGCTTATGGACGCAACAAATAAAAATACAATATCCACTTCTGATTTAATACCTGAACCTGTTTCATTTGCACAGGCATTTATATACTGGCTTAAACTGGGCTTCATTAGCTTTGGCGGTCCGGCCGGGCAAATCTCGATCATGCATCATGACTTGGTGGAAAAAAAGCGTTGGATTTCAGAGAAACGCTTTTTGCATGCATTGAACTATTGCATGGTGTTGCCGGGACCGGAGGCGCAGCAGCTGGCCACCTACATTGGCTGGCTGATGCACCGCACTTGGGGGGGTATCGTTGCGGGCATGCTGTTTGTACTGCCTTCATTTTTTATTCTCACGGGTCTTGCATGGGTGTATATGGCTTATGGCTCCGTGCCGGCAATCGCTGGCGTGCTGTATGGCATTAAGCCTGCGGTTGTCGCCATTGTTCTGTTCGCAGCTTATCGCATAGGTTCTCGAGCGCTTAAGAATCAAGTGCTATGGTCTATTGCGGCTTTGGCTTTTATCGCTATATTTGTATTAAATCTGCCGTTCCCTTTCATTGTCGTTGCTGCTGCTTTGATCGGTCATTTTGGGGGACGCTTTGTTCCCAAGTATTTCAAGGTCGGCGGTGGTCATGGCGCTGCTAAAAAAGACTATGGGACTGCATTGATCGATGATGAAACGCCAACCCCTGAGCATGCCAGATTCAGCTGGGTAAAAATGGCGCGTATTGCGGTGACTGGTTTTGTGATTTGGTTGGTTGCAATGTCAGTATTGATCATCCTGTATGGCTGGGATGCAGCCTTTACCCAGATGGGCTGGTTCTTTACCAAGGCAGCGCTGCTTACATTTGGCGGTGCTTATGCGGTACTTCCTTATGTTTACCAAGGGGCTGTCGAGCATTACCAGTGGCTCAACCCTACGCAGATGATAGATGGGTTGGCTTTGGGTGAAACCACTCCTGGCCCGCTGATTATGGTAGTGACGTTTGTCGGCTTCGTAGGTGGTTGGGCCAGCCAAGCATTTGGCTCTGATGCAATATTCGCTTCAGCTTTCGTAGCGGCTGTGATTGTGACTTTCTTCACATTTTTACCTAGTTTTGTATTTATCTTCATGGGCGCGCCTTTTATTGAAACAACGCATGGCAATCTCAAGTTTACTGCGCCATTAAGTGCGATAACCGCGGCCGTTGTCGGCGTGATTATCAACCTGGCGTTGTTCTTTGCTTATCATGTGTTCTGGCCTGCGGGGTTGGGCGGTGCTATAGACTGGTTCTCAATCGGACTGACGGCTATTGCGACAGTGGCAGTATTCCGTTTCAAGATGAATGTCATCCCGGTGATACTGGCTTGTGGCAGCCTGGGTATGCTGTTCAAGTTGTTAGCCTAGTTACAGGGCAGCAAAATAATGAGAGCGACCTTAAAGCCCGGTATCAGATATGAACATAAGTTCCTGGTTCCTTTGTCAAAAACAGTGCCTGCGCTATATCCGGAGTCCGAAGAGTTTCTCGCTATGCCGGAGGTGTTTGCAACCGGTTTTATGGTGGGCTTGCTTGAATGGGCGTGTATCAAGGCCATCAACCCCCATCTTGATTGGCCGCAAGAACAAACGGTAGGTACACATATTGATGTCAGCCACCAGGCGGCAACACCACCCGGCCTTGAGGTGACGGTGTCAGTTGAGCTGATTGCCATCGATGGCAGAAAGCTGGTGTTTAATGTTGAGGCGCATGACGGGGTGGATTTGATTTCCAGGGGGCGTCATGAGCGCTTCATCATCAATAAAGATAAATTTGATTCAAAAGTAAATGAAAAGGCCAAACAAGCTGGATACGTTAAGAGATGATGATGCTTTTAACCCGATTTACCGTGGCGACCTGCGCTCATTGATCGAGTGGCGTTAATTCATGCATTAATGCACTCAAAATTGGCCGATAGTTTGAATGTTTTGCCGGCAAGCTGTTTCTTGTTCGTTTTTAGGTAGGTTAGAAATTCGATCGCAGACGCAAACTTGGTGATGCTGTCTACTGGTGCGAGCGGTAATGAGAAGATCGAAATTTCGCGGTTAATCACATTCAGGTCTTTATGTTTTGCCGCGTTGAATATATCTACAATCTTGTTCTGTATCTGCTCTTTGTCGCTGTCATACGGCACGATGATCCAGTAATCCGTCACATTGCGCGTAATCAGGTCTGTCTTACGGAAGTCGTTCGTCAGCGAAGTGGTTAACAAGGCCAGTTGCTTAAACGCCTCCTCAGCGCCAAACGCTTCGCCGAGTTCGTGGTCGCTGCCTAATTCAATATGCACCAGATCAAACTGTATAGAGCTTGCGTACCGATTCAGAAGCGCTAGTAGCCATTCAAGCGCAAACAAGAAGGCACGTCGCGATTCAATTTCTTTCTTGATCAACTCATTGCTGTGATCGTTTGTTTGATCCATATTTTTTCCCGGTTCATTCAGCCAGTCATGCTGGATTGGGTCAGCGTTTTTCCTGCATGATATTCGGATAATACAGTTCTCAATGGCTAACTTTATCAATAAAATTTCCAAGCTTGAAATGCCAGCATCACATTAACAAGCTCAGTGAAAGTACTCAATGGCATTAAAGTTAAGAACTGTAAATTACTAAGGAATATTACTCCAAATACACAGATAAGTTTTTATTTCTGCATTAAACCGCTTTTGATACTGCAAGGTTATACCAAAGCCCGTTGCAGCGTCGTAACTGCGTGTTCATCCGGCAACTGAAAGTAAATTCAAAGGATGCGGCAATTGCCGCCTGCAGTACTGCCGCTGTCTGGGTTTGTTCTTGTGCTTGAAACCCTTGTATGGGTGCGTGATATTTTGCTCGATTGAGATGGTTTTGCGAACGGTCATTATTTTTTTGTTTAAGCCAGTGTAACTAGTGATAGTATTAGGCCGTTGTAGATAACACTAAAAATAAACAATTGCTTGGGGATGCTCAGGTTTTATCATGATTACATTGACGCTTACTTTAGATTCTTTAGCGACTTATATCGTTGCCATAGATATCATAGTGCTACTTGCCTACGTTCTTTATTTATTCCGCAGGAACAGGGCGCTGGAAAAATCAATCAGAAACATCACAGACTTCATTACTGAATACTTCACCCACACCGGCGCGGATGTGCGGGTCACCTGTTTCAAGCTGGATGGTTACAAGCGCTTTGTCACATTGATTGAATCGCAGCCGTTAAAACGGTTCCGCTATTCCAACGTGCTAGAAAACAACCTGATTTCCCATATATATCAGAAAACAGGCAATACCGTAGAGAAGATTTACTGGCGGTTTCCGGTTGAAATCCACAAGGATGAGGTTGCTGCCGAGGCGCATTGCGAAACAGTCAGTGATGATTCGTATTTTGTCGACATTCATGCCATAGCTGAAGCCGGGGCAACTTATAAGGTTTCAGAGGCATCATGGGATGAATTCAAGAGTACAAAGTAATATTTCGCGCGTTAATCGCCGGCAAATTGATGTAGGTCAACAACTGGTCGTTTCGCGTAGAAGTTGGAATTGTAATCGCGTAAAATCAGCGGTTAACCTTTCACTTACAAACAAAAAGGATTTTTTATGTTTCCAGAATACCGTGACCTGATTACTCAACTCAAGCACAATGATTTGCATTTTACAAAACTGTTTGACCGTCACAACGAAATTGACCAGAAGATTCAGAATATCGAAACGAACGTTGAGCAGGCGACAGATGTAGAAATTGAAACGCTCAAGAAAGAAAAGTTGCACCTGAAAGACCAGCTTTATTCTATTCTGAACAAGGCTAGCAGTGTTTGATTTTTAGATATGAAGACGGTGTACGCCCTGTGTTTTATCCGCTTACCTGCGTAGATTACGCTATCGGCGATGGCGGTGTTGGCTCATCAAATACCGTAGGATAAATTAGTCAGCAGGGCATACACTGCGCTCCATATGGATCTTAATTTGGCTTTACCGATAAACAGGTATCGCCATTTTTTTTGACTATTGTTATGGTGTGGTGTTGATAAACCGACTGGCGCGCAGTTCAAGCAGCGGTCGCTTCCGTTAGCAGCGAATGCGCTTCAGCGTAACTGAATGATTATCGGCGAACAGACCGAATGCTGCGAGACGAGGTAGTGTAAAATTGATACGGTGTCGTTTTGATCTTGAAACCCGTGCGTACCGGATCACTCAAGCCGATCGGTAAAAATTAAATAAACCAAGAATTTAAGAAGTTAAAAACTTAAGAAGCCAAGAATAAATATGAAAGCCATGATACTTGGTGCTGGTAAGGGGACCCGAGTCCAGCCTATCACGCACGAAATACCTAAACCCATGATTCCCCTGGTGCGGAAGCCGGTGATGGCGTATCTCGTGGATTTGCTCAAAAAACATGGCGTCGACGAAATCATGGTCAATACCAGCCACCTGGCGCCTATCATAGAGAACTATTTCCGGGATGGTGAGCAGTTCGGCGTGAGCATGGCTTATTCATATGAGGGATATATTAAAGACGGCGTTCCTGTGAGTGCTGCTGTGGGCTCTGCAGGCGGCATGAAAAAAATCCAGGATTTCTCGGGTTTTTTTGATGAGACTTTTATTGTACTCTGCGGTGATGCGTGGATTGACCTGGATATCAGCAAAGCACTGGAGATCCATCGTAAGAAGCGGGCGGTGGCGAGTGTGATTGTCAGGGAAGTGCCAACGGATGAAGTATTCAAGTACGGCATCGTGGAGCTGGATCAGGATGGCCGCATCGTGCAGTTTCAGGAGAAGCCGGATCCTGAGCATGCGGTATCCAATATTGCAAACACAGGCATTTATATTTTTGAGCCGCAGATATTTGATTATATTCCTTCCGATGTGGCTTACGATATTGGTGGTGAGCTGTTCCCCAAGCTGGTGCAGGAGGGGATTCCATTCTTTGCGATCAACCTGCCGTTCCAATGGCTTGATATCGGCAATATACAGGATGTGTGGACAGTCACCAGCAAGGTACTCAGCGGTGAAGTGGCTGGGTTCAAGATGCCAGGCAAAGAAGTGATGCCGGGTATTTATACCGGCATCAATATGAGCATTCATTTTGAGGATGTCAATATTGTCCCTCCTGTTTATATCGGGGGTAGCTCCAGGGTTGAAGCTGGCGCCACCATTATCGGGCCGGCCGTCATAGGGGCTAATTGCGTAGTTGAAAGTGGCGCCATGATCAAGAACTGCATTGTCGAGGATTACACCCGGCTCAGCAGTCTTGCTAACCTGGAAGGCAAAATCATTTTTGGCAGCAAATGTATCGACCCGATTCTGGAAACCCAGGTCGACATTGCAGAGGCAAGGCTGGAATACATGATTGCTGATGCGCGCAAGTCAGAGTGATAACGCTGATTTGCGCCGTAATCGCACCTTAATAGTTGGAGCGCCTGAAAATATCGCCTTCAGGTTTTAAGTCGAAGGCGATGCAGATGCGCTCTTCATTCGAGTTGAATGGAATAGTGCGATGAAACAGTGATGAAGGAAATAGCACGATGTCTCCTACACTTGGCGATGCAATGCCTACCGGAAAATCTTCGTGCTTCAGCGGGTAGTTGTCGCCATGCAGGCCGTATTCAAAACAGCCTTCCAATGGGTCTTGCTTGTTCTGCGGTAATACCAGGTAGACAGCGCCGCTGATCCAGCCGACTTCATGAATGTGGCGGTCTACAAAGCCGCCGCTGCGCAGGCGGACATACCAGGAGCTGGTGAATTCCAGCTCGTTAGGGAATGATTTGATCAATTCACAGTCTGCGCCTGCAAAGCGCTTCCTGTAGTTGATAAACTCTTGCTTGACCAGTTCTCCCAGTTTTCTGAAAGAGGCCTCCGGACGTTTAAATAGATTTCCTGCAGATTGTTTGCCATTAATGATCATGCCTTGCGCGCGGACTTCTATCGCTGTGTTGTCGATGTCATTAAGCAGGTCTTTAAGAAATTGGCTATCAGGTTGCGCCAGTTCCTTGATGCTGTTCTGGTATACAAAATCAAAACCGTTTTTACAGAAGTTGTAGTGGTCTTCTGTGCCGAAGTTTTTTGCATAGTGGGTGGATAGGGTCTGTAGAAACGGCGCATCATGTTTTGGATGCATGCGTACGATTTCGTCCAGCCTGGTCTTGAACTCGTCGAAACGTTTGGCCTTATACAGGCAATACAGTGCGCGCTCCTGCCAGTCATCAAGCTGTGAGCGCTCAAGGAAGTCGGCAGCCTCGTCAAAACGGCCCGCCAGGTACAGGAATTCACCCATGTTGTAATTGGCACCTGCATGGTCGGGGTTGAGTGCAAGCGTATCCTGGTAACTCCTGATAGCATCTTCCATGTTGCCCTGGTCACGCAGGCATTCGCCCAGGTAATTATGGGCATCCGCATAATTGGGAAATATGGCGATGGCCTGCCTGAAGTGCGCAATCGCATCATCAAGCTTGCCTTCGTCACGCAATGCTGTGCCCAGGTTAAAATGGCCGCGCGCATCATCATGGATATTTAATGCGGTACGGTAATTTTTAATTGCCTCCTCAAGCAAGCCCTGTTTCTGCAGTACTGTGCCCAAGTTGCCATAGGCTTCAAAAAAATCAGGATTGAGTGCAATCGCCTTGCGATAACTGTTCGCCGCATCTTCGAATCTGCCTACGTTTGCGAGTGCAATGCCTAAATTGAAGTGCAGGTCCGGCGTGTTTGGCTGCAAGGTGATTGCTCTGCTATAACTCTTTACCGCATCGCTGAATTTAGATAACCCATCCTGGGCGACGCCCAGGATATTGAACAGGATAAATGCATTGGGATAACGCGCAGCTAATTTGTTGGCGGCCACTTCTGCATCGGCAAGCCTTCCGGCATTGAGCAGCTGCAATACCGGCTGCATTTCTAACTGGCTGGGTTGCTGATTGAAAGGTTGGGCTTGTTTTACCATAATAAAATTTGTCCTACGTGATTTACCGGGTATCCGTATCGCATTCTAAAACAAAATTATTCACTCTGCTGCTGCAACCTTCTGGCAAGCTGCCGCAAAAAGCGCATAGCTACTTTGGGTTCATCCAATAACAGAGTTTCGATATTATCTGTGCGTATGCAGATAACATCGGCAGATTCCGTACTTACAACGGCATCTGCGATCGATGGCGTGTTTGAAAGCATTGCCATTTCGCCAAAATAATGATCAGGTTCAATCGTTCGCAGCACGATGCCATTCTGCATTATTTTTACTTTACCGTTGAGCAAGTAATACAGCTGGCTGATCGTGTCCCCGGTATGGAAGATGTATTCATCTTGGCGGTAGGTTTTGCCATAGTGCTGCATGAGCTGTCTGGTGTAGTTTTCTTTACCGGTGATCAGTTCAGTTCCGCTGTCATCAAACAGGCCTTTCAGCAGCAGCACATCTTTTTTTCTTAATGTCGCAATGAGTTCGGTACCGAGCAGAAATACGGCAAAATTGAAATAAAGCCAGGTGATGGATATGAACAGGTTTTTCATGCCGCCGAACACTGAGCCGTAAGACTGGTTGACGGACAGGAACAGCGTGAACGCAGGTCGCATTAGCAGCCACAGAATAGCGGTAAACAACGCGCCAATGAAAATATGCCGGATGCTTAAACGTATCGGGAAAAAGGCAAAATAAAACGCGGCAATCAGTAATGTGGTGAGCGCCAGTGAGATCAGGTTTGCTAACATGCCATGTTCCAGCAACTGGTGATTTGCGCCTAAAAAGACGACGACTTTCTCCAGCATCAGGCCTGCAAAGGTAAACAGGAAGAAAAGCAGCAGCATGCCCAGAATCGCAAAAATGTCCTTGATTTTGCGTTGGATAAATGAAGGCGCTTCAACCAGGCTGCTGATATTGTAAAAGGCTGAGCGCATTGAGCTTGCCAAAGGCGTGACGGACCAAAGCAGCACAAACAGGCCGATCGCACCCCAGGCAGCCTTCTGTTTGGCTGCACTGTAAACCTCAACCATAATCGCGCTGCTGAGCTGTGGTACAAGGTTGCCGGTGATGATGGCAAGCTTCACAATGGCATAATCCGAACTGAATACCAACTGGCTCAGCAGGAAAAACATCAGCAGTACAAGTGGAATCAGGGCGAACATCGCATAAAAAGAGAGTGACGCAGACAGGCCAAATGCATTGTGGCGCTGAAAGGCCTTAAACATCTCAAATGCTACAAACATCGGAGTGTTATAGCGTTGATTGTCGTAGGCCGTGCGCGGCATGCTGATCGCCTTGTTTAAGTTGGCTTTCAGCTGCGCATTAGGTTTTGGTGTGAATGTGATCTTTTTCATGCAGGCATCGCTATGTTTACTCTAAAACGTCTATTGACGCTGGGTTTTCCGTGGTGCAAAAGCCCTGCCATCATGTCCTATATTCAGGCAATGTGCTTGAATTTTTCAGTGGCTGCCACCAGAGCTGAAGTTGTACCAGCTTCCATCGCTGAGTGGCCGGCATCCGCAATCATGTGGAATTCGGCATGCGGCATAGCCTGGCTCAATTCCCATGCAGTGATGGGAGGGCACACCATGTCGTAACGGCCTTGTACTATCACTGTAGGAATCTGTGCCAACCGGCTACCGGCTTCGGCAATTAAATCCCTTGAGCCCACAAAACAGTCATTTTCAATGTAGTGGATTTGTATCCTGGCACGTGCCAACTCAACTTTCCCGTCTATCTCACCGTCATTGCCGGCTGGCCTGGGCAGCAGGGTCATGATGCTGCCTTCAAATGTGTTCCAGCGGATGGCGGCAGGAATGCTCACGTGTTCATCGTCGGAAAAAATGAGCTTTTTGTAATAGGCAAGCGGATTGTGCTTCGCGCAATCAGGGATTGATTCACATAGTGCAAGCCAAGGCTCCGGATAAAACGATTTTACCTCGCCTAAGAACCAGCCAAGCTCGCTTGGGCGGCTCAGGAAAATGCCGCGTAAAACCAAGCCTGTGACATGTGTGGTATGGCGTATTGCGTAAGTCAGCGCCAAAGTGCTGCCCCATGAGCCACCAAAGACTAGCCATTTTTCTATCTTTAACTCTTTGCGGATTAAATCAATGTCGCTGACTAAATCATCGGTCGTGTTATTTCTCGTTTCACCTTGCGGCAGACTGCGGCCACAGCCTCGCTGGTCAATCAGTATGATTCGGTAGTATGCCGGATCAAAAAAACGGCGCTGCCCAGGATTGCAACCACTGCCGGGACCTCCGTGCAGGAATACAACCGGCTTGCCTTCGGGATTGCCGCAGATTTCATAATAAACCTCATGTAAATCATCAACTTTAATGCTTCTTTTTTCTAGAATATCCAGTTCCGGATACAAGTTGTAAGTACAATTATTCATGGGAATTTTATTATCTTTCTGATTGATTATAAAAGGTTTTTTAATGCGGTATGTATTATACCCTGCGCACGGAAATACTCAATTTATACACGGCAAGGTTTAAATGTAACCAAATTGTAAACAATATATTGCAATTCGTGATTTACTGTTATATAGTTTCGTTCACGCACATTCGATGTGCTAAAAAATTGTTTCGGCTAGTTGTGAAAATTTTGAGAATACATCAGAAAAAAACCACGGCTTGCGGTGAAATTAATTTTAATTAAACCTTAGTAGTTTAACTTTGGAGAATAATATGCAAATCAACAAAATCAAGTTAGCACTTGGCTTAGTTGCAGGTATGACAATGGCAGCGCCATTGGTAGCCTCAGCAGCTGCAGATCAAGAAGCAGCGATGAAAGACGCGAACAACTGGGCACAC
>Ga0208626_1000395_pt1 | contig 14804 bp, 10 predicted proteins | sample LakWasMet10_HOW4_2_FD_183860 | JGI IMG/M metagenome (GOLD analysis project Ga0208626, IMG submission 183860) | Freshwater sediment methanotrophic microbial communities from Lake Washington under simulated oxygen tension - Sediment Metagenome... | ecosystem: Environmental > Aquatic > Freshwater >... | reverse complement strand
CTGCACCGCGATGTCGTGCACGGCATGCTGCGGCCGCGCAAGGGCGCGCGGCTGACCGCGATCATGAACGGCGGCGCGATTCCGGATCAGTTCGATTACGATGTGATCATGCAGCCGGAAGGGCTTTTCGTCGGCACCCTGAACGAGGATTTCGCGTTCGAAAGCATTCCGGGCGACATCTTCCAGCTCGGCAACAACTCCTACCGGATGCTGAAGATCGAGCAAGGCAAGGTCTATGTCGAGGATGCGCACGGCCAGCCGCCGAACATTCCGTTCTGGTTCGGCGAAGCGCCGGGCCGCAGCCGCGAGCTGTCGGAAGCCGTCTCCGATTTGTCGGAGACGATCGATCGTCTGCTCGAACAAGGCGGCGATGCCGCGCACGACTTCATCTTCAACCGGCTCGGGCTGCCCACGGCCGCCGCCGAGCAGCTGCAGCATTATCTTGCGACCGCGAAAGCCGCGCTGACCGTGCTGCCGTCGTTCAAGACCATCATCTTCGAACGCTTTTTCGACGAAACCGGCGACATGCATTTCGTGGTGCATTCGCGCTACGGCTCTCGGGTCAACAAGGCCTGGGGGCTCGCGCTCAGGAAACGTTTTTGCCGACGCTTCAATTTCGAACTGCAGGCGGCCGCGACCGAAGACAATATCGTGCTGTCGCTCGGGCCGACGCACAGTTTTCCCTTAATCGAGCCGGCCGGCTATCTGAAGGCCGCTTCGGTCAAGGATGTCTTGATCCAGGCGCTCTTGGCCGCACCGATGTTCCCGACGCGCTGGCGCTGGGTCGCCAATACCGCACTCGCCGTGCCGCGCAACCGCGGCGGCAAGAAAGTGCCGGCGCCGTTCCAGCGCAACGACGCGGAAGATTTGATCGCGGTGATCTTTCCGGACCAACTCGCCTGTTTCGAGAATATCGCCGGCGAGCGCGAGATTCCCGAGCACCCCTTGGTCGATCAAACCCTATGGGACTGCCTGCACGAACTGATGGACATCGACGGCCTGGAGGCCGTGCTGCAAGGCATCGAGAGCGGCGAAATTCAGGTCATCGCCCGCGACCTGACCGCGCCCTCGCCGCTGGCACTGGAAATCATCAATGCCCGCCCCTATGCCTTTCTCGATGACGCGCCGGCCGAAGAGCGCCGCACCTTGGCGATTCAACAGCGCCGCTTCGGCAGCCCCGAGGATGCGGCCGAGATCGGCCGTCTGAATCCGGAAGCGATAGCCGGCGTGCGGAGCGAGGCGTGGCCGGAAGCGCGCGATCCGGACGAACTGCACGATGCGTTAAACGTCCTCGGCTTCATGACCGAAGAGGAAGGCTTGCAAAACGATTGGCCCGAACTGTTCGCGGCCTTGCAGCAAAGCCGGCGCGCGACCGTGATGAATCTGCCGCAGGGGCAAAGGCTGTGGGTCGCCGCCGAACGCCTGTCCGAATTGCAGGCGCTGTTTCCGAAGGCCGATCTGGCGCCGGACATCCCGGCGGTACCGCTTGATCGGGAGCTAACCGAAGAGGACATCCTGCGCGATCTGATCCGCAGCCGCCTCGAAGGACTGGGCCCCGTCACCGCCGAACAACTGGCCCATCCGCTTGGGCTACCGATAGCGCCAATCGAGAGGGCGCTAACCGCCCTGGAGCAACAGGGCGTCGTGCTGCAAGGCCGCTTTACGCCAGGCGCCGCAACGACCGAATGGTGCGAACGCGGCCTGCTCGCGCGCATCCACCGCTATACCCTGAAGCAATTGCGCAAGGAAATAGAGCCGGTCGCGCCCAGCGTTTACATGCGCTTCCTGTTTCACTGGCACGGCCTTAATGAACCGGGAAGCGGCGAAGCCTCGCTCGCAAAAGCGTTGCAGCAACTGGAAGGCTGCAACCTGCCCGCCTTTGGCTGGGAACATGACATCCTGACCCGGCGCATCAAACCTTATTTCGCTTCCGAACTGGATCAACTCTGCACCTCGGGCAAATTCATCTGGCTGCGCCTTAAAGCGCTCGGTGACAGCAGCCCGAAAGCCGCCGGCAAAAACACGCCGGTCGCGCTGGTCGCGCGCGAGCATCTGGATTCCTGGCGCGCCTTCGCGGCACTTCCTGACATCGAAGCGCTCGAACTCTCCGGCAATGCGCTGAAGGTGCATGCCGAGATCAAGGAATGGGGCGCGAGTTTCTTTCAGGAACTGGTCAGCGAAACCGGGCTGTTGAAAACGCAGCTGGAGGAAGCGCTCGGCGAACTGGCTGCCGCGGGCCTGATCACCTCGGACAGTTTCCAGGGCCTGCGCACCCTGGTCACGCCGCAAAAGATCCTGCACCGGCGCGGCAAGCGCTATCCGATTTACGATCCTTTCGCCGCGGCCGGGCGCTGGTCGCTGCTGCGCCCGTTGCGGGGGCAAAAAACCGAGAATTTTCCGGCCGTCGAGCATATCGCCCGCGTGCTGCTCAAACGCTACGGCGTGGTGTTTCGGAAGGTGCTGGAGCGGGAAGAAAACCTGCCGAGCTGGCGCGAGCTGCTCTATGTTTACCGCCGCCTGGAAGCGCGCGGCGAACTGCGCGGCGGCCGCTTCGTGCAAGGCTTCGCGGGCGAGCAGTTTGCCTTACCCGAAGCGGTCGGCCTGCTCAGGGACCTGCGCAAGCCACCACCGATCCCGGAACTGACCGTGATCAATGCGGCCGACCCTCTGAATCTGACCGGCATCATCACGCCCGGCGACCGGATTCCATCGCTCCACAGCCAGCGCCTCGTTTACCGCGACGGCGTACCGGTAGCCCATGGCACGGGCAAAAGCGTGCACACTCTGCAAACGTTCGATGCGGAGCATCAATGGCAATTGCAGTGGGCGCTCTTGAACAAGTAAGATTTTCGGCCTGAGCAGGATGCGCCGGGCTGCCGCAGCCCGGCAATTTTTCTTGCCGAATTGTTAGGACGCCGGAGCAACCGGGACACCCTTAAAAGAGCGCCCCAGGCTTTTGATTTCGAAAGTGCAGGCATTAGCTCCGCCGTATCCGGAAGCCGACGCATTAAAGCTGAATCCGAGGCTTTCGGCCACTTTGATTTTGCTGAGTTTCTTGTTGACCGATCCAGTAAAACTTAGCTTGGTGAGTTGAAATCCGCCGGCCGAGCCGCTTACGCCCGCTTGCGAAAAGTCAAAATCTGGGGGAACCTGCGCGAACGCAAACGCCAATGCCCCCATCGGCGAGTCGTACCAGTTTTCGAACGCGAGTTCCAATTTAGCGCCGTCCTGTGTCCAACGGCCTGTGACTGGCTTTTGTGTAAGAGAATCATTTGTCCAGCTAAATGTGCCTTCGGTGTCGCCATCCACCTCGGCGTCATCGAAAAAAGCAATCGAAGCGGTAAGGACCTTGGGTCCATTTATCGGCACGGAACGTGAGCCGCCGACTTGGCATTTCGCTTTGACTTTGCCTTTGAGTTTTCCGCTCAGATCCCAAGTGGTGCCGGCAACGGAAGGCGTAGGAGTGGCAGCCTGGGCAAGCGGCGCAGCCAGAGCATAGCCCAGTCCGGTCAATAAAAGCATTTTCTTTGTTAACGCCATAATCAAAATCTCCAGTTAATGGTAAAAATCCAAATGCTGTGTACGCAAAGATATTTTTGCCGTACAAGGGCATAAGGATAGCCTAAAAACTGTCGATTCGCTCTCAGTTCCGGTCAGCGTCCTGCAAATATTCATCCTTCAGATGCACATAATGCGCGGCGGAATATTCGAGAAACTCTTTTTCGGCATCGGTCAGCGGCCGTTTTTTCTGGGCGGGCGCGCCGACATAGAGATGGCCGCTCTCAAGCCGCTTGCCGGGCGGCACTAGAGCGCCGGCGCCGAGCATCACATAGTCTTCCAGCACCGCATCGTCCATGATGATCGCGCCGATGCCGACCAGGCAATAATTGCCGATCGTACAGGCATGAGCGACCGCCCGATGCCCGATCGTAACGCCCTTGCCTATCGTCAACGGATAGCCCTGAGACGTGAATTTGCCGTAATGCGTCACATGCAAGACCGAGCCGTCCTGCACATTGGTGCCGTCGCCGATTTTGATGCTTTCGACATCGCCCCGAATCACGACCGCAGGCCAGATCGAAACGTCGTCGCCGATCGTCACATCGCCGATCACGGTCGCATTGTCGTCGATATAGACGCGCTCGCCGATCACCGACTGTTTACCTTTAAAACTTCTGACTGTCACCCTGGCTCCTTGATATGATTGTCCCCATTGCTGCGCTTGGGGATACGCTGATAACGTTAGCTGTTTATATTAACCCGTCCCGAAGGTTAAAACCAAATTTGCGGGAGAATTCAACCAGCCGAGCGCAACCCGCTTCCCTGCCGAATTTGGGTCGCCCCGTTGAAACGGCAAGGCTTGGCCATGCCTAAACTTGGCTGATCATGAACCACACGGCAGCCATCGGCTTTGGCCAAAAAAAGCACGCTTTATTGTATGGAATATGCAATAATCAAGCCTTTTATTTCCAGACAGGCAACCCGCAAAGCGTTTCCCCGCCGTATGTGGCGGCTGCGTCGCGGCTTGTCTGAACTCGACTCTGTTTCTGAAATTCAGAGAAATTTTTACTGGATTGGCTGCCGTTATTCCCCTATACGACATTCAATACCCGAAGATTCCATATTCCGTGATTGAACCCTTGTTAACCCAAATCATCGCAATTGCCAAAGCCGCCGGCCAAGGCATCATGACCATCTACAACCAGCCTGCCGGCAAAGTGGTTTTAAAGCCCGATCAATCGCCATTAACCGAAGCCGACCTGCTTTCGAATCAAATCATCGTCAGCGCATTGGCCCGGCTGACGCCGGACATTCCGGTCCTATCCGAAGAGTCCGTGGCAATTCCGTATGAACAGCGCGCCGGCTGGCAACGTTTTTGGCTGGTCGACCCGCTCGACGGTACCAAGGAGTTCATCAAGCATAACGATGAATTCACCGTCAACATTGCGCTGATCGAACACGGCCAGCCGGTGCTGGGCGTCGTGCACGCGCCCGCCTTGGACGTTTGCTATGCAGGCGCCGTCGGCCAGGGCGCGTTTGTCGAACGCAAACAGAATCCCGCAGAGCAGATCCACATCAGCCCTCGCAATGCACAAGAACGCTTGAAAATCGTCGCCAGCCGCTCGCATCGCGATGGACGCACGAGCGCCCTGCTTGACCATTTGGGGCCGCACGAATGCATCAGCATGGGCAGTTCGTTAAAATTTTGCCTGGTTGCCGAAAGCAGTGCGCATTTCTATCCGCGCCTCGGCCCGACGATGGAATGGGACACTGCTGCCGCGCATGCGGTCGTCAATGCGGCCGGCGGCAAGGTCTGCGAGTTGTCCGGCGAAGCGCTGCGTTACAATAAAGCCGATTTGCACAATCCGGAGTTTTTCGTGATGGGCAGTTCCGACCATGCCCTGCTCAGCGCCGTCCAGCGCTGCCTATGAATCCTTGAGTCTGTGCGCAACAAATTTTGAGGGCTTGCAGTCCCATCGCCTTATCCGAGCAGCCATTCCCCTTTCACCCATGATCAAATTTACCAATCAATTCATCCTGATCGGCTACAAGGGCGTGCGCCTGTTTATCCGCTGCTATCGCCTGTTCCTGCGCGTATTACGCCGGCTTGACTTGATGCTGGGTAAGTTTTCGCCGTTGGCGCCCGTTCTGGACCGGCTCCCGATACCGCGCGGGATGGGATATTTTCTGCCTGAAAAATTGAGCCTTGCGGATTTTTTCGGCATGCTGGAGCAAAGGAACGTGCGCTATGTCGTCTTGCGATGGCACGAGAAGCTTCCCGAAAATCCGCAGGATGGCGATATTGACCTGCTGATTCACGACGACGATGTGAATCTGCTGCAAGGCCTGTTTACCGCTCGCATCACCGCAGTCGCATTCGACATTTATACGGCCTCGGCCCAATACGGCTTCACCTACAAAAATTTACCGTATTATCCGCCGCATTTGGCCTACGAAGTGTTAGCCAAACGGCAGCGTTCGCAAGCCGGCATCTTCGTGCCCTCCCCGAGGCATTATTTTTTGAGCCTCGCTTACCATACCCTGTATCACAAAATGGATGCGGCCTTGTTTACGGAGCGCAACGACCCGCGCCACGAAAACTCGAAGTATGTCGCTAAGCTCAAGGAACTGGCCGCCGCGGCGGGTTTTAACGGCGAAATCAATTTCACTGCGCTGGATGGCTTTTTGTTCACAAACGGTTGGCGGCCGCCGTTCGATACGCTGCGGAAGCTGTTAGCCGAAAATCCTCAGGCCGGCATCGAGGCGCCTTGCCTGAAGCAAGCCATCGCGACCGACCTGCTGGTGTTTGTGGTCCGGGAAGCGGCGGCGCAGCGCGGACAAATCGAGGCGATACTCGAAAGAATCAAGCGCCTGCCGCTGGAAATATTCACGGTCGCCGAAATCGGCGAAGCCGACCGGCAACTGATCAAGGAGTCGATTCGAGGCGGCGAATGGGGCAGCGAGGATTTTCCCTACAACTACCCCGGCGGCCTGCCGGTCATGCTGATCGTCGCGATTGACCATGCGCCGGCGCCGGTTTCCGAGACATATAAAAAACGCTACCCTTTCGTGAACAATGCGCACACCTTGTTGAAGCATCAGATCCGGCAGGATCTGAATGACGACAAGCGCTGCGGACATTGGGCGAATGCGGTGCACTGCAGCGACGATGTGTATGAAGCGCTGGATTACCTCGCCATCGCCTGCCCAGCTCAGGTGTCGGAACTGCTGCGCAAACATCCAGAATTCACTCCTTATTGGCAGGCGTTGCAGGCGTTTGGCGGCTCGGTCTCCGGTCCGGAACCCGTGCTTGCCGCCAGCGAACTCCGCTAGGAAGCCGATGTCGCTCATCGTATTTGCCGTATCGGAAGAAGGCCTCAGCTTGTTGCCGCCGGGATTTTTGACCGGTCTGATGGAGCAATACGGCCTGCATCCCGAATTTGAAAGAGTTCCCGCCCCGCATGAAGCGGAGGAATTGGCAAAGCATCTGGCTCCGGGACTGTGGAATAGCGCTTTCTGCACCGATAAGAACGCCCGCATCGGCCTGATTATCGGCGCCTATGATTTGGCGCTCACCCAGCCGAACTTCACCCAGCGGCATCTCTATCCCGGCATCGACAATGCCCGACTGCTGTTATTTGCCTATCACTGCCAAAGAGCGATCCGAGCAAAGTTTCCCGGCCGCAAATCGGGCGACATGCTTTGCTCAACCGCGAACGTAAAGGCTGCGCGCCTGTGCCTCGAAAAACTCTGGCCGGAAGCACTGGCAGGGATCGAAAAGCGGATCGCGGAAGGCGAACGCGAAGTGAGCAGCCGGCATACCGTGTTGCAAGAGCTGACCCGGACCGGCATTTACGCGAAGGTTTATCTGATCGATTACCACGGCATTCCCGCCGTCGAAAAAATTTACCGCCCCCGCTATCGCGACAGACTGGAGCGGGAAAAAGTCGCGTACAGCCAACTGGCGGAGACGGTCGATGCGATCCCCAAGGCGCTGTCAATCGACGGCAATTCCCTGATCCTGCCTTTCATCCGGCAAGCGGCGCACTACGATCCGACCGGCTGGAAACTGGTGCCGGTCAAAAAAATCCGGCAGATCATTGCGGCGCTAAGGCAATTGTACGACTCGGGTTATGCGGTAATCGACGCGCATGCGGGCAACTGTATTTTCGATGCCGACGGTAAATTATGGATGATCGATTTTGAATTTCTCCATCGCTATGCCGAGCGTCCCGAAAGTTTTTGGCAAAGCTTTGATATCGCAGGCATTCCGCCTAATTTTGCAGGTGCAACGCCGCCCGGCTCGCCGCCTTATTTAACGCGGCCCTGGCTGGAGAGTTTCGGCTTCCCCCCGCAGGCAATTGACAATGACACGGCCGTCTCGATCCATCTGCGCCGGCTTGTGTACTGGGCCGGGCGCAAAATGCCCGCCTATGGCTACCGCAAAGCCAGAACCAGCGTACGCTTCGCATTGGCTGTCGTTTGTCTTCTGCTAAGGCATTTCTCGCCGTCCTCGGCGAGACCGATCCGGATTGAAATGCGGCCGTGAAAACCAGCGGAATCTTAAAAGCCGGCGGCGTTTACTCGATCGTCGGCATCGCTCAGTCACTGATTTGGGTTATTTTGCTGCCGGTGCATACCCATTTTCTTTCGGCCGCCGATTACGGCTTGATTTCCTTATGTACCGCGATGGTGACGGGATCGGCAACCGTGCTGGAATTTGGTTTTAGCCGGGCGGTCGTACAGTCCATTTTCAGCCACAGAACGCAGGAGCAACCCTGGCAAATCGAGCTGCTGACGCCGATCAAATTTATCCTGATCATTGCGCTGGCAATCATGTCCGCGACCGGCATCCTGGCCTGGCGCGGTTTTTTCGAATTCGATCGGCCGCTGGCGATCGTCATCACGCTGACCGTCGGTGCCGCGGTCACCCTGCCGGTCATCCGCGTGTATGGCGAGGCATTAAAAATGCAGTCGCGACTGTCCGAGTATGCCAAATTGATGTCGGTGGTACTGGCGGTAACCCTGTTTGGAAATCTAGGCTTCGTCGTCGGCTTAAAACTGGGCATCGTCGGCGTGCTGCTCGCCCTGGCGGCGGCGAATTGGCTGGGCGCGATGTGGGCGGTGTTTGCGTTAACGCGAAAATTTTCCCACCGGCTGGATAAGACCGAGCTCAAACAGGCATTGGCTTACGGACTGCCGCTGGTTCCGCATTTTTCGATCGGCGCTTTTTTACCGGCCATCGAACGCAGCCTCCTGGCTTATTTCGCCGGCATACAGACCACCGGCCTGTATGCGGTCGCCTCTTCGATTGCGAATCTGTTGACGATCATCACGACATCGTTCACGACCGCATTGCGCCCCCGCATGTTCGCGATGCTCGAAACAGCGCAGGCAAAAGACTTTGCGCTGCTGCGCAAGAAGATGTATTTAGTCACCGCGGCGTTCATGGTCATTGCGGTGATCGGTTCCTTACTGGCCGAACCGGTCATCACTCTGTTTGCGGGCAAAAATTTTTATGACGCCTGGCCGATCGTGCCTCTGCTGCTGACGCGTCAGGCCATTTACGGCGTCTACCAGTATGTCGCCACGGTTTATTATTTCATCAAATCCGGCACCAAAAGGCTTTTGTTCGTTTCCTTTCTGGCCGTGTTGACCCTGCTGATCGTCAGCCCATGGGGTGTCCCGCGCTACGGCGTCTTCGGCATGGCTGCCGTCTCCGTGCTTTCCGCCTGCGTGTATTTGTTGTGCGCCTCCGCGATGGCCAAACGTTTACATCCGATGCGCTGGCCGGTGTGGCGGTCATTCCTGATTATCCTGCTCGGCGCCGCAGCGCTTCTGGGAGCCTATCTGCCATGGTACATGCAGGAAACAGCGCTGATCCTGCCGATTAAAGCCGGCGAAATCGCGGTCCTTTTGGCCGTGCTGTTCGCAATTTTGAAAACTTTTCACCGCCTGGATAAACACGGCTGAGCGCATTTTGGGAGATTGAGACGTCATGTACAAGTCACTGCAAGCAGGACGAGCGATCGCAGCCCTATTCGTCGTGCTCTTCCATCTGGGCCCCGCGATCGCAAGCGCTAAATATTTCAGCATCGCCGCATTCTCCGTCCCCTTTGCATTTGGCAAAGCCGGCGTCGAATTCTTTTTCGTGTTGAGCGGATTCATTATCTTTTATGCGCACAGGAACGACATATCGCGGCCCCGGCAATTGCTCGGCTATGTTCGAAAACGCTGCGTGCGCATCTACCCGGCTTACTGGATCATCTTTATCTCGGTATTCTGTCTCGCGCTGGCCTCCGCATCGCTTCGCAACACGGTTCCGCATGATCCGTTACTGCTGCTCAAATCGCTGCTGCTGATTCCGCTGGACAACGACGTGTCGGGCATCAATGGCGCTCCCGTCCTCAACGTCGCCTGGACGCTGCAGTACGAAATGTTGTTTTATGCGTCATTTGCCTTAGTGATCATTCACAGATTCTTCGGGGTGGCCTTGATCCTTGCCTTTGCGTCTCTGTATTTTTTTTACAGAGACTCCCAGGATCTTGCATTCCCCTTGTCATTCCTGCTGTCGGACTACATGTGGCTGTTCATCATGGGCATGGCGGTGTCGCTAGCGTGCGCTGTCTACAAGATTTCGCTGCCGAAGGCGCTGATCTGCGCCGGCATCGGCACGGCGTTGTTTGTCTTTGTAGCCGCGCATCACGTGATGGGCAGTGTCTGGCTTAACGATAAGGAAATCTTGCCCTACGGAGCGGCTTGCAGCCTGATCGTTTTCGGGCTCGTGCAAGCGGAAGACAAGGGCTGGACCCTGCTCGGTAACAAGTGGGTGCAATTGCTCGGCGGCGCGTCCTACGCGCTTTATTTGATTCATTACCCACTCATCAGCGTGTTGTGCAAAGTTGCAGTCTTGCTTAAACTGCCAAAGCTTGGCTTGACCGGGGCGCTGCTGACTTATGTAGCGATCTTACTTGCGTGCCTTGCTGTCTCGGCGGCGCTTCATGTCTGGATCGAAAAGCCTCTGACCTTGCGCCTCAGGAACCGGCGCGCAAGCCGCCTGTCGCCGCGCCAAAGCCGGGCATAATGCATCGAGCTATCATGATATAATCTGCCGCCCGAAGATGTCCGATCCTGTCGAGAGCACGAACTCTCGGCCTACAAAGCCGCAGCAACTTTACTGAGCCCATGCCTTCCGGAAGATTAATCATTCATGCCATCAATGTACACCAAGGAGGAGGACTCACCTTATTATTGCCCTTGCTCGAAGCCTTGCCGGAAGATTTGGAAGTCGTCGCTGCGCTTGACAGCCGTTTGCAGGAACGCAAGCTGGCTCCAGGCAACATCAACACCCGTTGGGTCAAACCGACAATCCAGGAGCGTTTGAAAGCCGAATGGTGGCTGGCGAGAAATGCACGGGCAGACGACCGTGTGCTGTGTTTCGGCAATTTGCCGCCGATCTTTCGCGTGCAGGGAAGCGTACAGGTATTTTTGCAAAACCGTTATTTAATCGAGCCCTTCAGTCTTGCCGCCTTTTCCTGCAAAACACGGCTGAAAATCGGCCTGGAAAGGCTGTGGCTGGCATCCAGGGCGGAGCAAGTGACAGCCTTTATCGTGCAGACGCCATCGATGCAGCGATCCTTGCGCTCATCGGGCATCGCGAAAAATAAACCCATTCGGATCTTCCCCTTCGTGAGCGAGAGCGAAGGTTATCGCCGCACCGGCAAAGATTCGCATCCGCACGCGACGAATCGCTTCGATTTTCTGTATGTCGCTTCGGGAGAGCCGCACAAAAACCACAAGACGCTCGTTCAGGCATGGAGTTTACTGGCTTCGGAAGGGCTATTCCCGACGCTGTGCCTGACTCTGGATGAAAAGACGACGCTGCCGTTAATCCATTGGATCAATCAACAAAAAAGCGCCCATAAATTGCGCATCGAAAACCAGGGAAACCTGCCCCATCAAGGAGTCAAGCGGCTTTACCGGGAGACACAGGCACTGATCTATCCGTCCTCGTTCGAGTCCCTCGGCTTGCCCCTGATCGAAGCCAGACAGGCCGGCCTACCGGTGCTGGCCCCGGAATTGGACTATGTGCGCGATGTGCTCGATCCGGAGCAGACGTTCGACCCGCATTCGCCCACCTCAATCGCGCGCGCCGTGAAGCGGTTTTTAGGAATCGAGGAAAACCCCTTGCCGCTGCAAAACGCCCGGGAATTCATCCATCGCGCTCTAGTTCAGGCACAATAATAGCCATGACTGAAGCGATGCCCAAGAGCGGCGACCAGCATATGATTTTAAATGGAAACGATTCTTATCCGGCTAAGCCATGAAAATCCTGATTGTTAGTCAGTATTTCGCCCCCGAATCATTTATCATCAACGATCTGGCGCGGCACCTCCATGCCTTGGGCCATCACGTGACCGTGCTGACCGGCAAGCCCAATTATCCGCAGGGCGCGATATACGAAGGTTATCGCTGGTCTGGCATTCAGCGCGAACGCTACGCCGACGCGGTCGAGGTAATCCGCGTACCGCTGCTGCCGCGCGGCAAAGGCGGCGGCCTGCGCCTCGCGACCAATTATCTGTCGTTCGTGTTGTCCGGGATGATTTATGCGCCCTGGCTCCTGCGCGGCAAGTCCTTCGATGCGATCCTGGTGTTTGCGATTTCGCCGATCACCCAGGCGATTCCGGCGCTCGTGTTGAAATGGCTCAAACGCGCGCACTTGGCCATCTGGGTACAGGATCTATGGCCGGAGAGCGTCAGCGCGACCGGCTTTATCCGGAATCCCTTGTTGCTGAAGCTGATCGGCTGGATGGTCAAAGGCATTTATGCGAGTTCGGACACTCTCCTGGTGCAGTCGCGCGCTTTCATCAAAGCGGTCGCGCATTATGCACGAGAAGACAAAATCGTTTATTATCCGAATTCGTTTGAAGATAAAAGCGCAACGCCCGGCGACGCCGCGCTTGTGCCTCAAAGCCTGCTCGATACGCTCGATGCGCATTTTAGCCTGGTCTTCGCCGGCAACCTCGGCACCGCGCAGGCGCTCGATACGCTGGCCGGGGCCGCGGAACGGTTGCGGCATCTTCCGGACGTTAAGCTGATCGTGGTCGGCAGCGGCAGCATGCAATCCTGGCTGGAACGGCAAAAAGCCGAGAAAGCGCTGGATAATTTGCTGCTGGCGGGCCGCTTCCCGCCGAAAGCGATGCCGCCGATTTTCAGCCGCGCCCAAGGCTTACTGGTGACGCTGAAGCGCGAGGAGATTTTTGCTTTCGTGATCCCGAGCAAGATTCAGGCTTATCTCGCAGCCGGCAAGCCGATCATTGCGTCCCTCGACGGCGAAGGCGCGAAGGTCATCGAGGAAGCCGGCGCCGGGCTCTGCTCCCCGGCCGAAGATGCGGAGGCCTTGGCCGCTTGCATCGAAAAGCTCTATACGATGAGCAAAGCCGAACGTGATGTAATGGGCCGTAAAGGACGCGCCTATTTTCTTGAACATTTCGAAATGACCACACAAACGCAGCGATTGATCGATATTTTGACCGCCAGAACAGAGGAAAACGCAAAATGAGCACGAAAATTTTGGTGCTCGGCGCAACCGGCATGCTCGGCAACGCGGTTTTCCGCTACTTGTCGGACGCCCCCGAATTGCAGGTCTGGGGAACCGTGCAGAATGCCGGCGGTAAACGTTTTTTTGCGGACGCATTGCAACCCAACCTGATCTCCCATATCAATGTGCTCGATTTCGATACGCTGGTCGGCGCCTTTGAAAAAGTCCGCCCCGACGTCGTGATCAACTGCATCGGCCTGATCAAGCAACTTGCGGATGCTCAGGACCCGCTGGCGGCGCTGCCGATCAATGCGATGCTGCCGCACCGGCTGGCGAAGCTGTGCGCCTTATCAGGCGCGCGCCTGATTCATGTCAGCACCGACTGCGTCTTCTCCGGCAGCAAGGGGATGTATCTGGAAACAGACCCTTCCGATGCGGAAGACCTGTACGGCAAATCCAAATACATCGGCGAAATCCACGATGCGCCGAATGCGGTAACCCTGCGCACGTCGATCATCGGCCATGAATTGTCCAGTCAGGTCGGACTGGTCGACTGGTTTCTGTCGCAAGAAGGCAGCGTGAAGGGCTATCAAAAAGCCATCTTTTCCGGCTTGCCGACCGTCGAACTGGCCCGGATAATACGCGCCTTTGTGCTGCCGAATCCGGAGCTTTCGGGCCTGTATCATGTGTCGGCCGAGCCGATCGACAAATGCTCGCTGCTGAAACGGGTCGCCGAAACCTATCAAAAAACGATAGCGATTATTCCGGACGAGCAGATCGCTATCGACCGTTCGCTGGACTCGACGCGTTTCCGCCAGGCCACCGGCTATGCGCCGCCCTCGTGGCCGGAATTGATTTTGATGATGAAAAATTTTAAATGAAGGAGTTTGCCGAGCGCGCCGATGTTTGATGATAAAGTATTAATGATTACCGGCGGCACCGGCTCGTTCGGGCATACGGTGTTGAAGCGTTTTCTGGACACCGCTGTCCGGGAGATCCGCATTTTCAGCCGCGACGAAAAAAAACAGGAAGACATGCGTATCGCGCTGGCGAACGACAAGGTCAAGTTTTACATCGGCGATGTCCGCGACTATGCCAGCGTGTCCGAGGCGATGACCGGCGTCGATTATATTTTTCACGCGGCGGCGCTAAAACAGGTGCCGTCCTGCGAGTTTTATCCGATGGAAGCGGTCAAGACCAACGTGATCGGCACCGAAAACGTGTTGAACGCGGCGATCGCGAACGGCGTGCGCCGTGTGGTCGTGCTGAGCACCGACAAGGCGGTGTATCCGATCAATGCGATGGGCATCTCGAAGGCGATGGCCGAGAAGATCATGGTCGCGCGCTCCAGGATGATTCCCGAATCCGGCACGGTGGTCTGCGCGACCCGCTACGGCAACGTGATGGCCTCGCGCGGCTCGGTGATTCCGTTGTTCATCAGCCAGATTAAAAAAGGCGAACCTCTGACCGTGACCGACCCGAACATGACCCGTTTCCTGATGTCGCTCGAAGACTCGGTCGATCTGGTCCTGCATGCGTTCGAGCATGCTAAGCAGGGCGACATTTTCGTACAGAAGGCGCCGGCATCGACCGTCGCGGATTTGGCCGAGGCCCTGAAAGAACTATTTAACAGTCCCTCGCCGGTCAAGGTGATCGGCACCCGCCACGGCGAAAAGCTGTACGAATCGCTGATCTCGCGCGAGGAAATGGCCAAGGCCGAGGACATGGAGCGCTACTATCGCATTCCGGCGGACAACCGCGA
>Ga0208626_1000393_pt1 | contig 14922 bp, 17 predicted proteins | sample LakWasMet10_HOW4_2_FD_183860 | JGI IMG/M metagenome (GOLD analysis project Ga0208626, IMG submission 183860) | Freshwater sediment methanotrophic microbial communities from Lake Washington under simulated oxygen tension - Sediment Metagenome... | ecosystem: Environmental > Aquatic > Freshwater >... | reverse complement strand
CCTCACTTGCAGCAGGGGCAAACAAAGGGAGAATTGAAGCTCCCTTTGTTCGCATAGCCGTTCGGGCTGGGGCATAGCGCTGTTGTGCGCGAACCTGAAGCTGGATGCGCGCAAACTAAACGGATACGTGCAACCCCACAGAAGGATGCGCCACGGCTATTTTCTGCCGTATTTGAATTGACTGAGTATTTTGAGTGAGCGCATGTCTGGTAAATAAATGAGCAGCACCATTAAAATTGCCAGTGTCAGATACAGCCATTTCAGTGAATATGCAGTCACAAAACTGGCAGATGGCTTCTGGGATTGAATGTATGAATAGAACTCCGGGCTATCCTGCCCTTCAATATAGCCTCCCTTGATTTCTGCCGATACCTGCTTCAGGTAATCGGAGTCAAGTTGCGATAGATAACGGTCAAACTCGGCATAGGCCACAATGGGGTCCGGTTCATCTTTACTGGTATCGCTGTAGGTATCTCCAACCGCACCTGCCGAGTTCTCTTTAGTATCCGATGACCAATAACCTACCCATTTATTGCTTGAGTTGTATCGAGGCACAGGTACAGGCTGATGCCCGCCCACCCCAACAAACAATAGATTTTTACCTATCTGCACGCTGCTTAGATCCAGTTTGTTAATCGCATTTACTTTTGGCGCCTCATCACCATCGGTGAAGAAAAGCATGGTTGCCGGGATATTCAAGTAATCAAACATGCTTTCGGCTGATTTAATGCCAAAACTTAGCCTGCTATTACCGCGCCAGGCCATTCTCCACTCCAGATGATCAATGGAATCCGTGATCACATCGTAATTTGCACAAACCTCAAGCGGCATAAGCAATAAGCCGACATTTTCTGCTGCAAACACCCCCAGGCTGATGTAGGTGCCGCAAGATGAGGTCTCAACAACGCGCTTCATCAGATGTTTGGTGTAATCCATCCGGCTGACAGCCTGATTATTCAGCTTCAGATCCTGTGCATTCATGCTCTGCGATACATCAGCAATCAGCAGGTAGTTGTGTACATCCTGCTTGAGCTGAATCTGCGGCTTGTAGATTGCCAGCAGCAATAACAATGCAACCGCGACCAACAGCAAGCTTTCATAGTGACTCTTCAGTATGGAGATGTACTTATTCATGGCAAACCAACGGGCAGGTTGCTGAGTTCAACACCAGTCTGGTCTTTAGGTGCGTTCTTCATGTTGATCGGGATGACTGAATTGAGCAGGCTCAGATTGAATTTGGCTCTGCGATCCTCCGGGTTTAAGCGCAGCGACTGCTCATATGCCGCTTTGGCCTGAGTGAAGCTATATTTAGATTCCTCCTTAAGTGATCCATCATCATTTAAATCGCGGCTCAAACCAAACAAAAACAGATTGGTTGCGATGTTGAATTGAATGCGCCCTTGCTGCACAGCATCAGGGCTGCCGGATTTTGATTGCAGCTCTAGCGCCTGGCCGAAAGACTGCACCGCATGCTTATAGTCACCTTTGCTGCCCTGAAAATAAGCCGCGGAGAACTTGGCGTATAGCGGGTATGCATCATCCTTCAATACCTGCCCTGCATGCAGCGTGGCATTGATGCGCTGGATATTCCGGTGCTGATAAACTTCATAGCCAGTGCCGGTCAGGCCAGCTAACAATAAAGCTGCCAATGCGGCATTAATGATATTTATTCGTCTTGCCATGAATGTACCCTCAAATTTTTAGCAATTAAAATCAACAAACTGAAGAACAGAGCGATCACGATCAGATCGGTTGAATAATCATGTCCGGGAATGGAGATCGAATATTGAATCTTCTTTTTCTCCCGCGTATTGATATCCTGGATCGCTGACTGCAAGGCGGCAGGATTATCAGCTTCATAGGCCTTGTATTTAATGCGGAGCGATTTGAAGAACTTGTCCAATTCTATCGGGGCAGGTTCCGAGCCTTCCGCAAACTGGCTATTACTTGCCGAGAATATGCTGATGTCATCAGGTTCACGCAATACGATCCAGTACAAGCTAAGTTTTCTGGATTCCAGTGACTCCTTGATCTTATGTTTTACACGCGGGCTTATTTTGCCAGCGCCATCAGAAAGCAGAATGATGGCGCGCGAACCTGAGCTTTCGATGTTATCAAACAGGCTGACGGCTTGAGTCACGCCAGAGCCTATATTGGTTTGATTGATCGCAGAACTGGTTGCAGCATTAATCGCCGCATGAATGGCATCCCGATTATTAGTGATTTTGGCGCCATACAATGCGGAATTGGTGAAGCCTACAACCCCCATCATGTCATCCGGCCTTGAGTCAATGAACTTAGTGATCAGCCTTCTGGCCGCTGCCGACTTGATCTCTGCAGCCCGGCCGCTACTGGCATCACCTGCAAATGGATGATCCATGCTGACACTGCGGTCAATCACCATGACCGTTTGCGCTCCTTGACCAGTCTTATTGATTTTCTGGTCTGGGCCACGAGGGGATGCCAGTGCAATCACAATAGATGCCAGAAGCAGCGAGGTCATGATCTTCAAAATCAAGTTGGCTGTATCGGAGAACTTGTCATGCGGCACGATATCCAGCCAGGAGTACATCTGCCCCTGGCTGCTTTTAAGCCAGAACGGAAGATAAATAACAGGCAGCAAAATTAACGCCCACGGGTTAAGCAATGTCATCAAACACCTCTTTCACAATCTCTTAAGCCTTTGCTGATGGAGAGAACCTTCAGCAGCAATGCACTATCCTGTTGCGGATGTCGTGAGAAAAGTGTTTGGTTCGACAATGTAAAGAACTCCAGAATCTGCTGTTGCAATGGCCTGAACCTGGGGTGCTGCGAGATGAAATCATCAATATCATTCTCGAACACATTACTGCCATAGGTTTTATTAAATGACTCATGCAAGCTGAACAGCGCTGCTCTAAGCCTGTTCGCATCAGGCACTTTACTTTTGCTGAGCAGCTTAATCCGTCTGTATGCACGGGAAAAATCACCCTTGCAGAACGGTAACCATCGGCTGTCAGCATTGACATAGACCAGGCCGATCAATGCCAGTAGCAGCATGGCCGAAAATACTTTCATGCGCACCGCATGCTGACTGAGGTCAATCCCCGGAAGTTTTATCTGAGGCTGTACGTTAGCCTTTGCATATGCAAAGCCAATGTCTACCAGCGGCGAGTACCAGAAATGCCATGCCGGCAACATTAATTGCTCCGTGCCGGATATCTTGATGTTTTGTGCCGGCAGAGCCATCACCTTGGGTTTTGTGGCGCTGGCAAATACCTGGTAGCTCAGATCAAGCCTGTATCGATTTTTGCCGCCCTCTTTCAAGCGTTCAAGCTTTGACTCGACCAGTTCTATTTCATCATTGCGCGAGCCCTTAGCGGGCAATGCCTTGGTGATCATCACCTGTGGCGTCGCACTCTCAAACGTCACGCTTCTTTTCAACACGTCGCCGATTTGAATGCCGGTACTTCGTGCCGGATTGCTAATGGCTGCAATCGCCATTGCATTATTCTCGGCACTGGCAAACGCACTCTGGAAAAAAAATGTAACGAATAGCAGTAATTTTGGGATCAAGTTCTTCATAAGCTTATGTATTGTTCGAAGTAGTTAGTAAGAGCCTCAGGCTTAAACTCCTCCTGAAGGTATAGTGCAGGGGAATCAAACTTTACAAACAGGCGATCCAGAGTCTCACGCCTTCTGTTGAAGGCTTCAATAAACTGGTCTCGCAGCGATTTTCTGAAAAATATAGTACGAGCCATTCCTGTTTCCGGATCAATCAGGTTGCCAAACCCGAACTGTGGAAGTTTCTGGTGTTCGCGGTCATCCCATAGCACGATAGGAACCACCTGATGTGCCGACATCGCATTCAAGGTTTGTTCAATCAACTCCAGCGGCATATGGAAATCTGAAATCCAGAACACCAGGGATCGATGCTGGCTTAAATACATCGGCACATCTGCGATCCCTTCAGAACCTACCCGCTTGCTCCGGTAATCTGACAATTGGTCAATCACCTCCAGGCTGTGGAATATGTGGTGACTTAATGGCAATGTCAGGTCTTCAATGACGTGACTGTTATAAGCAATAAAACTGAACATATCACCCATGCCATGCGCGGAATAAGCAATTGAAGCCGAAATATGCATGGCAAGGTCCAGCTTGCGCTGCTTGCCCCCGAATTGCATGGAGCTGGAAACGTCGCAAATGGCAAACAAAGGGGTGGTATTGTTCTGGTTAAACGTTTTTACCTGGATCTGCTCATAAGGGTCACGCAAGGTCTGACGCAAATCCATGCGTCGTGCATCAGGGTAATCCACCAGCGGCACATTTCCCTGGTACTCATCGCCCAAGCCACGCTGTGTGCCGCGGTGGTCACCGAAGTGTACGCTGCTTGATTTCCATGCCACTGAATAAGCAAAAGGCTTTACATAATTCGCGATCATCACGACTAGGCCCTGGCCGGCACAGCTACCTGGCTCAGGATATGGCCGCTGAGTTCACGCGCCAGTGCGGTTCTGCGGCTCTCATACATGGAGTTGAAAGCAAGTCGGTGCGAAATGATTTCATGGAACACGGCATGAATATCTTCAGGGTATAGATTCTCTCGCTGCATCATCCAGGCATGCACCCTTGCCGCTTTAAGCAGCATGCCCATCCCGCGTGGACTTGCACCGGCCTGTATCAACTTGCTGACATCTACGGTATCCAGCTTGATTCCATATTTCACAGGGTTCTGTGTGGCCTCCCACAGGTCGAGAGCATAATCTTCAATCACATCGCTGGTCTGGATATGTTCTTGCAAAGTATCAGAAAAATCATTCAGCTGATCAAAGTGCAGAATATCGCTTTCTACCTGCTGCGTGAGTTTTTCCGCATGCTGGAACCGCGTATTGAATATCAGCGATTTGCGTATTTCCCTGTCTTCCGGAATTTCAATCGGGATTTCCATCATGAAGCGATCACGTGCCGCAGATGGGATTTCAAAAGTCTCATTTTTTTCCACTTGGTTGCGGTCTGCAAAGACCAGCATATGAGGCAAGCGGTACTCTCTTCTGAAAGCCGTAACATGGCGTTCTGCCATCACCCGGAGCATAAGGGCATGAACTTGCGGCCTGGCTCGGTTAATTTCATTGAAAAAGAAGACTGACAGGTTCTCGCCGGCGCGCAGCAAGGGGCCTTCGTCAATTTGCGGACGCCCATCCGAACCAAGGAAGGTGTGGTAAATCAGGTCATTCGGCATCAAGTCGACCGTACCTTCAATACGCTCATACGCACCGCCTATGCCGCGTGTGATCGATTGCAATAATGTTGTCTTGCCAACGCCGACGCCACCTTCAAGCAAAACATGGCCACGTGCAAAAATAGCGATATTCATCAGTTTGATCGCTTTATCTTGACCGACGATGACCTTCTTGACTTCTGATTCCAGTTTCAGGGCTTTATCGCGCCAGTCAGCAAGCTGATGATCAATCGTTGCAGTTTTCATAAATTCCTCAGAATAATAAATTAGGGTTTTAAAATAGGGTTATAGTTGCGATTAGCAAAATAATCGTTTAGTATGCAGACAGGTCTGTTCATTTTTAGTTTGCTATATTCGTTTTCAGATTGCAAGTATTTTTTTTCAAATAGTTCGAGATGCTCAAAATCATGGCCACCGAGTTTCTAAAGTCAGATAGTTTCAATATGCAATTCCAGAAAACGGGCAAATCTCCGGTGGCCAGGTTAATTGGCCTGTCCGGCATTTTGAGCAGCTGGAACAAGCAGCGCATCGGTAAAGTCGTTAACGGAAAAGAGGCCGACCTTTCGATAGACGATATTCAGATATTGAAAAACCTGATCGAAAATGAAACATCCAGGCTGAAACTGAGCAATGCCGGTATCGTGGCCGACCAGATTCTTTTTTTAGTGATAGGCGCAATCAAGCTTCAGGTTCAGAACGACTCCGACAAGCCCTGGCAGCTGGTCAATCAATCCATCACGAATTTTTTAACCCCTCCCAAGCAAAACCAGAGATTTATGATGTCATTATCATTGCTCACTTTTATCGTCATCAGCGGGCTCGCCATTGTTTTACTTAACCCACGCACCCATCACAAAACAGATGACGGGATGAACCCTCTGGATACCGCTACAGATGCTTCAATCAACCAGGCTGGCAGTAAAACCGTTTCCAACCTTGTGGCGTTATACCGGTCAATGAAACAAGGTGACTGCCAGCTGCCGCAGGCTGCCATGCTGCAGCCGCAGGAGCGTGAAGCATTCATCTCATTCGTGAACGAAGGCAAGGTTGATATCAATACGGCAGAAAGCCTGAAGAATGCGCTCACTTATGCAAATTGCCTGTACCCGCAAAAGCTGATGAACAGCCCGATATAACGTCATGAATACAAAAGAGTGATCAAAGGAACCTAATATGAAAAATATGCGTGAAAAAATATTGTCGGTAGCGACTCTTCTATTTGAAACTCGCGGCATTCACGCCTCCGGCGTAGACACCATCATTGCCGAGTCAGGCGTTGCAAAGGCGACGCTCTATAAATACTTTCCGAGCAAGAATGAATTAATCATTGAATACCTGAAAGAAAAATCCAACCGCTTTTATGCCTGGATCAACGAAAAGCTCGCAGATAAAAAAGCGGATTCCAAAGAGGTGCTATTTGAACTATGTGATTTATACGAGCAATGGATCTCCACGCCGGAGTTCAATGGCCTGCCTTTCCATATCGGCTCTGTAGAGTTTCCGGACCCGGCGCATCCGGTACATCATTACTCGCTCGAATTGTCGAATGAGCTACAGCGATACCTGTCAAAATTGGCACAGATAGCCGGCGTAAAAGATGCACAGACCCTGGGCCAGCAATTAACGATTATTTTTGAAGGCGGCGCATTGATAGAGCGGCTGAGCCCCGGCGCAGGAGCGGCCACCCGTGCCAAAAATGCAGCCATCACCTTGATCAAGGCATCGATATAGCCTGCCAGGCAACCTGGATAGCCCTCTTTCAGCAGCGGGTTCAGAGGATGGATATGGCACGGGGCGCAGGCCACTTCAGCTTCAGGCAATATTTCTGGCGCGCGTTATACGGGCAAATGCTGAATGGTTATGTATGGATTCAAAGTTCTCGGCCTCTATGGAATAGCTTTTAATGTTTTTTTCTTCATTTAAAGAAAGCGCGATGTCTCTCGCTAAGTCCTCTACAAATTTGGGATTGTCATAAGCGCGCTCTGTTACGTACTTTTCATCCGGGCGTTTGAGAATGCCATATATTTCACATGAAGCGTTTTTTTCAGCAATCGATACCAGGTCACATATCGGCATTTCGCCATCAAGCTCAACTTTGATGTATAAGATAGAGCGTTGATTATGTGCGCCATAATCGGATATTTCTTTAGAGCAAGGGCACAGGCTAGTGACCGGAACCTTTACCGACATATAAAAAGTATACTCGCCACATTCAGATACATTGCCTAACCAGCTTACGTCATAGTCCAACTTACTTTTCACGCCTGAAACCGGAGCGTTCTTAGTGATAAAGGCAGGGAATTCGATCTGAATTTCCCCGCTCAAAGCCCCCAACTTATCTAACATTTCGTAAATGAGCCTTTTAAATTGAGCCTGGTCAAGGCTTACTCTGTCTTGCTCAAGCAACTCAATGAACCTGGACATATGTGTGCCTTTTTTATGTGAAGGCAAACCTACTGTCATAGACAGTTTTGCGATCGTCTGCAATGTAGTATTTGCTGACAAAATTGATATGGGATAACGAATGTCTTTGATCCCCACCTGATCAATATGGATTTCGCGTGTATCTTGGGTAGATTGCGTATCGGAAAGTGGAGAAAGTTTGAATATGTTGTTCATGCTTAGCCTATAAATATTAAGTAGCTTCAATCTATGTGATATTGAAGGATTAAACCGCTATGGGGTAAAAGTGCCGACTCTATGCCTGTATACCAGTTGAGCGCCTAGCCATGCCCCGGCTAATAAGGTGGCCAGGCCGAGGCAACTTAATGATATTTCCATCCATCCAGGCGCGGAAAGACTGAAATGGTCTAATCTCATCAGCAGACTAGCGGCATAAAAAGTCCAGGCAAGCAGCATCAGTTGCATGTGCCTTTCTGCAGTTTCCAAGGCTCGTGGTCTGCCGGCCAGCTTCAGCAGTTCGATCATTCCGCTTAGCATTGCAAAAACTCCTGCAATAGTGCCTATACACAGCGTGACGCCTGACCACCACCACACCTGCCTGCCAAGCCATACGCTTGAAATATCAGCAAATGTAGCGAGCATCCAGCAGGCAATCGGGAAATGTACTATCGCAGGGTGTAATGGATGTTTCATTTTTAGCTATGGAACAATGTAGTGGCTAATGTGAGGAACCCAGCCACAGCAACGCCGGCGTGAATGACAACTGCTAGTTTTGGCGGAGATTGCTTCATCAAATGCTTGGAAGCCAGATAGAACCCTCCAACAGCCGCCACTACCAAAATTGCAAGTGCTGCAGTAGCGCGGCTTGCACCATGTCCGGTAAAGACCTCAATGGCTAACAAAATCAAGGCCAATGCACCGGCAGAGGCATGCGCTAACGACAGCGGCCAGGAAGCCAGCTTCCCGTTCAATACTTCAAGAGCCAAGATGACTCCTGCTAAAGCAGTGAGTGCGAATATTAAAAGTGCAAATGTAGACATCGATAAATCTCCTTGTTGTTGATGTTTTCATAAAAATTTAAACATATATACAATTAAAATATGTTTAAATTGAGTATAGTATTTGACCAAAAGGTGCCATGAATGATCTGAATACGACAGATACCGGTTGATAATCAGCTGAGCTGAGACGGCATTTAAAAATAAATCCTACTAACGATCTGATATTACTTAACTATCTGATATTACTTAACTATATAACCTTACTTATCTATCCAATAAAAGTATTAGCCAATAAAAGCATTAGGCACGGGATCTTCACCCAATGCGTTAAGTAAAATAGCCCAATGCATCGTCTCATCGCCCAGAATGCTGCCAGCTGCGGAAATCAAGTCTTTGTTATAGAACTTTGGCAGAGCTACCAAATAGGCACTGGCGGCACTTTGTTCCAACCCGGCGGCAAAATGTAATACATCCGCTTGCGACTTTAATTTGCTTAAGGGAAATTCATATTCAGCGATCGTTTTAGCTTTTACCGGTACACCCCCTAATTTTTCAATTGTGCTTGCCAGCACATTGGCATGAGCGATATGGTGGCTCTGAAACTTCACGGCAACATCAAGCACTGCTTTTTGCAATAAGCCGGATTCAGCCCCGGCCTGATAGGCCGCAATGGCCTGGTATTCATGCGCCAGGGCAGAATTGAGGATGATGATGTCATCGGAAGTAGACGTTGAAATGTTATTTGCCAGCACGGGCGAACTATGCCCAAGTGTAGTGAACGCGAGTACGCCAAGCGAAAACATGCCTGTTTTTGCAAAAAAATCACGGCGGCTGGTGAACGCATTTAAATTCTGGCCAGATTCTTTGAATTTACTGTTATTCATAGTGAAATCTCCTTTAATTGAAATTTTTCCTGTTACATCGATTTACATCGCTTGCCATGACCAAACGATCAGCAAGTGAGCAAAGATTAATCCACTTAAAACACTTTGTAAAGTAAAATATGTTTTAATTGTATTAACGTTGAAAATAGGTATAATACAAAATACGCTATTAATAAAAGAAATTTTCTAATGCTCAAAATATTAGGGCTTCGCCAACAAGAATTGCTGAACCTGCTGCTCAAGCATAAAACTGGGCTGACTGTAGATGAGCTTTCCAAACAATTGGAAATCGCCAAGAATGCAGTCAGGCAGCATTTGTCTTCTTTAGAAAATGATGGGTTTGTTACTCACGGCATAAGCCGCCCATCAGGCGGGAGACCTGAGCAACTTTATGTTCTGTCAGACGCAGGCAAGGAACTCTTTCCGAGGCATTATTCCTGGTTTGCCCAATTAATTGTTGAATCAATACAACAAGAATCCGGCGAAGATGGCTTAAAAGAACGGATGAATGCCATGGGTGCAGCAGTGGCTAAACAACTCAAGCGCCAACATCCTGAATTAGAAACGCTCCAGCATAAAATTGAAAAGCTATCTGAGATCATGGAAGACCTGGGCTATGACACGAAAAGCACTTCCACACTTGCGAACATACAAGTGATAGAAGCCGACAACTGCATTTTCCACAATTTGGCTATAAAGAATCCAGCCGTATGCCAGTTTGATTTAGCACTGATGGCAAGCTTTACGGATAGCCAGGTTGACCATCAGGAGTGCATGGCCAATAAAGGCAACGTCTGTCGGTTTAAATTTAAGGATAAAACCTGACAGATCGGAAACATCCGCTAAAGATTGAACGAAAAAACTTTAGCCTCACTCGCATCGTTTACGACTTTACCCTCATGCCACCAAGTCCAATGTCATGCCTGTGACTTTATTGTCAAAGAATAAAATTGCTGATAATGAAACTTTTTAACCACTAGCACTCTCGAATGGTGAGTGCTAGAATGGTATTTTAAGGAGGATGTAAAACCAATGACCAATGCTTTAACACTTCCAGTACTCACCGCTACTGACAGCCTTGAACAATATACAAGAGCGATTAAAGCTTATCCGATTCTTTCTGCGGAAGAAGAGTTTTCTCTGGCCGTAAAGTTTAACAAAGAGAATGATCTGGAAGCTGCCCGCAAACTCGTATTGTCACACCTGCGTTTAGTGACCAGTATTGCACGTGGATATACCGGTTATGGTTTGCCGCAGGCCGACCTTATTCAAGAAGGCAACATCGGCCTCATGAAAGCGGTAAGACGCTACGACCCTGAGCGTGGCGTACGCCTGGTTTCTTTTGCGATGCACTGGATCAAAGCCGAAATTCATGAATACATCGTGAAGAACTGGCGCCTGGTAAAAATCGCGACGACAAAAGCGCAACGCAAGCTTTTCTTCAATTTGCGGAGCATGAAATCCGGCATCAATACCATGCAGCCAAGTGAAATCGCACATATCGCTCGTGAATTAAATGTAAAACCTGAAGAGGTTATGGAGATGGAGTCACGCCTGAACGGGCATGAAATATCTCTGGAAGCTAATATTGATGACGATAGCGACGAACATTACAGCCCGATTGCCTATCTGCAGGATGAAAGCCTAACTCCGGTTGAAGCATTGGAAGCCAAGCAATTTGAAACCGCTGAAGCAACCGGCCTGGCACACGCACTCCAGAACCTGGACGAAAGAAGCCGCCGTGTAGTTGAAGCGCGCTGGCTGCAGGAAGATGGTGGCAAGACCTTGCATGAACTGGCTGACGAGTTTGGTGTATCTGCCGAGCGTATTCGCCAGATTGAGCAGAAAGCGATGCAAAAAATGAAAAGCCTGATGCTGACGAGCCGTTAATAAAGCGAACATTAAAGAACGAAAGTAAAAACCTCAAATATTTAAAACCTGAAATATTGAAGTTTCAAAATTAAAAAAGGCTGCTCATGCAGCCTTTTTTAATTTTCAGCTGCGCCTCACTAAGCTGCGGCAACAGCCTCTACTGCCGGCTCAAAATCCAGGGCGGTTTTCAGATGTTCGCGCAGTTGATTAAGTTGTTCCAGCTGGGCATCGATGCTTTTCTCAATCGCTTCCAGTTCTGAAATACGATCTTCCAAGGTATCGGTCGCCTTGTAAATTCGCTTGATACTTTCCAGGCGGCGACGCAGTTGCAACTGATGCTCACGCACCTGGGACTCCATAGGTGCAATCACGGCCTTCAGCCAGTTCTCAATATCGCGGTTAGCCACTTCATATACATGGATCACACGGCTAGCCAATGTTTCGAAAAACTTGGTAGTGAGGGTCATCTTTTCATTGGCAATCATATTAAAAGCGGTATTGAACTGCTCTTTATATGCACGTTCCAGCTTTGCCAGCTCTTTCTGATAGCGCAATGTTGAAAAAGCCGGTGGCTCAGACTTGCGCAGGCCATGCTCTTTCGAGAACTTCTCGTACATGACATCCATCATTTTCTTGATTTCATCAATTTGTGAATCGGATGAAACCAGCCGGGTTTTCAGCTCGTTAAAGAAGTTATCCATGGCTTCACGGATTGTCTTGGTAAAGCTGGCATTAATCATCGTCTCACGAGTGCTGTGTACATGCACTTTGAGTGATTCCATGCCCAGCAGCGTAAACAGGCGGTTAGTATGCTGAGAAAAAATGCTGCGCAAAGCCTGAAAGCGCTGCAAGCCTTTTTCAAAGTTTTCTTTATCGACCTTCACCTTGTTCATCATGTGTTCGACCACATCTTCGTTTTTGCCGCGCAAGCCGCGCAGCTCAACCAATTGCTCGTTGATACCGGAGTAACGGGCATCAAGGATAATCTTTGAATTGGTGATCAAGTCATCAATCTCGCTCTGCGTATTATCACGCACGATTTCCTGCTTCGATGGAATCAGTTGATTGGAAAGCGCAGCTTCCAGTTCCAAAACGCGGCTTTTTGCCAGCAGGGCATCATCTTTGTTCACCTTGGCCAGCAAGCCTTTTTGCGCAGAAACCGGGAATATCTGGCTGGTCTCCAGACCGAGTAGCTCTGCACTGGTTTTGATTTGCCGTGTCAGCTCTTTCTGAATTTCCTTCTCGTCCTTGAGTTCGTCCCAGAGGCCGTCAATCTTGTTCATGACTGCCAGGCGGCCTTTTTGCTTCCAGCGTGTACCGCTGATGTACTGGCGCCACACATCGATTTCAGACTTGGTCACCCCCTGGTCAGCTGCCAGGATAAACAATACCGCATGCGCATTAGGCAGCATGTTGATTGTCAACTCAGGTTCGGTACCGATTGCATTCAAGCCCGGGGTATCCAGAATCACGAGTCCCTGCTCCAGCAACGGGTGCGGGAAATTGATCATGGCATAGCGCCAGCAAGGCACATCAATAGTGCCGTCTTTGTTCAGGTTCAGCGCATCATCGGCACTGTTGGGGTCATATAAGCCATATTTTTCGGCTTCCTGCACGGAAACCGGCTTGGTGCTGCTCACCTCTTTAAATGCTTTGACCATGCTCTCATTCGAATCCACATCGAATGTGACGGTCTTCCATTCGTCAGGGTAGCGCTTGTATTCAGAAGTGGTAGCATCAGACAACCGCGTTTCAATCGGCAGCATCATGATAGAAGTCGGCTTGGACTTATCATAAAGCAATTCAGTAGGGCACATGGTGGTACGGCCGGCACTGGAAGGCAGCAAACGCGTGCCGTAACCCGCAAAGAATATCGCATTGATCAGTTCTGACTTGCCGCGTGAAAACTCCGCCACAAACGCGACATTGAGCTTATCCTCACGCAACCTGTCCAGCAGATGCTGTATGCGTTGATCCACCTGCGCATCATTCAACTCCTGTTCATTCAGCCAGTTGCGATAATCGCAAATAGTCTGGGTCAGGCCTTTGCGCCATTCTGAATAGACCGCGAATTGTTTTGCTAAATTATTTTCTGTCATGATGGACCTTATACAGCTCTTTTGTAGCGTAACTCTATCACCCATTATTTAAATTGCAAATAAAATCAATTGGCTAATATTTCATTTCAGATGGAATTCTGATAAGCGGTTATTTTCCTGCCATAAGCGGCAATACCCTCTAAGTATCTGCAATGCCGATCATTCTGTTATCATCTTATTTTTACAAAAAAACCGATATATTTATGAGTGGTTTAACCCCCAATTCACCTCGTCCTGTAGACATTAAACTGCACCAGGCCTCACGTTTACTGGAAATCAAGTTCGATAACAACACGGAATGCATGCTTTCCTGCGAGTTTCTGCGCGTATATTCACCTTCAGCCGAAGTCAAAGGTCACGGCCCGGGGCAAGAAGTGCTGCAGATCGGCAAAGAAGATATCAACATCACGGCAATAGAACCGGTTGGCAATTATGCGGTCAGACTTGTGTTCTCCGACGGGCACAACACAGGTTTATATTCATGGGATTACCTGTATGACATTGCCAGCAATTATGAAGCGCTATGGCTTGAATACTTGGGTAAACTGAGTGCGGCAGGCCACACAAGAAAAAATATAGCTTAAGAGAAAAAAGCATGACTACAGAACACGATACGCATTTTGGTTTCAAAACGGTTGCCGAATCTGAAAAAGCAAAGAAAGTTGCTGAGGTTTTTCATTCTGTAGCTGACAAATATGACCTGATGAACGACGTCATGTCGGCAGGGCTGCACCGCGGCTGGAAAAGATTTGCCGTGAATATCAGCGGCGTCAGTCGCGGTGACAAGGTGCTGGACATTGCCGGCGGCAGCGGTGACCTATCCAAACTGTTTGCGCATAAAGTCGGTGCTGAAGGCCAGGTCATACTGACGGACATCAACGCCTCCATGCTAGGCGTAGGCCGTGACCGCATGCTGGATGCAGGCCTGAACGTTCCAGCCTTGCAATGCGATGCGGAGAAACTGCCCTTTCCGGACAACTATTTTGACTGCGTGATCGTGGCATTCGGGCTGCGCAACATGACGCATAAAGACCGCGCCCTGGCTGAAATGCAACGCGTACTCAAAGTCGGCGGACGGCTGCTGGTACTGGAGTTTTCGAAAGTATGGCAGCCATTATCCAAGGCTTACGATGTTTACTCGTTCAAACTGTTACCGCTGATGGGTAAGCTGCTGGCCAAAGATGCCGAGAGCTATCAGTACCTTGCTGAATCAATCCGCATGCATCCGGATCAGGAGACGCTCAAACAGATGATGGCAGACGCGGGTTTAAGCAAGGTGGATTACTACAACCTTGCCGCCGGCGTGGTGGCTCTGCACAAAGGTTATAAAACCTGATGCTAAAAGAAATTTCTACGCATGCAATCCAGCATCTGCTTGCGCAGAACGCCTGGTCTGCACCGCTATTGCAGCCTTTCGCCAGCCAGTCTGTGCAATTGAATTT
>Ga0208626_1000392_pt1 | contig 14958 bp, 12 predicted proteins | sample LakWasMet10_HOW4_2_FD_183860 | JGI IMG/M metagenome (GOLD analysis project Ga0208626, IMG submission 183860) | Freshwater sediment methanotrophic microbial communities from Lake Washington under simulated oxygen tension - Sediment Metagenome... | ecosystem: Environmental > Aquatic > Freshwater >... | reverse complement strand
TTCATCGGTTTGCAGTCGTTGTTGAAACACCAGACACTCGCGGGTAATTTTCCGATGCGCCTGCGCTGGAACTTCCATCGCCTGATGCTTAACCAGAGCATCAGCTTCTACCAGGATGAGTTTGCCGGCCGTGTTTCAGCCAAAGTCATGCAGACTGCGCTGGCGGTGCGCGATGTATGGTTTATTGTTGCGGATATCCTGGTATTTGTAATGATTTATTTTGCCACCATGGTGGCCGTTGTCGGCAGCTTCAATGTGTTGATTATCTGGCCGTTTCTGGGCTGGCTGGCACTTTATGCCAGCGCACTGACTTACTTCATACCCAAGTTAAGCAAGGTTTCCCAGCAGCAGGCGGATGCACGTTCGCTCATGACCGGTCGCATTACAGATGCCTATACCAACATCAGCACCGTAAAACTGTTTTCGCATGCGGGGCGTGAGGCCGGTTATGCACAGACTGCCATGCATGAATTTTTGGGTACAGTGCATAAGCAGATGCGCATGGTGAGCAGCATCGAGACAATCAACCACCTGCTGAATATGTTGCTGATTTTAAGCTGCGGCAGCGTGGCGCTATGGCTCTGGAGCCAAGGGCAGGTAGGTGTCGGCGGCGTTGCCGCGGTCACTGCAATGGCATTAAGGCTCAACGGTATTTCACACTGGGTGATGTGGGAGATGACTTCACTTTATGAGCAGGTAGGCACGGTGCAGGATGGCATCAATACGCTTTCACTGCCGCACCAGGTTGTGGATATGCCTGATGCCCAGCCTTTGCAGGTAAGCAGCGGGCATGTGCATTTCAGCCAGATTGACTTTGCTTACAATAGCCGTAGCCTGCTGCTGAACAAGTTTGAGCTTAATATCAGGCCGGGTGAAAAAGTCGGGCTGGTGGGGCGCTCCGGTGCCGGTAAATCCACGATTGTGAACCTGATGCTGCGCTTTTATGAAATCGAGTCCGGACGTATCCTGATCGACGGACAGGATATAAAATCCGTGACGCAGAACAGTCTGCGGGCGCATATCGGCATGGTGACGCAGGATACCTCCCTGCTGCACCGCAGTGTGCGCGACAATATTCTTTATGGGCGGCCGGATGCCACTGAAGCCGAGATGATTGCCGCCGCCAAACGTGCCGAAGCGCATGACTTCATTTTAACCCTGCGTGATGCAAAAGGGCGTACCGGCTATGATGCCCATGTGGGTGAACGCGGCGTGAAACTCTCCGGCGGCCAGCGTCAGCGCATTGCAATTGCACGCGTAATGCTCAAGGATGCGCCGATACTGGTGCTGGATGAAGCAACCAGCGCGCTGGATTCCGAGGTGGAAGCTGTGATCCAGAGCAGCCTGTACGCGCTGATGCAGGGCAAGACCGTTATTGCCATCGCGCACCGATTGTCTACAATAGCTGCCATGGATAGGCTGGTGATACTCGACGAAGGCGCCATTATTGAAGAGGGCGACCATAACGCACTGCTGGCTAAAAACGGTTTATATTCACAGTTCTGGAAACGCCAGAGCGGCGGTTTTCTGGTGGAAAATTAAAATCCGGCCTGGCTCCAGGCCGGCTGACGAACCTGGTTTATTTGCACAAGGAGTTCATGATGAATGCTAGTACAGATGCACGGCCACCATTGCCGCCATTTACCCGTGAAACCGCAGAGCTTAAAGTGCGGCTGGCTGAAGATGGCTGGAATAGCCGTGACCCGCAGCGGGTCTCGCTTGTTTATACGCCTGATAGCCAGTGGCGCAATCGTGCCGAATTTCCGGTTGGCAGAGCGCAGATCGTTGAGTTCTTAACCCGCAAGTGGGCAAAAGAGCTTGATTACCGGCTGATTAAAGAGTTATGGGCATTTGACCTGAATCGTATCGCAGTCAGGTTCGCGTATGAATGGCATGATGATTCCGGCCATTGGTACCGCTCGTATGGCAATGAAAACTGGCAGTTCGATGTGAATGGCCTGATGGAACTGCGTTATGCCAGTATCAACGATTTGCCGATTAAAGAATCGGAACGCAAATTCTTTTGGCCATTGGGGCGTCGGCCGGATGATCACGCCAGCCTGAGTGAACTTGGCTTGTAGCGAAACGCTTACTGGGATTTGAGCAGCACGATCACTGCGCCGCTGCCGCCATCGGTTTTTCGCGCCTGTGCGTAGGCAATCACCTCGTCACGCTGCATAAGCCAGCCGCGCAGCTTGTGCTTAAGCACAGGCTCCTTGTTGCGCGAGCCCAGGCCTTTGCCATGCACGATGCGCACACAGCGAAAGCCGCGCTTTTTGCAGTCGTTAAGAAAACTGGCGACATAAACACGTGCTTCGTCAGAGATCAGCCCATGCAGGTCTATGGCGGCCTGAACCACCCAGTGCCCGCGCCGCAGCTTGCTTAAAATATCCGGCGAATGTCCGTCACGCAGGTATAGCAACTCCTCACCGGTTTCCAGCTCATGTGCAGGGATGTAGTGATCGGATAACGAATCGGCCAGCGCCTGCTGCTCATCCAGGATAAACTGCTTGGGGATAGGTTTAGGTTTTTTAGGGGATAGCAACAAGCGCGCATGCTTTACGTCGTTGGGTAGCGGGCGCGCGTCTTTCACCGCCAGCTGGAACAGATCCGCTGTTTCCGCATCCGGTTCTGCAGCTTTGGCTGGCGCTTCGACAGGCTCTGCTTTGATTTTTGATTTGACTTGCTTGATTTGTTCGCGCAGCGTTTTCATCACTTAAGTCTTTATGTCTATTGGCCTTTCCGGGGATGTGTGCCCGGAAAGGCCGTATGCATTTATTTCAGGTGATCCAGATAACGCTCGGCATCAAGTGCAGCCATGCAGCCGGTGCCGGCACTGGTGACTGCCTGGCGGTAGATATGGTCCTGTACGTCGCCTGCCGCAAAAACCCCCGGTACGCTGGTTGCCGTTGCATTGCCGGCACGACCCATCTGCGTCACGATGTAGCCGCCTTCCATTTCCAGCTGGCCTTCAAAAATATCGGTGTTCGGTTTATGGCCGATCGCGATGAATACGCCTTGCAGCGCGATGTCTTTGGTGCTGCCGTCATCGACGTTTTTAATGCGCATGCCGGTTACCCCGGTGTCGTCGCCCAGCACTTCATCCAGGGTTGAGAAGGTTTCCAGTACAATTTTTCCCTCTGCGACGCGCGCCATGAGTTTGTCTACCAGAATCGCCTCGGCTTTGAATCTGTCGCGGCGGTGTACCAGTGTCACTTTGCTGGCGATATTGGCCAGATACAGCGCTTCTTCAACCGCGGTGTTGCCGCCGCCGATGACTGCAACTTCCTGGTTGCGATAGAAGAAACCGTCGCAGGTGGCGCAGGCTGAAACACCTTTGCCTGAGAATTTTTCTTCAGAGGCCAGACCAAGGTATTTTGCAGATGCGCCGGTTGCGATAATCAATGCGTCACAGGTGTATTCGCCGCTGTCACCGACCAAGCGGATTGGCTTTTCAGTCAAGTGCGTGGTGTGGATATGATCAAAGATCATTTCGGTATTAAAGCGCTCTGCGTGCTTCTGGAAGCGTTCCATCAGCTCTGGACCCTGGACACCGTCAGCATCTGCCGGCCAGTTATCGACTTCAGTCGTTGTCATGAGCTGGCCACCTTGTGCGATGCCGGTAATCAGTACGGGTTTGAGGTTGGCGCGTGCTGCATATACGGCCGCAGAATAACCTGCGGGGCCAGAACCTAAAATAAGTAATTTGGCGTGACGTGTTGCCATAGTGTATTGCTTTCTAAATTGATATTGATACTAAAATCGGGGTTAATGCTTAGTTTTCAAGCAAGCTGCGCAGCATCCATGCCGTTTTCTCATGAACCTGTAGGCGCTGCGTGAGCAGGTCTGCAGTTGCTTCATCGGATGCGCTGTCAGCGCTTGGAAATACGCTGCGTGCTGTGCGGCAAACCGCTTCGTGACCCGCCACCAGCTCCGCAATCATGTCCTGTGCTTTAGGTACGGATTCAGTCTCTTTGATGGAAGTCAGTTTGGCAAAATCGCGATAAGTGCCCGGAGCATAGACATCCAATGCACGAATGCGTTCTGCAACGAGGTCAACTGCAAGCGCAAGCTCGTTGTACTGTGTTTCAAACATCAAATGCAAGGTGTTGAACATGGGGCCTGTCACATTCCAATGAAAATAATGTGTTTTAAGATAAAGTGTATAAGTATCTGCCAACAGGTGTGACAGACCCTGTGCGATGTTTTTTCTATCGTGTTCTTTTATACCGATATCCATTGCGATACTCCATGATATTTACAGTTGAAATCAGTTTGCTATTCTAATCGCTACGCACTGACTTTGATACTGCTATAATTAAATCCAACAGTAAATAAGCTAAGGTTTTGCTATCTTGTTTTTCAAAAAATCCAAACCGGCCAATGCCAGGCGCGAGGCTGAAGTCACTAAATCAAACGCGCTGGCCAAAACGCTTATAAAAGAAGCCTGGTGGCTGGGTTTGGTCTTGGTTGGCCTTTACATTACGGTCATTCTTTTTACTTATCACCCGGATGATTCTTCGTGGTCGCACATGGCTCCGGACAATGCGGTTATCAATAACAGCGGCGGCAGTGTCGGTGCCTGGCTGTCAGACCTGCTGCTGTATGTGTTCGGTTTCTCGGCGTGGTGGTGGGCGGTGCTGGCATTCTATGCAATGTGGTTTGTATACCTGGAACTGGAAGCGGTAGACCAGGGCGAGAAGCCGTTTCTGCTGTTTAATTTTATCGGTTTCGCCTTGCTGCTGCTGGCTTCAAGTGCGCTTGAAGCTGGTCACCTGCTGACGCTGCCTACGAGCCTGCCGCTTGCGCCTGGCGGCATGCTGGGTTCTGCGGTGGATGGCGGCCTGCGCAACCTGTTTGGTTATATCGGTTCCAGCATGTTCCTGCTGCTGCTGTTCGTGGTTGGATTCAGCCTGTTCACTGGGTGGTCATGGATCATGATCATCGAAAAATTCGGTGCCGGACTGATTGCCGGCTATGAATTTACCAAGCTGAAATGGCAGGATTGGCAAGACAGGAAAGCCGGCGAAGTGATCAAGCAGGAGCGTACCGAGTTTGTGCAGAACGAACGTGCGCGTACCGTAGACCGCGAGCCTGTGCAGATCGAGACGCCTGTGCTGGAAATCCCGAAGAGCGTCCGCGTGCAGAAGGAAAAACAGGTGCCGCTATTCGAAGCACACCCGGATACCCCTTTGCCGCCCATACACCTGCTGGATGAAGCTATCAGCAACGTTGAGCTGCCATCTGCCGAAACGCTGGACTTCACGTCACGCCTGATCGAGCGTAAGCTGATGGACTTCGGCATCGAGGTGAAAGTGCTGACTGCGCAGCCAGGCCCCGTGATCACGCGCTACGAGCTGGAGCCTGCCCCCGGCGTTAAAGGCAGCCAGGTCACCAACCTGGTGAAAGATCTGGCACGTGCCTTGTCTGTGGTCAGTGTGCGCGTGGTCGAAACCATCCCCGGCAAAACCTGCATGGGCCTCGAAATCCCGAACCCGAAACGCCAGATCGTGCATCTGTCGGAAATCATGGGCAGCCAGGCTTATGCAGATGTGCATTCTCCAATTGCGATATCGCTAGGCAAGGATATATCGGGTAAACCGGCCGTGGCTGACCTTGCCAAGATGCCGCATGTGCTGGTTGCGGGCACAACCGGTTCCGGCAAGTCGGTAGCGGTCAATGCGCTGATTTTAAGCATGCTTTACAAATCGGATGCCAGCCATGTGCGTATGATCCTGATTGACCCGAAAATGCTTGAACTTTCGGTGTATGAAGGTATTCCGCATCTGCTGGCGCCGGTCGTGACCGATATGCGCCAGGCCGGCAACGCCCTGAACTGGTGTGTGGCTGAAATGGAGCGCCGTTATAAACTGATGTCCATGCTGGGCGTGCGTAACCTTGCCGGCTATAACCAGAAAATCAAGGAAGCGAAAAAAGAAGGCAACCCGATTCCGCATCCATTCAGCCTGACGCCTGATGATCCTGAGCCACTGGATGAAATGCCATTGATTGTGGTCGTGATTGATGAGTTTGCCGACTTGATGATGGTTGTCGGTAAAAAGGTGGAAGAATTGATTGCGCGACTGGCACAAAAAGCGCGCGCATCCGGCATTCATCTGGTGCTGGCAACGCAGCGTCCATCAGTGGATGTGATTACCGGCCTGATCAAAGCCAACATCCCAACGCGCATCGCGTTTCAGGTATCCAGCAAGATCGATTCACGTACCATACTGGATCAAATGGGTGCCGAGGCGCTGTTAGGGCAGGGGGATATGCTGTACCTGCCGCCTGGAACAGGCTACCCGGTGCGTATCCATGGCGCTTTTGTGTCAGACCAGGAAGTGCATAAGGTCGTTAACTATCTTAAAGCACAGGGTGAACCAAATTACATCGAAGGTATTCTGACTAATGAGGCAGAAGAAGGCGGCGCTGATGTTGCCGGCGGCAGCGCAAGTGAGGGCGGTGCTGAAGTGGATCCGCTTTATGATGAAGCCGTCGGTATCGTGCTTAAAACGCGCCGGGCCAGTATTTCATCTGTGCAGCGTCAGTTGCGAATCGGTTATAACCGCGCTGCGCGGCTGATTGAGGACATGGAACGTGCGGGTCTGGTTTCAGCCATGCAAAGCAACGGCAATCGAGAGGTGCTTGCACCCCATCATGAAGCTTGATGAGTCTGTGAAGACTGAATAAATTTTAGGAATTAAATGATAAGTATAAAAAAAACAGTGCCTTTGCTATTGCTGCCGCTACTGTTGGCAGCGCAAACGGCATCTGCCGATGGCATGGCGAGCGTCAAGGTTTTTTATGAACAGACCAAGTCCGTGCGTGCCGCTTTTCATCAGGTGGTGACCGATAAACAAGGACGCAAGGTGCAGGAAGTCGACGGCGAGATGCAACTGTTGCGGCCTAATAAATTCAGGTGGGATTACCACAAGCCTTATGAGCAGCAGATCATCAGCGACGGTAACCAGGTCTGGCTGTATGACACTGAGCTGGCGCAGGTGACGGTGCGGTCCCTGGATAAATCGATTGGCTCAAGCCCGGCTGCGTTATTGGCTGGCGGTGCGGCAATCGACAAGACTTTCAAGCTGGCAAACGCACCCCGTAAAGATAGCCTGGAGTGGGTAAGTGCAACGCCAAACGATAAAGAGTCCGGCTTTGAAAAAATCCTGATGGGTTTCAACGGCAATAAAATCCAGGAAATGTCTTTAATCGATAGTTTTGGACATACGACGAAGATTGTATTTACCGGGGTCGAGGTGAATGCCGCACTTGAAGAGAAAAGCTTTCTTTTCAAGACGCCTAAAGGGGTGGATGTGGTCGGCGAGTAAAAGTGATGGCTATGTGGAATGGATAGCCTTAAGCGCTTTGCACGGGAAACCCTTTAACATGACGCGCCTTGCTGACATGTCGGCCTCCACATTGCAGGCAATCCGATTGCCGAAGCCCTGCAAAGACGCATGCGGGAACGACGGTGTACACTATAGGGCACTGAGTTTTATAGCGAACTGAATTTTACAGAACGCTGAATTTTAATGAGATGTATCGCATATTTTGAATAGCCTGTTTGCTCCCAACATGCCGGAAGCGCCTCTTGCTGAACGGTTACGCCCGAAAACGCTGGATGAGGTCGTCGGACAATCGCACCTGCTGGGTGCCGGTAAGCCATTGCGCCTGGCGTTTCAATCCGGCAAGCTGCCCTCGATGATACTGTGGGGGCCTCCGGGGGTTGGTAAAACCACGCTGGCAAGGTTGATTGCCAATACGGCGGATGCCGAGTTCATCCCGATTTCAGCGGTGCTATCCGGTATTAAAGATATCCGCGAGGCCGTGGAGCGTGCCGAGCTGACTTTACAGCAGCACGGCCGCAAAACCATTCTGTTCGTGGATGAAGTTCACCGTTTCAATAAAGGCCAGCAGGATGCTTTTCTGCCGTTTGTTGAAAGCGGCCTGATCACCTTTATTGGGGCGACTACCGAGAACCCTTCGTTTGAAGTGAATAGCGCGTTATTAAGCCGGGCGCAGGTGTTCGTACTTAGCGCGCTGTCAGAGGCTGAACTGTCTTTACTGCTTGATCGCGCCCAGCAACTGGTTGCCAGCCAGGTTGCGCTGACCGACGCCGTGCGTGAGCAAGTGCTGGCGTATGCAGATGGCGATGCCAGGCGCCTGCTTAATTTTGCCGAAGGCTTGTTCAATGCGGCGCAGGGTGCAGGCGTTACCGAGATAGACGAAGCCTTTCTGCAGACCACGATGGCAAGCAAACTGCGCCGCTTTGACAAAGGCGGTGAAGCCTTTTACGACCAGATTTCCGCACTGCATAAATCGGTGCGCGGTTCTAATCCGGATGCTGCGCTGTACTGGTTTTTACGCATGATAGACGGCGGTGCCGATCCGCTGTACTTAGGGCGCCGCATCGTGCGCATGGCGGTAGAAGATATTGGCATTGCAGATCCCCGTGCGCAGACCATGGCGTTGGAGGCCTGTCAGATTTACGAGCGTTTGGGTTCGCCCGAAGGCGAACTGGCGCTGTCCAACGCGGTGATTTATCTGGCGGTTGCACCTAAAAGCAACGCCGCTTACATGGCTTACAATCAGGCTAAAGCCTTTGTCGCGCAGGACAAGTCACGCACTGTGCCGCTGCATTTGCGCAATGCTCCTACCAAACTCATGAAAGCGCTGGATTACGGTAAGGAATACCGCTATGCCCACAATGAGCCTGAAGCGTATGCTGCCGGTGAGAGCTACTTCCCGGATGAATTATCGCCGCCGCAGTTTTATGTACCCACACCGCGTGGCTTAGAAGGTAAAATAGCGGAAAAATTGGCGCATTTGCGTGAGTTGGATAAAAAAGCTAAGAAATAATTGGCCACAGATTGACGCAGATACACAGATAAACCCAATATCGTCACTGCGAGGAGCGGAGCGACGCGGCAGTCCAGCCAGAATATAATAGCTGGGTAGTGACATCACCTAGTTCGAAATCACTGGATTGCCACGCCTTCGGCTTCACGTATGAATAACCAGCTTTAGCTGGTATTTTCTGCGGGGATGCCAAGTACTGGTGCCCAATGACAGCTCAAGGTTTTATCTGTGTGCATCTGTGGCTAAATCAAAGACTTTCAGGGAAATTAAATGTTAGACATTCAAGCATTACGAAACGATTTAGACGGTGTTGTTGCCCAGTTGAAAAGGCGCGGCTTCGAGTTTGACTCAGCCAGATTCAGCGCGTTGGAACAGGAGCGTAAAACCGTGCAGACGCGCACGCAAGACTTACAGGCTAAGCGTAACAACGCCTCCAAGCAGATTGGCATGGCGAAGGCAAAAGGCGAAGATGTTTCTGCCATCATGGCTGAAGTTGCAGGTCTGGGGGACCAGCTCAAAGCGGATGAAGCCCGCCTGGCTGAGTTGCAGACAGAATTACAAAACCTGCTGTTGAACGTGCCTAACCTGCCGCATGCAAGCGTGCCTGAAGGCAAGTCTGAAGCAGACAACGTGGAAGTGCGCCGTATCGGCACGCCGCGCGTATTTGATTTCGAGATTAAAGACCATGCAGATGTAGGCGCGCCGTTAGGCCTGGACTTCGACACCGGCGCCAAACTTTCAGGTGCGCGCTTCACACTGATGCGCGGCCAGATTGCCAAATTACACCGCGCACTGGCGCAGTTCATGCTCGATACGCAGACTGACCATCACGGTTACACTGAATGCTATACACCTTACATGGTGAATGCCGAGAGCCTGATTGGTACCGGCCAGCTGCCGAAATTTGAAGAAGACCTGTTTTCTTTGAACCATAACGACAGCAAGCTGTACCTGATTCCAACTTCTGAAGTGACGCTGACCAACACCGTGCGCGGCGAGATTGTGCCGATGGAGTCATTGCCGATCAAGCTGACTGCGCATACGCCATGCTTCCGATCCGAGGCGGGTTCTTACGGCCGCGACACCAAGGGCATGATACGCCAGCACCAGTTTGATAAAGTTGAAATGGTGCAGGTCGTGCATCCGTCAACCAGCTATGAAGCGCTGGAACAGATGGTCGGCCATGCCGAAAATATATTAAAGGCGCTGGAATTGCCATATCGCGTGGTGTCCCTATGTACGGGTGACATGGGTTTTGGCGCAGCGAAGACTTATGATCTGGAAGTGTGGCTGCCGGCACAGAACACCTACCGTGAAATTTCATCGGTTTCCAACTGTGAGGCGTTCCAGGCACGCCGTTTGCAGGCAAGATTCAGGAACGAGAATGGCAAACCTGAACTGGTGCATACTTTGAATGGCTCCGGCCTTGCGGTAGGCCGCACACTGGTTGCCGTGCTGGAGAACTACCAGCAGGCCGATGGCAGCGTGAAAGTGCCGCAAGTCCTGCGTGCCTATATGAATAACCTGGAATATATAAAGGCCTGACTTTAAGGTTTACATACTAGCCATCATGTTTTGGAGCGCGCCATGACTACTGCATCAAAAACTTTACGTGAAATTGTCGGTTTGGGCTTGGCGCCTGCGCCGTTAAAAGAGTCTGCCCTGGTAATGATTGATTGCCAGAATACCTACCGAAAAGGCTTGATGCAGCTGACAGGTGTTGAAGCCGCTATCCTGGAGGCGCGCAAGTTGCTGTCCAAAGCCCGCGCGCATAAAATACCTGTTATCCATATCCGGCATGATGCCGGCGTTGGCTCACCATATGATGTTTCTGCGGAAATCGGCGCCATTTGCGATGAGGTCTCGCCTGTTGCCGGAGAAGCGGTGATTACGAAAAACTACCCAAATTCATTCGTGGCTACTGACCTTGACCAGCAGCTGAAAGCATTGGGTATCAAGAATATTGTGCTGGCAGGTTTTATGACGCACATGTGCATTAATTCAACAGCGCATGGCGGTTTCAACCTCGGATATTCTGTGACTGTTGTCGCAGCTGCCACCGCGACGCGGCCGCTACAGGCTGCCAACGGTAAGGTTTTGTCTGCACAGGAAGTGCAGGATGGCGCGATTGCATCTACCCGTGACCTATATGCAGCGATTGTAGACACTGTTGATGACTTGAATTAGTGCGGATTTAAAATTTTGAATTGAGACTTTTCAATCAAGCAGTTTTAAACCGGGCTGTGTTTCAGTCAGGATGATGGTTTAAGCAGGGCAGTGGTTTATTTAGCGTTATTGCAATGGAAGATTCAGCACTGGATAAGCCTCCCAGCCGTTATAGTCAAAATGCCACCATTCATTGCGGTACACGGTGAACCCTTCTGCTTCCATCGCCGATCTCAGCAGGTCCCTCGATTTTCTTTGTTCGGGCGTGCCTCCCTGATAGTCAGGATGGGCGCGCTCGGTAAATTCATCGTAAGTGCTGGGCATGGTGACTTCTTTGCCTGTTTTCAGGTCATACAGCGTGATGTCTATCGCACAGCCGCGGTTATGGCGTGAACCTTTGAGCGGGTCTGACAAATACGGCCGATCTATCGGGTGCTGATCCCACATCTCACGCGTAACCTGCCATGGCCGGTAAGCATCAAACACAATCAGGCCATAGCCGGCAGCACGCAGCCTGTCATGGGCTTTGAGCAGAGCCTCGGCAGCAGGGCGTTGCAGCATCGCGCGGGCGGCGGTGTATAACGGCTTTGCCATAAAGTTATTGGCAGTGGCGTAGCGGATATCCAGCTGAAGGCGTTGGTCGAACGCAGCCAGATCAACCAGCTCGACTTTGGCTGTTGCCTCAGCTGTTGCCGGCGGCGTGGCCGGAGCATTCGTGAGTTCGGTGTAATCAGCGTTATCAGTTCCCAGGAATGCAACAAAGATCTGCACCGGGGTTGAGCCCAGGTTTGCGCCTATATGTGGCACGGTGATGGCTTCCATGATCGCCTCACCTTTTTTGAGTTGCACCCGCTTGCCGTCCGCGTATTCCATTTCCAGCTCACCGGCTAACAGATAGGCTACGAGCGGCACCTTGTGTTTATGCCAGCCGGTAGACTTTCCTGGCGGGATGGTAATGATGGCAGAGGTCACTTTTGCCTGACCTGGTGGATATGCCAGTGGTTCTCCGGCAATGGTCTGCACTGATTCCAGCAGTATCTGCATGTGCGGGTAGTTATCAGCGATGGCGCTGGCCGGGCGCAGCATCGCACCCGTCGTTAAAAACGCCGCTGTCAAGAAAGTAGCCGTGGCCATGGCATGAGAAAAGCGCAGAGAGGGAATGTCTGGTGGCATGACTGGGACGCGCTTTCTATCGGAAATGGTTAGTTACGTGCAATCCTGAGTTTATATATATCGGTGTTATGCTCGGGCTGGTGTTTTTCCAGGATACGCTGATAACTGCGCACGGACTCTACAAAAATCACAGGTGCGCCGCCGCTGGCATAACCATATTTGAGCGTAGTGAAATAGTCCGGGTTCTTGAGCAGCACCAGTGTTTTCTTGATGTCTGCCCAGCTGTCAGGGTTCAGGCCAAGCCGTTTTGCCAGCACGCGCGCATCTTCAACATGCGCATAACCGATATTGTAGGCCGCCAGCGCCATATAAGTTCTGTCAGGTTCCGGAATGCGCTCCGGAACCGTGTCCTTGAGCTTCATGATGTACTTCGCGCCAGCCGGGATGCTCTGCTTGGGGTCTAACCGGTCGGTGACCCCCATCAGGTCTGCCGTGTCTTCTGTCAGCATCATCAAACCGCGCACATTGGTCGGCGAGGTGTTGTAAGTATCCCAGTGAGATTCCCTGTAGCTGACTGCGGCCAGCAGGCGCCAATCCAGCCCGGTGATATCCTGTGCCTGCTTGAACAGGTCAATGTACTTTGGCAGCAGGGTGTTGCTGCGATTGAGGAACGTGGTGACATCCAGCGTGTTCAGGCGCTCGTTATGCCCATAGTAGCGATCGAGCAGGTTGCGTAATGTGCCATCTTTTTTGATTTTGTTGAAAAAAGCATTTACGTTCTTCACCAGTACCGGATCCGCGTTTTTAGACATGGCCCAGGCGATCTTGTCGGCAGGGCCTATCGGCAGGGCGACATCCAGGTTGGGGTAGTAGTTCTGCATCAGGGCAGCCATGTAGTTATCCGCAACGGTGAAATCAAGTACACCGTCCGCGACTTCTTCCAGCAGTGATTCCGTGTTGGCATGCTTTTCGGTGTGCCAATGCAAGGTCTGCTGCTTTTTCTGCAGTTCCGCTAACCGCTCTGCATAGCTGGTGCCTTCCGGCACCACAATTTTTCTGTCTTTGAGGTCAGCCAGGCTTTTCGGTTTTTTATTGACCTCGCTGTTAAAAATCAACTGTTGCTGCGTTTCCTGGTATGGCGTAGAAAATAACACCAGATGTTCACGCAGGTGCGTCACGGTCAGGTTGGCGGCGGCGATATGCGCTTTGTTTTTCAGCAGGCTGGGGATGACATCGCTGATGCTGTTGACCAATGTGAACCGGATTTCATAGCCGGGGTAATATTCGTTGACGAATAGTTTCGCTAAATCGTATTCGATTCCTGCCGGCAGGTTATCGTTGTTTAAATAGTAGGTAGTCGGGCCGTTATGCGAGACGAAGACAATTTCCTTTTTAGCCGGATTAACCGAAGGCAGGTTGCTGATAGGGTCGGCAGGCTTGCAGCCTGCCAGCACTGCCAGCATCAAGATCAAAAACGGCCGAATAAAAAATAAACGCATCAACGGTTTATCTTGAATTGAAAAAATCAATGTTAGCGCTCGTTTGCCTGATATTCAGTGACAGTGCCGTTATCGGCAATTAGAACGGTATCGGCAAGTTTGTAGAAAATGCCATGTTCAACAACACCGGGTGTGTTGTTGATGAGGGTATTCAGGGTTGCTGCATCCAGGCTCTTGTCAAATTTCATATCCAGCACATAGCTGCCATGAGAGCTTATCCAAAAACCGTCTTTGGCTGCGTTCGGGCGCAGATCGCCTTGTGCGCCGATATCTTCAAGGTTTTTCTTGGCGAGCTGCCAGGCAAACGGAATGACCTCGATAGGGATCACAAAGTTCTGTCCGATATAACTGACCAGTTTGCTGGAATCAGCTACGGTAATAAATTCCGTAGCGGCTTTGGCCAGCAATTTCTCTTTCACCAGATCACTACCGCGGCCTTTAAGCAGGGTTTTATCCGGCGTGATCTCATCTGCACCGTCAACGTACAGGTCAATCTGGCGTATATGTTCGAGCGCTACAATCGGCAGGTTCAGCGATTGCGCGCGTTGGGCGCTGATGGTGGAGCTTGCGACAGTGGTCACTTTCAGGCCATCTTCACGGGACAGTCGCGCCAGTTCGTCGATGAAGTAATTGGCTGTCGAGCCTGTGCCCAAGCCTACCACCATATCATTCTTTACGTATTTTGCTGCTTGTAATGCAACCAGTTGTTTGTCGTTCATTTCTCTGCTCCTGGTGATTTTTATTTTTTTAGATAGCGCTATCTTAACGCCATTTCGATTTTATGAGGCATAAAAAAAGGGAGCTGTTTGCTCCCTTTTTTGAATCTTTACCCGACCGAAGCGGGTAAAAATGCGATCAGGCTTATTTCATTACGCGGTTTTTGTATTCGCCGGTACGGGTGTCGATCTCGATTTTGTCGCCTTGGCTGACAAATAAAGGCACCGCAACTTCAAAGCCGGTGGCAATCTTGGCTGGCTTCAGCACTTTACCTGAAGTGTCGCCTTTAACTGCTGGCTCTGTGTAAGTGATTTCACGCACGACTGAGTTTGCGATTTCCACTGAGATCGCTTTGTCGTTGTAAAAACGCAGGTCGGCAGCCAAGCCGTCTTCCAGGAATGGTAAAACGTCAGTCATGTATTCGCCGTCAACGTCGTATTGGTTGTAGTCAGCATCCATGAATACATAAGCCGGGTCAGCGAAGTATGAGTAAGTCACTTCTTTTTTATCCAGGATCACAACTTCAAACTTGTCGCCAGCGTTGTACACGTTTTCGCTAGGGGTTTCAGTGAGCAGGTTTTTGAATTTCATTTTAACTACG
>Ga0208626_1000388_pt1 | contig 15052 bp, 11 predicted proteins | sample LakWasMet10_HOW4_2_FD_183860 | JGI IMG/M metagenome (GOLD analysis project Ga0208626, IMG submission 183860) | Freshwater sediment methanotrophic microbial communities from Lake Washington under simulated oxygen tension - Sediment Metagenome... | ecosystem: Environmental > Aquatic > Freshwater >... | reverse complement strand
ATACATAAAAGAAAACTTCACATAATGGCCGGTTTTGAGCCTACAACTACGGCCATGTTCACACAAAGTTCACACTGGCTCCAACTCTATTTTTACCTTTTTACCAAGCGCGGCGGCGCTCACTAAGGTGGTCAAGGTTAAGCTGGTATCTTCTTCATCCAGCAACCTATTAAGCGAAGCTCTGCTGGTGTGCATTTTTTTTGCCATTGCCGTTTTACTGAGGTTAAGCGCAGACATGCCTTCGTATATTTGCCAGGCAATAACCCACTTGGTCGCTACCGCTATAACTTCGTCAAGAATGGTTTCCTCGCTCAGGAAGTCGTCGAAGCTGCTACCGATATGGGGATTTTCTTCGTGCTGACTGTTCATTGTTTACCTCGTAATGCTTTCAATCTTTGTTTTGCCAAATTGAGTTCCTGCTTCGGTGTTTTTTAAGCCATGCAGCAAAATCATCGTATGGTGGTCTATGACAAACAGAACGTACGCAATCCGGTTTTCAAGCTTAATTCGGACATTCCCAAATGTCGCCTTCGAGATGATCGACTAACGGCATGCCGAGAGGCCAACCGAATTGCACCGTTTTAATATCTTCGCCAATCGTTTTTTTATCTTGGGCAGACAATCCTTTCAACCATTCCCTTACGGGTTAGCCGCCGACTTCAGTGGCAAAAAATCTAACAGACAGGATTGGATTCATTTATGTAGTGTACCAAATAGGTACGCAGTAATAAGCACTCATTGGTTCGAAAAAACAATTATTTTGTCGAACATTATTAGCTATTTAATTTTCCGTCGGTCAGCGCGAGTGGCATGACAATAAATCTCCTTAAATAACAGTTAGGAGTTTGTCATGAACCAAGAAAATCAAAACAATCGACACGCACCATGGAACAAAGGCAAGTTGATTGGTCAGAAATCGCCATTAAAATTGAAGGAAATTTGAGCCATTCGCATCCGTTTGAAGATGGCTAATAATACCCGTGAACTAGCGCTATTCTATCTTGCCATTGACAGCAAGCTTCGGGGATGTGATCTAGTTAAACTTAAAGTCTGCGATGTTGCTCAAGTTGGTCGGGTGTCATCACGTGCAATCATAATGCAGCAGAAAATGCATAGACCGGTTCAATTTGAGATAATGAAACAAACCAGAGACTCTTTGGCAAATTGGATTAACCAAGCTCAACTAAAATCCGATGAGTACCTTTTCCCCAGCCGGATTCATAATTCGCAGCACCTTTCTACCCGGCAATATGCTCGAATAGTTGAGCATTGGGTTACATCAATTGGTCTCGATCCGGCGGCATACGGAACCCACACGATGCGCCGGACAAAAGCGACTTTGATTTACCGTCGGACAAAAAACTTGCGTGCCGTGCAATTAGTACTTGGGCATTCTAAGCTGGAAAGCACCGTCCGGTATCTTGGCATCGAAGTTGACGACGCCCTGGAGATTTCAGAACAGACAGAAATTTAGCCTCTCAAAAGATAGCAGCCGCTTGTTTTTAGCTGCTACCGATTTTGAACGGGCTAATCACGACCCAATAGGGACGTTCGATTTCAGAATCACTGGCCGACTGGTCTGTGGCCTCGAGCAGCCATTCAGAACACATCGCCGAAACTGGTCTCCCGCGTAAAAACGAGTATGGCTCAACGTAGTGGTTTGTCTACACATACTCATCGCACGCAGCCAGTCTATTCATCCAATTCCTCTCGATCAATTTCTATTTGAATTCGGTCGATAAGCTGAGCTATCTCTTCCTGGAACCAAAGCGTCACAAACTCGTTAGTTTCGTTATCCAAGCGTTCACGAATGCTATTAACTCTTGCCTTATAATACTCACTTGCAGGCCCCCAAAATACTCCTGTCATAAAGTTTGCATGTAAAGATTGTCGAACATTCACCCGTGCCCCATACTGCTCAAGAATGAGCCGAGCTAATGTTGGAGGCTCCTCAGGCAGGCTAATTATCGGAGGACAATATTCGGCTAGTAACCATGCACGCGTATTAGGATCTTCTTTAATCCAATCCAATATAATCTCAGGCGGTATAAGTTCTAGACCATTAGATTCCTGGGATCGACTACTGTTCCGGCGTCCCCTAAGCCACTGCAAAATCTTGTATGCAGATACATCAATACTGGGTTGAATTTGGAAACTAATGATTTGCCAAAACTCACTTGGCCAAGTAGTGAGAACTTGATCGAAAAACTCAAAGCTTTGCGCCATATAGTTATCAGTGATACTACCTTTGGCACCAAACGACTTAACACAGTTTGAAGCAATTCTAAACGCGCGATCTGGCGCAAGCTTTAGTAAAAGCTTTGCTCCCTTTAGCCAGTGATAATCGCGCATTGTGTCGCTTCCATACTTTTCTTCACTCCCGCTTATAAAGACTGGATGTGATAATACCTTCTCAAGGAGATCAATGATGTCTGACTCGGAGTCTGAATTTGTGCGTATTCTTGACTGAAGAATATCTAAAGCGGCATTTGCTTCTGTGGGGAGTTTTCCTTTAACTAGTTTATTTACTAACCCCTTTACTACTTCAAAAGGGAGTTTTTGAACAATACCGCCATACACCAATATTCGGAAGCGATGAGCCTCGATTTGTCCAGACTCGCATTTAGCCAATAATTCCCAGGCGATGGGGTCTGACATTCCAGAACGCCACACCAATTGAAGTACGTCTTCAGCCATCGTTGCTGACGCGAACAGTTCGTCAATCAACTTCTCCCACAAGTTTAAATCGCGGCCAAAAACACCTGATAAGTAACCACCTAAAAAAAAGTCAGTTCGGGTTGTTTCAGCTTGACTCCAAGCAACCTTGATCTTGGGCCATATTTCTAATGAATGATCAGACGCACCCAGCAAATTACCAAACTGATACCCGTTTTTGGCTTGATCTGTGACAAGCCAAGAAAGCTCGGCACTTAATAAACTGGGTGAATTTAAAACATCATGACAAAGCGTTTTAAGGATTGGATGCGGTTCTTCGTTGTATTCACCATCCTCATCAAAGTCATCTTCTAGCAGCCTTTGGCCTACGAAACGGCGAAACTTGTCGTGGAATGAAGTTTCTGTCAAATTGGTCCGCAAATGCTCCAAACTTTGGACTACGCCAGATAACAGTCCATTTCGATCATAGTGCAGAGTGGAAACGACAGCTTCTATTACTGCATCTCTTAGAGCATTTTCAAGCGAGAAATCCCCAAGCAATCCAACAATTCGCATCGCAAGAGGAGGTATTGACAGTAAGTGACGAACATTCCGAATAATAGCGTTGGCGGGTATGTTTCGTTCATCTTGGGGCAGAAATCCGTATGCTTCGGTGAGCAAATTTACATGCTGGCTATATGCCTCCCAAAGCTCTTCATAGTTTTGTGGCATCCAACGTTCTGGAAGTGAACGTATACCTGCTTCATTGCCGATGTCTATTCTTGTAATAAAAGGGTTCAGGCTTTCTTCTAAAGCCCGCAAAGCTAACTTTCGGCGGATAGATTTGTCAGATAAGAGCAAATCACGGAGATATGGTAATTTTGCACTTGGCGAAAGTTGCGAAGCAGCGAGCTTGCCATATCCAAGTGTGAAAAGAGAAACGAACACCCCTGTTGCATTGTTAGACCAGGTCTCGTTTTCGGTTTCTGCCAGCAGCAGCAAACATTCCGCCACATCGATAAAGTTCAATGCAGGTATGGCAAGCCTCTCTAAACCATGAACAACCTCACGCCTACCCAAATGAAACTCGTGACGCTCTTTTTCAGAGGCATTTTCCAAGGCTTGTTTCAAACGGCGCAAGGCAGCCTTGGAATTCCCTAGCGCTAATGCGAAAAAAAGTTGGGGGTTACCTGGTTCGGAAAAATTGCTCAAACAGGACAAGGGACCTTCAACTGATAGTAAACGTTCAACGACAGCAGATGCAGCTTTCGATTCATTTGCGTAAACAAACATCTCGAAAAACCACTCAAGCATTCGCCCCTCAAGTTTTGAGCGAATTTGTTCATCGTTAATAAGATGGCCGAAATCTCCCCACCAATCGCTCCAGAGCTTGATGTGTAAAAGTTTTGGCGAAATGTATAGGATATTACGGCCTTGAAGAATACGTCGCTGCTGCAACGCACGAACAGAATTTGCAACCACTGCAGATGACATCCCTGGTTCAATGAGATTCAGCAGAGCTTTAAGTTGGGCTTTTCCGTTGTCTCCATTTAGGCCTTGCCACGCAATCCTACGAAAAACAGCAATGGTTCTGGCTACAGTGAGGCGGTCCAACCCAGCGGCTGAATCCCTTCCTTCAGGACTGCAGACCATATTTTCCCAAATTGAATCTAGCTTCGGAAAGTGAGTGGCGTAATCGGACTCTGGATTACTATTTATGAACTGGCCAACACTGTGTGCGATACGAGGAGAACCGTGGCATAAATCTGCCAGCCAATTTTGTCTATCCTTGGGAATACCATAACTTTCAAATATACGTTCCATAGCTTCGATAGACAGTGGAGGTACTTCAACTATTTGAATTGAGTCTATGGCATCATCATTTTTAACTTGATTGTAGAGGGTAATTAGCAAGAAATGAGTGGCAGTCCGCTTTAAGCGACTTTGAAGTACTGTAGCTGTTTCATAGTCACACTCATCAGCTACAAGAATCACACTTGCCTTCTCAACTAGTTTTAAGAGCTGGGAGAACGCGGAGCTACGGTCTAATTCTTCAGCTTCAGGACAATAAAGAACGTGAGCTTTCGAAGTTGAGCTATCTAATGAGGAGAATACAAGGTGAGTCTTTCCAGCTCCAGCATCACCCAATACTCTGATGTGCCGGAAGCCGTCTAACCGATCAGTCTCCAATGTTATAGCTTTTGCTACTGTAAGAAGTTCATCAGTTTGCTGATACCTTGATACCTCAAGGTTACATGACCTTTCAAGGAATTCCAGCGTTTCAAAGGGGGTTCCTTGTGCGCCACCAAGCCCATTAAGACGAAGTGCGAGTGCGGGGGAAATAGCCTTTATAGCTGCACAAAGCTGATTTGCCCGAATGATCTGTATATTCGCGTTTTCATACTTCTGGTCATATTTCTTGAGGAAATTGATTATCTCCTTTACGCCGTAATCCTCAGTAGTTCCAACCGCTTCAGAACCAAACAAAACAACAATAAATGTTCCAGCTTCATCAAGACAGTTCTTGACTCTTGGATTCAGATACTCAGCTTTATATGTCCTTTTTGTCTTATATTTAGGTTGCAGCACCAAAGATTTAATATCTCCTAAACCCGAGGCCGAGAAGCTTCCTGTCTTTATCTGGTATCTAGCGTTCCCGTTGCGGAGGAGCCCCCCGGGAATTAGTGAGCCTGATATCAGCTCTATCTCAGCATCAATTCCGCCATCAGCAGTTGTAATTGCTTTCGGTACATTTATCGCTGTTACAGGATTTTTGGTCCTCATGGCTTCTGCGACCAGTAACTGATGAAATAACTCAACCGCATCGTCAGCACTTAACTTTCCAATGTCCGACATTGAAACATCAAATGGACCATTACTTAATTCGATTGACACCTGACCTCCTGGTGATTGATATCTGCGCAAATCCAGTTTTGCTGAGCAACATCAGGTTACATCTTATCTAATGTTATCGAAGTGGAATCTGCATGCAGTACTTGAGCACAAATCGTGCAAAATTCGAGCTTAAAAAGCGGATGGAGTATACAGCATCATTTGAATGTATCGGTTCCGAAAAAGAAACCCGAGTAAATTAGTTCGTTCGTTACCGCTTAAGCTCAAGCCAATCAGGCCAGTATCTTCGACAAGGCATAAAGCAATCGAGTGGAAGCGAAAATCGTTAGCAGCGACCGAATTGCAGGAGCGCCCCTTTTATGGAGCGTCGGCTGTATGATGTATTTTGGTCGTTCAATATACTGATTCTAATTATTAGCGAACGACAGGAGTTGGCCCAGGCCGTGTCAAAACGTAAAAATACGCCAAACCGATCCAGCAAACCCGATTGGCTCTTGGCCAAAGCAAGTACAGTCGACTGTAGAGAACAGATTATTGAGTTGAATCAGAATAGATATTTTGACATGTGTTTCTTTAGAATCGACTATTGAGGGTTTGATATAGCCTGGATTTCAAAACTAGAGCACTCCTCATGCTCTCATGCCCTGCATCAATGGGCCTATCCCCAGTATTTTCATTACCCGTTTGAGATTGTACGCAAGTACATGCAAACTCATTTCTGTACTGACATGATCCAGTGTTTTCATCTGAAAATGGGTTGCGCCCATCCAGGCTTTGAGCGTGCCAAATGGATGCTCAACCGTTTGCTTGCGTATCAGCATGGCTTCCGGCATGTTATTAAGCCGTACTTGCATGGCATCAAGTACGGCTTCATGTTCCCAGCGTCTGACGCGGCGTTCTGTACCTGGTGTACATTGATCTTTCAACGCACAAACCCGACAACCAGAATTCCAGTAGGTGTAGAGCGTTTTTCCTTGTTCGATCGAGGTGTAACGTTTGATTAACGACTGTCCCGCAGGGCAACGATATTCATCTTTATCTGCCACATAAATGAATTTACTCTTGTCATAGAGTCCCTTAGCTTTATTGTTGGACGTAAGCGATTTGGGGACGATTGCTGTAATGCCGGCTTCATGACAGGCTAGGATTTCTTCGCCTTTGTAATAACCCCGATCGGCTATGGCTGTAATCTCTTGGGCGCCCATTGCAGTGCGTGCTTGTTTAGCCATTGATGATAGTTGGTCTCGATCAGTTCCCACGTTAGTGACCTCGTGCGCCACAATCAAATGGTGCTTGGTATCAACGGCGGTTTGCACGTTGTAGCCGACGATGCCGGTACCTCTTGTCTTCATCGAACGTGCATCAGGATCAGTCAGCGATAGTTGTTTATCCGGCGCGGCTTGCATTTTTATATCAAGTTCTTTTAATTCCGCCATACGCTGCCTCAAGGCGGCGATTTTCTCTTTCAATTTTATTGTCTTGGTTTCTGCTACGGCAGGTTCTTCCTGGTCAGCTGAATCCAACGCAGTAAGGTATCGATTAATACTGTCTTCAAGTTGCTGCTTACGACGTTCCATTTTTGCGCTGGTGAAATTCTTATCACGATTGTTAACCGCTTTGAACTTACTGCCGTCAATAGCGACGATTGCCTGGGAAAATAAATCTAGTTGTCGGCACAATTCGACAAACTGGCGGCATGCACTACGGATCGCTTTACCATTGTCTTTACGAAAGCGTGCAATCGTTTTGAAATCAGGCGTCAACCGGGAGGTCAGCCACATTAACTCAACATTACGTTGGGTTTCCAGCTCAAGGCGTCGGGTTGATTGAATACGGTTGAGATAACCATAGATATAAATTTTCAGAAGGGTTGAGGGGTGATAGGCAGGGCGACCTGTGGCCTCCGGTTTAACGCCTTCAAAACCCAGCGATCCAAGATCAAGCCCTTCAACAAAAACCTCGACTACACGGACTGGATTGCACTCGTTAACGTAGTCATCCAATGATTCTGGAAATAAGGAATTTTGTGTCCGATGCTCGCCTTGTATAAAACGTTTCAATTGAAGTCCTTAACGTTTAATTAGGGCTAAATTTTACCACTTATTACGTTAATTCTCCTTATATTTCAAGTAATTAAGTTGTACTTTTACGGCTTTTACTATGGCTTGTGTTTTGACACAGTCTGGGCCAATTGCAGTCACCTGACATACATAGATCACTGCCTGCAAACTGACTCATTGCTGCCAGTGACTTTATTTGGCTCAAAAATCCAGCGTCCTGTCCTTTGCTTCTCAATTATTCGTCAATCCGCCAAAATTAACGGTACCCGAGTTCCTGTTGCGCTTTATTCAATTTGTCCGTGATATTGATGCTGGATGGCAATCTTGATGAAGTTGCGAAACTCACTTTATCGATAGTCCTTTGAACCTCAGGCCATACATCCTGATAAGAAACCAAGCAACCGCCAACGACAGAAAAATTAACATCAAGGATAACGTGAGCAAGCCAATCAAAACCATTCTCCTTGCCCTTAAACCCAACAGCGCGATTCTCCTTTCTCACACTTCCGTCTTGAACCAACTCATATTTCCTGGTTTTTACTTCTATCCTTTTGTACTCAGAGTGATCAATATCGAAGCCCTGATTCACAGCGTTTTGGCGACGCCCTCCAAGTGCTCTATGAACCAGCAATTCTCCATAGTCACCCACGAGATCTTTGATGCCGTTTTTCGCAAGAAAACGATTTATTTCGGCTTGGTAGGAAATCGCTTCCTCTAAGGATTGTATCGGCACTAAATCACCTTATCGCGCAGTGCCTGCTGGATCGCAGGGTTATACGTCGCTGGTTATACATCAGTATTGATCTGCTCTGCGGTGAGAATTCGACTTGCTAAATGCCGCCTCGTCCCATCATCGAAGCGACCCTTCACAGCTTCAAGGTGCTGTATCAAGTCGAGACGTTCGTCATCACGTTCGACGATCAGGTACTTAATGTCATCGGGCTCAAAGTTGAGCCTAAGATGATCGATTCTCCCGTTCGCGGTAGCCTTCCCATTATCAGTTGTAAGTCTATCGTGTGGGAGGAAAGTAAATGGAGTCGCATCGAGTGGCGGAACATATCTCCACTCGCGTTCGTCTGCAAACCGATAGTTTCTGGTAGTCTTTCCTGATCGCCGTTTCAAATCACCTTCATAATTCTTGATATATCTGTACGTGTTGAGAATATCCATGTACGCCGCAGATGCGGATGCATAGTCGCTAGGATCTTGGATTCTGTCCAATTGATTGTGCATCCGCTCTATGGCGGCAATGAGGTTGCTCGTGAATGAGCAATACTTGTTGACGTAGAAGACAGGATTGAGACCCTCTTGATTGGCCCACGCCTTTGACAAACCAATGCCGTAGTTGCCATATTTGCTCATGTGATCCTTGAGCTCGGAAAGTCTGAGATCGCAAAAAGAAACCATCGGCACTGCAAACTGCGTGGATTTACGCTTTCCAACAATTCTTTCTCCCGAGTAAGTTATGCGAAAAGTATGCTCAAGAATTCCGTAAAGCCCATCACGCGACGTGAAGTGAAAGAGAATGTCAGGATACAAACTACTCATAGTGAATTTCAATATAGGTTAAAGTGGATGCTAAGGGCGATTTACAACAAGGAATTAGATAATAAACCGTATATCATCCAAAACAACATGTAATTGTGGCCGGTAATGATTCAATTGCTGTCATTGAATCAAATGGAGCGATAGACCGCAACGGGTCGGTTTCAGTAAGTCAACTTATCGAAAAATTATTCATTACCAGTCCCTGCTTTGCTTAACATGGGCACTCCAAACGTAGAACAGTGTTATCAACCGTGCTTATCAATCAACCCTGCCGGAAAATTATTCCGGCAGGTAATTCAGCATCATTAGAGGCTCCTGCCATCACCAGCGGTGATAATTTCAGCATCGCTGATTTAAAATTGACTAGCTCATCGCTACATACCAATTTGGCTTAGCATTAAAAAAAACCAGGCTACCTATTTCGAATGTATACATTTTCCAAATTCTCCCGCTGACTATTGTTCCTTGCCTTATTGAATTAACCCCTTATAATCCCCGCCTGCTTTCAGGTTCCATTGGCCTTTTAAAACCAATGGTTAAACGGGAAGTCGGTAAGGTCTACACCAATTCCGACGCTGCCCCCGCAACGGTATGTAAGTAAAGAGTCATCTTTAATAAGCCACTGTGTTTTATGCATGGGAAGGTGATGATTCAGGCAAACACCACTTACAAGCCCGGAGACCGGCCCGAAAGACAATTCGGCACAGCGGCGGGCTGTCGGCGAAGCGATAGCTCAATCTTGCGTTGCCTCTTATCGTTTTTCTGCATGTTCTCCTCTGTGATTTATTCAACCTGTTGCGCGGGCGGCGCAAAGGAACAATCATGCAAAAAACACTCATATTCAGCAGCTTATTGCTGACGGGCTTTAATGCCCAATCAGAAACCGACACAACATCTACTGACTCAGTTAATCTTCCTGATCTGGTGGTAACAGCAACTAGAACTGCTGTTGCCAAAGAGCAATTATCTGCGGCGGCTACCGTGTTTACCCGCAAAGATATTGAACGGCTGCAAGTTCAATCCCTACCCGATTTATTAAAAAACACTGTTGGCGTAGACGTCGCTCAGAATGGCGGCTTGGGTAAAACCAGCAGTGTGTTCATGCGTGGCACCAATTCTGATCACGTCTTGGTATTAGTCGACGGAATTAAGTTTAGTTCTGCCACCAGTGGTAAATCAGCTTTTGAATTTATTCCTATCGATCAAATCGAGCGCGTCGAAATAATCAAAGGCCCCCAATCCAGCTTATACGGCTCAGAAGCCATTGGCGGCGTCATCCAGATTTTTACTCGTAAAGGCAATACTTCAGATAAGCCGCGCGTTACATTGGATGCAGGCGGCGGCTCTTATGACACATTCAAAACCTCCGGTACCATCAACGGCAGTTGGCAAAACAGTTGGTATAACTTGGGTGTATCGCATATTAATACGAAAGGATTTAACGTAAGACAGCCGGTATATGGGCCATATGGTACTAATGAGCCGGATAAAGACGGTTATTACAACACTGGACTTAATGCCAGAGTTGGCCATCGTTTCGATAACAATGCCGAAGTTGAGGCGTTTTTTCTGCGTTCGGAAGGCCAAAATAAATATGACGGCACGCTTGATAAAAATGGAAAACCACAAGATAACACCGGCAACAAAAGTGACTTTGTCGAACAGGTTGTTGGGGCATCCGGCAGTATGAATTTACTGGACAGCTGGCGTTCAACTTTACGTTTTGGTCAAAGCCGCGATGATGGCGATAACTTTAGACCGTCTGGTTTATTTTATAGCCGTTTTAATACCACACGTTGGAATACCAGCTGGCTTAATGAAGTTGCTTTATCTGAGGAACACAAGCTTGTTATAGGCTCGGACTACCGCTTGGATGAAGTTGAAAGCTCAACCAAATACAACGAACGGTCTCGCTATGACGTAGGCGTATTTACCGAACTGCACAGCCAACTTTTCGATGATCATTTTGTTAACGCGGCGGTGCGTTGGGATAAAAACGAAGCATTTGGCGACTATGTCACCGGTAATGTGGGCTGGCGTTATAACTGGAATTACGGCGTAAGTTTATTGGCAAATTTTGGTAATGCTTTTAAAGCCCCCTCGTTTAATGATTTGTACTTTCCAAATTATGGCAACCCAAATCTACAGCCAGAAGAATCAACCTCAGTAGAGACCGGTCTTGCCGGTAATCATGACTGGGGACAATGGGAGATTCGGGCTTACCACACCAATATTGACAATTTAATCATCTCCGTCACTAATCCAATAACCAAACTACCCAACGCTCAAAACGTCAACAATGCCCAAATTGACGGTATCGAATCGGAAATTTCCACCCAACTGTTGGGCTGGAACGGCAAGCTGGGGATGAATCTGTTAAGCCCTGTTGATAGAAAAACTAACTTGCAACTGCCGAGACGCGCCGAACAAACCTTGTCATTCGATTTATCCAAAAGCTTTGGCGCTATTGATGTGGGGGCTAATGTGCTGGCGCAAGATTATCGGTATGACGATGTTAAAAACAAAAATCAGGTCGCGGGTTTTGTCACCGTTGACCTTCGCTCTGCTTATCACATCAATAACAACTGGATGCTAAGCGCAAAGTTGAGTAATTTGTTGGACAAAAACTATCAGACTGTCGATACCTACAACACCGCCGATAGAAACTTTTTTGTCTCAGTGCATTACAATAACTGACAAAACAATGGCCATGGATGGCTTTAACCTTAAAACATGACTAGAGATACCAATATGACCGCTAACCAATTACCAAAAATCGATTTTTTACCCGTCGCGTTAATCGCGCTGATGGCTCTGACTCGCTTTCACCACTTTGGTGATTTCCTACATTTACCTGATGCCTCATTAGCGGCTTTTTTCTTTGCCGGTTTTTATCGTAAAAAAATATTGTTTATATTTTTGCTGGCGTTAGCCGCATTTATTGATTATGTCGCCATCAAAGGCGGCACCAGCAGCTGGTGCGTTTCACCCGCCTATGTTTTTTTAATTCCTACGTACGCGGCAATGTGGCTCGCGGGTCGCTACAGTGCCGCCTTCAAAACCCTGACAACACTAGAGTTTGCAAAATCGTTCGCTTCAGCCGCACTCGCCACATCAACAGCATTTCTTATTTCTAATGGCAGCTTTTATCTACTGTCCGGCCGCTACCCAGATACATCGTGGGCACAGTACATAGAACGAGTAGCCAAATACTATCCGCCCTATACCGCTTCTGCGCTGATTTATATCCTGGCTGGTTACGCAGTTTTCAAGCTATACAAATCTCTTCCAGCACAACAAAGTCAACAAGGCATCCATTAATGTAAAAAGCGCAAGTTTCGCCTTGAAACTTGCGCTTTTTTTATCAAATTCAGCCTCGCTTCACCCGTTTTAACAGCTTATCACTCAGCAATTTTCACCAGCCAGCCGTCCGACCCTTTGCAATTACTTTGACCGTCAGCAGCGATGGTAATTCTGGCATAGGTGCCCTTTAGAGAGGTAGGTATTGCTCCGTTCACCTCAAAGCTGCCCGAATCTCTTGGCGTAACTTTAATAGTGGCGGGCTGACCTTTTACTGTGACTTTGATTGAATCAGGATACGTATTGGCAGACGCTGTAAAAGAAAAGTTTGCACCTGGCACAACTTCGGTATTTTCAGCCGGAACAAGGTCGGTAAATTTTGGTTTGGCACATGCTTTTGAACTGCTACTACTGCCGCCACCATAAGCCCAACAAGTGCCGGTAATCATCATTAATACCAAAACCCACAAGCTGCTATATCGTTTCATCATTATTCCTCATCGCGTTATTGTTGTTTTTAAATTATGTTGTAAACGGCTTATCTGCTTTCGATCAATTGTCAACCAGCCTCAGAACAGAACAGTTTGATTTTGGAAAGTTGATCTTAGTCATTTTACTGTCATGTTTGACAACAGGATGCCTAATCGATAATTAAACACCGTCTGCACAAAACTCACGACGCCTTCACCCCAAAAAACGCGAAATTTCTTACGAATAGCAAATCAAGCCCCTATTAGCCTTACTTTCTAGAGATGTTTGTGAATGCAATATCCATCTTAACGGGTGGAATAGCGTTCTTGCCATGTCTCAGCAGGCTGCTGTAATGATCCAATAAAATCAATAACGCATTTTTAATATTTATTTGCTTGTGCAGTAATCCGGAATCTTTCCTGGAAAATATCAGCAAATATTTGCCGGGTTTCGATAACGTTATTTTATTGGAGCTATTAGGGGGCACTTCAGATGTTGATGCTTGATCGGACGCTGCTTCCACGGGTAGACCAACAGTTGAAACATCATCATATTTAGCTAATTTGGTTTCTTTAAATACCCGCAGGCCATAGCGGATAGCTTCTTCAGCAGGAATGGTAATATCAACTTGCTGATCAGCACCAACCACAAGATTTTGGCAATAAGGGGCTTGCGAGACATCCATTGCAAGTGACTCTTTAACATTTGGGCTGGCTTGAATATCCTCACCAGTTACCGTGCAGCGAGTTTCCGGCAGGAAGGCGGCGCCGACAATAATTGCAAACAACACAGGCAAACCATAAGCAAATAGTCGGGGTAACAGGGTGGTGTTGTTTCTGGGCAATGCCTTTGCGTGGGCAATATCTATGGTAGCGTAACTGTTTGCGGCCTGAAAAAAGACAACCAGATAATACGTGCACTCTTCAAAATTCCAGCTTTTGCCGGTGTCTTCATTAAAATCCAGCCAGGCAAACGTAAACAGCACTAGGGTACCCGATATTGCTCCAGACAGAGTTTGTACGAAATGCTTCGGAAAATAATCAACTTCCACCCCATGAGTTGAAATACAGCCCATTCTTACGGCGACCATTGCAAACATAAGGGCTATTCCAAATCCACCCGAAACAGTTATTCCTAATAACAACCCAGCTAGCGCCGCCCAGATAGATTCTATCAATGCGCCTTTATATTTATCTGCATACAAATCCAGCGCCAAAGTTCTGAAAGTTATCAGGGGAATTAACAACGTCATACCTATCCCGGCATAAATCAAATCATTAAGTTCTACATTTGTTTCCAGCAAAGACAAAGAGAACTTCTTTGGTAGAAGCACGTTAATCCGGTAATGCAGTAATGCAAAAAAAATAATGTATACGACTGATGCCATTAACCCGGCTTTTATGGCGGGCATGAAAGATCGAAAATAAAATGCCCATCCTCTTTTCGGATAAACATATTTGAATAAGCCGAATTCCAAATATAGGGTTCGCAGCCAATTCAAACTTTCTAATTTCAATTGCAGGCCTCTGGAGCGAAGTCTTCCCAATAAGGCATAAGCCGATAAGCTCTCACTTTTGTCCCCTAGTCGGGTAATGAAATCTTTAGAGAGCATTGTCAGGGATTGTTCGTCGAGATTCGCCAATTCGTCTTCCGCTCTAGCACGCACAGACTCATCCTTATCAGTCAAAGCGGTTTGAACCATGTATTTTACCGCTTCACTGTCGTGAAGGTTGGCCAAGGCTGTTAATGCATTACGCCGCAACTGTGAATTTTCCGAATTGAGGAATTCAACAATGATGTCAAGTGGATTGTTGTTCATAAAATCTCCTAGACCAGTAAACTATGTCGGCACGATTGGTGTCTTTGGCATGTTTTAACTGGCTTCTAAAAACAACTTCAATAATTCCCAAAGAAAGGTCAGTTAACTGTTCCCGTTGCAAGTTAAGCGCCTGAATCTGTTTAAATCCTAAAGTTAAATCAAAGCGTTTTTCCTGCTCGATTTTGTCTAGTTGCACTAGCGCTGTTGCAAAAGCATCCTCACTTGATGACAGGCTTTCATAGCGTTCAAGCCATTTTCCAAGTACTGCTTTCCCAGTGCCATATTCGATGGCACGTCGCAGCATCAATTCGCAAGCCCAATGGCTCCATGCAATCTCTTCACTGTA
>Ga0208626_1000384_pt1 | contig 15200 bp, 16 predicted proteins | sample LakWasMet10_HOW4_2_FD_183860 | JGI IMG/M metagenome (GOLD analysis project Ga0208626, IMG submission 183860) | Freshwater sediment methanotrophic microbial communities from Lake Washington under simulated oxygen tension - Sediment Metagenome... | ecosystem: Environmental > Aquatic > Freshwater >... | reverse complement strand
AAGAAATTTCTAAAACATTACCGTCTGATTATGTTTTAAAAACTGTTTACAACAGATCTGATCTTGTAAATGCAACTCTAGGAACTGTTGAACATAATCTTATTATGGGCGCTACGCTGGTTATCGTTGTTCTATTTGTTTTACTCGGGAACATTAGAGCTGCAATAATTACTGCATTTACAATTCCACTAAGTTTACTGATGACGTTCTTAATTATGAAACCGTTAGGTTTATCTGGAAATTTAATGAGCCTGGGGGCACTCGATTTTGGAATCATCGTTGATGGAACTGTAATTCTCATTGATAATTGCGTTCGATTCATTCATGAAAAAACAAAACATCTTGGAAGGAAGTTGACCAAAGAAGAATTACAAAAAGCGGTTTATGAAGCGACTGTGGAGGTTCGAGTCGCTGCTGGATTCGGTGAGCTAATTGTTGTCGTTGTCTTCCTACCTATTTTTGCGCTGGTAGGAGTTGAAGGTAAGATGTTCAGACCAATGGCCGCTACTTTTGCAATTGCAGTCATTTCAGCATTGATGCTTTCCTTTACAACAGCTCCGGCAATGGCATCTCTAATATTATCTAGAAACGCTGAAGACAAAGAACCAAAGTTCATGCTGTGGATTAAAAAAATTTACAAGCCCTTTTTAGAGGCCACCTTCGCATGGAAGAAATTTACAATTGGAGGTTCTATAGCAGCAGTTATAATTGGTGTTTTATTGTTCTTGCGAAGTGGTGCTGAATTCTTACCTCAGCTAAGTGAAGGTTCATTTGCTTTTCATATGATCAGACCTGTAAATACCAGCCTTGATCAATCAATATCACTACAAAGAAAAGCTGAAGAAGTGATTATGAAGTTTCCTGAAGTAGAAAATGTTTTCTCCAGAATAGGAACTAGTGAAGTCGCCACCGATCCAATGGGAGTGAATATTTCAGATACATATATAATGCTAAAAGATAAAGCTAAATGGCCTGAAAGCAACAATGGTAAAAAACACACGTTTCAATCATTAGTTTCAGCTCTTATTGAAAAATTAGAAAAAGAAGTTCCAGGACAAAATTATCTTGCCTCACAGCCTATTCAAATGCGTTTTAATGAATTGCTTGAAGGCACGAGAGCGGATGTTTCAATAAAAATCTTTGGTCCAGATTTAAAAACAATCATGGATAAGGCAAAAGAAATTAAAGAAGTCGTTTCGACAGTCGAAGGAGCTGGTGATGTTGAAGAGGATCTAGCTGGAACGAGTCCGGTTTTAAAAATTGAGCCAAATAATAGCTCAGTACATCGATATGGAGCTAGCACTGGTGACATACTTGATACGATTTCAATTGCACTTGGGGGGAAAGAAGCAGGAACATTGTTTGAAAATGAAAAAAAGTTTCCCATTGTAGTTAGACTGGCCGAAAGTGACAGGTCAGATCTTGAAACGATTAAAAGTTTACCAGTAGGTATCGGTACGAATGTTACTACTCCGTTATCAAATCTCTCAAAAATTTACTTTGCAGAAACTTACGGTTCTATTTCACGTGAGGATTCTAATCGAAGATCGGCCGTACTGGTTAATTTAAGAGGAAGGGATACTGAAAGTTTTGTTAATGAAGCAAAAAAGCTTGTAGAAGAAAAAGTGAAATTACCGCAAGGATATTATTTAACTTGGGGAGGTAATTTTAAAAACCTTCAAGAAGCAAGACAAAGACTTATGATACTAACGCCAATTGCTTTAACGATCGTTTTATTTATGATTTATGCTGCCTTTAGAAGCGTTGGTCAAACGTTTCTAATTTTCTCTTGCGTGCCTTTTGCATTGGTCGGAGGAATTGTTAGTTTAATGCTGAACAATTTACCTTTTAGTATTTCGGCAGGAGTAGGATTTATTGCTCTTTCGGGTATCGCAGTTTTGAACGGCGTTGTGCTTGTTAACTATTTTAATCAGCTCAAGGTTGAGGGAAAAACGGGGAAAGATCTGGTCGTTACAGGCACCTTGATCAGACTTCGACCTGTACTGATGACGGCCCTAGTTGCTATCTTTGGTTTTCTCCCAATGATGCTTTCTACAGGTATTGGATCAGAAGTTCAAAAGCCTTTAGCTTCAGTTGTTATCGGAGGTATAGTTTCATCAACAATATTAACTTTGGTTGTATTGCCGATTCTCTATTCTATTTTTGAAAATAAATTTAAAGGAAGAGTGGCCCATTAAATTGGGCCTCTTTCTTAATATATTGATGTGTATTCAAGATGAATGCAATTTTGAAAATCAACCGCCTCCGCCATCGCCACCAATTCGAATGGCCATAGAGGAATTTTGAATAAATCTGTTAAGAGAAGATTCTCTAAAATTTACTTTAAGTTTAGAGTCCGTAGAAATTGTGATTATTTCATCGGTAACTTGAACATTTTTGATTGATTCATATCCATCTCTCAAATCTTCAACTTTGACTGTCTTGTCTTTCGAAGAAATAGAATCCACTTCATCGAAGCGATAAACAGTTGTTTGAGCAAATGCACTCATTGCCATACTGAATGTAAAAATGGTCAATAAGTTTCTCATTGAATCACTCCATTTGATTCTGGTTTTTCTCTTTTTAGCAGTGAGTCCATTACTAGACCGGCCCACATAACATCTTTTCCGGCATTTTCAGGGTTATTGAAAATTGCTCTGATCTCAGCATTGGCCCGAACGTAAACTTCTCTTAATTGAGGTGTTACTCTGTTCATATCGACTGATTCATATTGCACTGACAGCCAGTTTCTTTGAGTCCCAAAAACGCTCAAATCGTAGCTTGAATTGACCAAATTTTGAAGAAGCTTTTTGACAGTTTCTTGGCCGAAGTTGAAATTATTGCTGCCAAGAGTAAAGACTCCATCTTTCTCAGTCAAGATCTTTTTAAAAATCAAGCTTTCCATAACTTGGAGCCCGCGATTTCCGAATTCTGTCTTTACGATACCCTTGCTGAGGCCAACGTTTGAAGTTGCCATCATCATAATTTCAAAAGCTGTGGGGTCTTGAAGGAAAGCTTCTGCTTCCTCTGGCATAAATTCAAGATTGTTATTTCCGGGGTAAGTCATTTTAAAATTTGAGAACATTTCAGGATAATGCTTCTCAATGAACGCCTGGACTTTAGATTCACCACAAGTCTCTCTGACAATTTTGAGAGCAGTATTAAACGAAGGCTTTATGATTTCACAATTCTCTAAACGGGAAAAAGTGGAGGAGCTTATGTCTAATTTCTTAGCGATCTGGACCGACGAGTAGTTTGGATAAGACTTCTTGATTGAGCGAATACAATCGCTCAGAAAATCTTTTAAAGATGAAAATTGCATTGAATCCATCTGTTCTCTTTCCAAAATAGTCCTAAATTAGTGGTGTCATTTCTACCCCGTTGCAATTTTTTTGGCAAGACTTCTTGCCTCGCCGAAGCTGCAATTTCATCCCGGGATGGGATACAAGTAAATTTCAAATCAGTTTTTAAGCCCTTAGATATCCCACTCTGGGACTTGATCCCACCGTGGTGGGAAGATTTCATCCCAGCATGGGATTGTCTGGTTTTCTGTCTATTTTTGTTTTTTCATTTTCTTCCGCTCAAAAGCGAACACAACAAATCAGGAGGAATTATGAAAGACAGGGAAAAGAACAAGCAACTGAGAAGCCTAAAAGAGCTCATTGATGATTTGACTGGAATTTTGTCAATCCGAGAGCTGACCACTAATTGGCGATTCTTAAATGAGTACAAGGCACTACATCGTGCCTGTTTTGAGCTGTAGGAGAATTTGATGAACTTAATTTCAAAAATGGAAAAAACTATCAGATCAATCAGTAGGGAAGAACTTCAAAGAAACTCTAAGGCCCGTGCAATGGCCTTAGAGATTCAAAAGAAAATCAGTGCGCTAAAAAATCATCTGAACGAGAACCCAGAAGATTTATCAAATCAAGGAGTACTTAAGTATTTAAACCCAAAACTGCTCTTAGAAAACTAATTTAAAAATTCATTTAAGGAGAATACTGATGAGGCTAAAAATAATTTTAGCGTGGGCGCTGCTGTGCTGTTTAGGAGCTTGCTCATTTAAAAGTGAAGATCAATTCAGGCAGAGGCTTGTTCCCAATGGGACAAGTTCGGATTTAAAAATTGATCCAAACGAAGATAGTGATGGAGATGGCATTTTTAATAAAGATGAAGTCTCAAGAGGGACTGATCCTTTTGTCGCAGACGTTCCAGTTTTAGAAACAAGATTCATTCAGAATTTCAAGATTGATGTCAATTACAACCATGTTAATGACAATAAAGTTCAGAGTTTTGTCATTCAATCAAAGATTAAGGACACTGATTCATCTTTCAAGTACAGAGTAGGGAAAATGTTTGGAGTAGAAAAGGCCCTTAATCTTTCTGCTAAGGAGGGTAGGTTTTCTGGACATTCTTACGGAGAAATAAGAAATGAAGATTTTTCTTGGGTAAAATATCCGTCTCTTGATCCTTTGGCGTTTCATTCTGATGTTATTAAATTTAGACCTGTCTTTGATCGCGAGAAGATTGAAAATGTCTCCATCAATCTGGTCTTCGATAGTTCGGTAAAATTGGTTGGTACTCGATTTAAGGAGATAAAAGATTTAAGCCTTAGCTTCTATTATCATGACTTTGAAAAAGACACCTATGTCCTTTTGAAGAATGTTTTGATTAATAGAATTTTTCAAAGAGGAGTTAATGAAACTTTCGCCGTCGTAATTGAAAATGTGCCGCTATCATTTTTAAAAGAAACTTATCTAAAACATGGCGAGTTTCTCGTTTCTGAAGTCGAAAATTATTTCATTCCTGAACTCGATCGAGACTATAAGACTTTAATTGCGGGCGTTCGGGCGAAAACAATCCCCGTTATGCTGTCTACGCCTACAGAGGAAAAGGTCTTTTATGTGACAGTTGGAAAGGGTATTAGCTTTATTGAAGTTCTGAGTAGGATTTTTTCTGAAAACTTCGCTGTTGAAAATAATGCCTTAAAGAGAGTTGGGCAATATGAAAACAATCTGGGAACCCATGAGCATTTAATTGATATAAAGGACAAAGATAAACGTGGGAATTGGTTCGTTCTGACCAATAAATTTAAGGAACATTTTCTAGATCATCGTTACACTCCAGAAGATCATATCACTCTCGCTTATATTACGGGAAACGTCCTTGCCTCACAGCCTAATAGCGAACAAACATTTTATGGAGCTTCGGTTTTGAGTGTGCCAAACAATGAAACAGTGGCTTTATTGGGAAAGATTAGTCCAAATTCGAAAGTTGAGATTGCAATTAAAGGACTGAATCGTTTTGGCCATGAACCGATCTCTACTGTTTTTAACGAAAATCGGACTGTCGGAGGAGGATGTCACAATTGCTCTTCGGTCAGTTACTCTTGTAAATGGATCGGTAATAAACTCTCAGCGTTTTCAAGAAATTTTGACTTGAATATTAATTTTAATGAGGAATGGAGCAATATCTTCCTCGTTATTAACGAAGAAAAATTTAAACTTTCGCAGTTGATAACAGAGAAAAAAGCCATTGTTCGCAATCTCGATTTTAGCTTTTTAATTACCATCGAGGATGTTTCAAAAATTAAGCCACTTAAGGAGTCAGAGAATAATCATTTATCCTTGGCCCTTTATTCAACGCAATCCAAAACGCATCAGGGAATCAAACTTATCTCCCAAGAAGGATCTTCGGATTTAAACTGGTGCTCAGGAGGCGGTGGAGCTGGATCATTAAGTACTGTTGCGCTTGCAAATTCTGAATATGGAGGGGAGATCTCTACAGGTTCACTTGATTTTCAAGTTCTCCTGGCAATGATCGAGAATTGTCGTCGTTATCCGACCAATACCGGTGCAGCTTCTTATCTTTTTTTAAAATTAAAGGATGATTTGGACTATGATCAAAATTTTTCCCTAGCGATTAATTCAAAAATAACGAACTACTACAACTAAACAACCGTCCAGGAGTTTTATAAATGGCAAATGTTTTAACATTGAACAGGCGATCTATGCTTTCTTCCAAATGGCTCATTCTACTTTCAGGACTTGTCATGAGCTATCCGGTCTTTGCGCGTGATTTAGAATCAATTGCTTCAAATTTATCAGCAAAAACTTCAGTCATTGCAAATCTTCTTGTTCCACTTGGTTTTGCTATTTCGGCGATCTTTATGATCGTGGGGCATCCTAGAGGAGCACAATTTATGTCCACCACAATTATGGCCGCGCTTATTTCACTTGGGGGATCCTCAATTTTTAACTGGTTAAAAGGTGTGGTGGGATAAATGGAAAAATTAGTTGCTCGTTATCCTAGTTTTTTAAGGAATGAACCTCTCATTTGGGGAATAAGCCTTTCTGATCTTTTTAGGTTGAGCGGAGTCATGGTTGTGATGCAGTTTCTTGGGGCAGATTCATTGGTCATCTTAGCGGCAACTTTTGGCTCCTATTTAATTCTTGTTTCGACGAGGAGATTTTTTCCTCGCCGATATTTTGAATTCTATTTCAAAAAAAGAAAGCTTATCAATAGGAGTACGATCAATGCAAAAATCAAAAGTGTATAGAGTATCTCCTCCTGATATTGATCAAATGTCCAATGAGGAGTTGTCCAGATTTTTAAATGATTTGAGAGTTACATTGAATCACTTTCCTATTAAGAACGAAGAGGGGAGGAGTTATCATTTTAAGTTCTATTCACTCAATGAAGAAATATTTCTGGAGACAAACCTAGAGGATCAGTTATTTCTAGCAAATATTTCATTTGAAGAGTTAATCGGGGACTCGTTAATTAATCAATTTATTATCGGAGATGTTCTGGCAAATAGTGATGTCATTCTTCACGATGACTATTTAAAGATCAACGGTTCTTACTTAAGATTGATTAACCTTTATTCTTTTTCGAAGCGACTTATGCCTTCAGCTCTCATGGAAGTTGGAGATTATTGTTTATTTTTTAGAAAGATCGACAGTCTGATTTCAAGAAAGCAAGTCAATACTCAAAGAAAACTTCATCACGCTAATTTATATTCCACGATGAGAAACATTGAAAGCGAAGCAAGTTTTCAGGAAGCAGAGAAACTTATTGAGTCCATGATGAACGGGGAAGAGGAAATTTTTGAAGTTGAAGGCTGGTTTTTGATTAAAGGCAATGATTTATCAGAACTCAATTCCAAAACAAATGAGTTAATAAAGTCTTTAAAGCAAATTGAAATTACTCCTTACATTGAATCCGTTGGTTTAAGCGAGTTGTTTCCTACAATTTTAACAGGTGGAATTCCATTATTTAAGAGAGCTCACAAACCGCCAACGAGTTATTTGGCCAATTTGATTCCTTTATATTGTGAGAGTATGCATCAGAGCGGAATTGAATTTTATACACGTAGAGGAAATCCAACATTTCTTAATATCTTTGATGAATCGGCCCTTAATTATAATGTTCTCATAACAGGGCAATCTGGCGCTGGAAAAACTATGGTCGCACAAAAGATTCTGTCCTGGGAATTATGGAGAGGGACTTCGGCAATCGTTTTGGATTTGGGAAATTCATTTAAAAAGACCGCTGCCTATTATGAGGGAGAGATCTTAAGTCTTTCCTTCAATCCACTCCAGTTTAAGTCGGCTCATTATTTAAAGGAGCTGGTAATAAGTATAATTCCCAAACAAGAGCTTTCTGCAAAGATGGAAGGAAAGATCTTTCTTTTGATTTCGGAAAATATAGAGAGTGCTCGATCTTTTCGCGAACTTGTACAAAAAATATCGTCCGAGATTCCTGACATTGAATTGTATTTTGCCGAGCTATGGGAATTCTTTGACGATGAAGTTAGAGATTTGTCTCGCTTTACTTATGTCGATACCAGCATTTATCCCGACAAAATTAAGGCCCCACTGATTATTTTTCTTCTCGAAGCCTTTAATCGCTTAGAGGGAAGAAAGATTTTTATATTTGATGAGGTCTGGAGTTTTCTTCGAAACAATGCCGATTACATCGAAGAGTGTTTTAGAACTTTCAGAAAACATGGTGGCTCGGCCATTCCAATCACTCAAGGACTTGATGACTACACAGATGAAAATTCTCTTGGAAGGATCATTCCCAAACTCTGTTCAACCAAAATCTTTTTCCAGCAGCTAGTAGGAAATTCTGAATTGGTTGATAGTTTCGATAAGGACAAGATCGGTGAGCTTTCCACTAAGAGAAAAAAATATTCCGAGTTTTATATCAAAACAGAATTTCATCGAAAGATCGTCCGTTATTACCCCACTCCAATCGAGTATGAGCTAGGTACTAGTAATGATCTCGATCGAACGTCTTTCGATCGTTTCTATGAGCAGAACGTAGACTATTTTGAGTTTCCTGAAATTATGAATCGTTTCGTTGAATTTAAATATTATTTTGGAGGTGTCAGTGTTTAAGTCCTATTTTGTTGTTTATCTTATTGTTGGAATTTGTTCACTTGGAAATTTTTTCTTTCCTAAAGCGAATGCCTCAACCTTGTTTGCCCCTGATACCGATACGGCGTTGCTTTTTAATTTAGTGACGACTACAGCGAGCCAGCTTAATGAACTTGAAAAGCTTGTCACCAATGCTGAAAAGTACACAGGTCTCATGGAAAAGTATAATCAGATAGCTAAAGATGAATATTTTAGAGCTGAGAGAATTCAAGCGATCGCTCAAAACTTTGTAGAGGTATCAACGCGAGATCCAAAAGACTTAGCGGAATTGAATTCCGCAATTCGCGCTCTCAAGAGCGAAACGGATTCCTTTAAAACACTTATTGCTGAATACAATCGAGATGAAGCTCGTAATGCGATAGGGGAGCAAAAGTTTACTGAAAAGGCAAACGGGCTGAATTCAGAACTAAGATTTGCAAACAATCAGGTCTTGAGAGCGGGAGATATCTCAACCTCTAGCGAAGCCCAAAAAGTGATCGCTCAAAACTCGGCCCTTTCATACAAGTCCCAGGTAGAAGGAAACCAGATTAATAGTGTCATCGCAGAAAGGCTCTCTGAGCAAAATAAACTCCTCAATCGTGAAATGAAAACTGAGGTGCAGAGAGATTTAGATAGAGACGAATATTATCAAATTCAGTCAAGAACTCTTAAGAGATCAAATCAATGATTGAAACGAACTTACTTAAGAACCTGCTTTTAATTTCAAATCCAAAAGTTCTTGGGCTGAGCGAGTATCTGTCGCATGCGGCGCTGTTGTTTATTATGCCAGCTTTCTATATTGGAATGATCGCTGAGTATTTTACAAATTTTGATTTTAAAAGTGTCGCGAAACGAGCGATTATAGCTTTCTTGGCCATAAAGTTATTTCTGCCGATTCATGTAGAGGCAGTTGACTTAAGCTTGAGTGCAAGCTCCAAATTACTTGGGCAGTACTCTTCACATAACAAATTTCTTACCGCTTATCAAAATGCAAGCAAGGTGAGTAATTCTAATGGAGGTGTTTGGGAGCGTTTAAGAAGTATAGTTTCTATTATTACCAATGATCCAATAGTTGTTTTCATTTTCTTGTTGTCCTATACATCTTTTTTTCTTCTGACTCAGCTTTATAGTTTGATTTATCATCTGGCGATAGCACTGTTTGGATTTTGTGCAGTCCTGAGCATTTTTCCTATTACCTCAAGAAGTTTGACAGGGGCAGTATACACAAGTCTTTGGTGTGTGCTCATGCCTTTTGTGGTGATGATTGTTCTTGCCCTGATTGGAGATTCCGACGCCTTCTTGAAAGGATATTCTGGCGGAATAGTTCAAAATCTTGAAAGCCTGATTCAGCTTTTGGTTATGACAATCCTTCTGCTCTTAACTCCAGTGATCACAACAAAGATAATGAATGGCACCGGAATTAATTCTGTTGCTGAAAATATCAGTCAAATGGCTGGTATGGCGGCGCTAATTGGTGGAAGCAAGATCGCCACGAATTCAACCATTGGCACAGGGAAATCATTAGGTGGTGGGATTCATAATGTAACAACCAAACCGTTGATGAAATCATTTAGAAATAATCTTTCAAAAAGAGCAGAGGAGATTACAAAACAAAAGGGAATAGGGGCAAGTTTAAATTCTCTGAAGAGTGAGGGATTCAAGGATCAAATAAAGAATGGACTTGGTGACTTAAGAGAAGCACATCAAAAAACAGATTTTAAAGAAAAAGCAATCCTTGGAGCGGATTCGCTTTTTAATAGAAGAGAAAATCATCTGGCAAAGATTGCTAGGTCAAAAGATGTCGCAAGTTTTGTGCGAGGTAATTCTTTTAATCAAAATAATATTAATTCCAATCCTAAATTTCCACTTTCAAATTACAAAGCAAAGGCTCGCGATTTCTATCAGAATTCCGGATCTAAAAAATTTAGCGCAAGCAATATTGCTACTTCAAAAGCTTTTACAAATTCGGGAACAGTGCAACGGCCCGTTCGTCCTCAAAATAGAATGAACATCAAACCTTCGCCAGAAGGAAAATTTAAGTTCGCTCAATATCAATTAAGAAAAACGGAGGGTATAAATGGCGGGAATTCAGCTATTCAAAGACGTTATTCATGATTCGAAAAATTCACTCCTTATTAAGATTAATTTAGGAGTAACCATCGTCCTTTTAATTTTAATGCTTGTAAGAATTATGCCTCTCTTTTTAAAGGTTGAGGATGGGCTTACAAATGAAGCTTCTAAAAGAGATTTTTGCGCATTTTCGATGAAACAAATAATTAATCGCAAGCTATCACCAAAGCTCATGAGCGAAGGGTTATTTCAACTTGTTGTAAAGGACAATTATGGAGCCTTTGGATTCAAAGGAAATGAGGAAGTCACAAATATTTGGTCATCAGATAAAAGTTGCAAACTTCTTTTGAAGTCAGATGATGGAATGAGGTCTTTTGATTTTTATTTGAATCAATCAAGCGATTTTAAATTTTATTATCAAATTCAAAAAATTACTGAAAATGAGCTTTTCGATAAGGAGGAAAATAGATGAGTTTCTATATCTTAAGACACACATTAACTTTTTTGTTTTTAAGTCTCTCGCATCCAACAACGATGGTCTTCAACGAGCCGATTGAATATGTCAGTGCTGGAAGTAATGGAGATTTTGATTTGCATAGGGCGAATAATCAGAAGATTCTGGTCATCAAACCTCTTAAGTCTTTTGGAGAGACGGACATGATTGTATTAACCAAAAATCAACACTATCAATTCAAGCTGAAAGAAGTTCCTCAAAATGGGGATCAGAACAAGTCGCATTCATTGGTTAATGTTTTTGAAGGGGAGATTGATCGAAGTTATGTGAAAAAAATTGAAACGGATTTATTAAAGATTTTAGAAGGAGATGCTTCGGTTTGGTTCATCAACAAGACAAATAAGCCACTTTTAGTAAATGGTATTGAAGTGACCAGGGAGGGCTATTTTTCAAAGGGAGCACCTATTCTAGTTAATGGTGAACGGGTGCTCTACTAATGAAGGTGCTTTCAATCTTAGTTCTAATCAATTTTTTACCAAGAGATATCTTCGCGCAAGATCTTCTCGTTCTTGGCAAAAATATAAAGGCCAAATCAAAAAAAGATCTTCAACCAGTAAAAAAAATAAAAAACAGAAATTCAATTGAAGGCAGTGGCCTTGATAAATTAAATAAACAGGGAGAGCGAATTGAAGAGCTTTTGGGAAGATTTCAAAAGAAGTCGGGAGTTTGGGATTTTACAGGACAGTACGATTTCAAAACAGGGAGTACGGCAAAAGGCATTTTATTAAATTCGATTGTTTCAACAAATCTTGAATCGCCTTTACTTGTCGAAATCCAGGAGGGGGAGAAATTGCCGCCAGGGACCAGGTTTATTTGTAAAGGTGTCACCAAACTAAGAAGGGTCGTCGCGGTTTGTGACAAAATGGTTACGCCTCTAGATGAGGATGAGTTTGAGATTCAAGCTAGCTTGCTTAACTCTGATGGATCGAGTGGACTGCGCCCTGACGAGGTTTCTACTGGTAAAGAAGAATATGTCGCAGGCACTATTGCGACTGCTTTTTCAAAGGGTCTTATTGAAATGGGCACAGAGAGAGTTGCTTCTCCGTTAGGTGAACTAACACCAAATACACGGAGAAACAGAATCACCAGTGGACTCTTAAATTCTCTAGATGAAACAAACAATATTATGAACTCAGAAATGAAGACAAAAGAGCCCAAGGCCTATATTGAGGCCGGAAGACCAGTTCTTATTTATTTCAATGCGAGGTTTAAGCGATGAGAAGAGTCTTTTTAATAATAAGTATAGTCTTAGTATCTTCGTGCTCAACACTAAAGAAATCTATTTTCTTCGGTGGACTTTCGGGAATGAGTTTGGGAATTGCGGGAGGAGCTTCTCTTAGTCCAGATCGTGAATCAAGAGCACCGAACATGGCGATCTGGGGAAGTCTTGGGGCCTTAGTCGGGGCAACGGTAGGTTACTTCTTTTATATTGATGATCCGGAAAACAGGGAGCTTCCTTCAATGCTGGAGAATAACGAGCATAAGAAAGATTCTTATGAACTTGCACCGATCAATAGAATTCCTTCTGTCACTATTGCTCCGACTGATTCAAGAAAATATAAACTCGAGACGGGTCCACTTCCAGAGCATTTAAAGGGGAAGGTTCAAACTCCTTTTGTCATCGAACATGACATTCCAGAGCGCATTGAAAAGCTCGAAAATGGCAAGTCTATCACCATTGAGAGGCATAAAGCGTGGGAGATGGATTATGAGTAAATCAAAAAATGGACTTGATGGTGATTTATTTTCTCCACTCATTACAGGATTTATAGAATGTATACAGACAATTCTTTCTAGTTGGGTCAGGACAATTCCAAAGATGCTTAAAGATATAAGTGGATTCAAGATTGAGCTTTCACAGAGGCTCTTTAAAGTTGATCTATCAATGCTTGATTGTGACAAAAAGAGCCTTGAAGAAACTCATCTCGGGTGGTCGATAAATGCTGATCGTGCCTATCCCTTAGATTATTTTGATCCAGGAAAAAATACTTTTATTATCGGCGCAAGTGGATGGGGAAAGACGAATCTTATCAATATTCTTCAGGAGAATTGTTTAAAAAGAAATCAAGGTCTGGTTTTTATCGATCCAAAAGGAAGTCTAGAAGCTATTGGCATGTTTAAGCGCTTATGCAGATTCTACAAAAGAAATTATTACATCTTTTCTGAATACGATAAGGAGGCGACTTTTTTTAATCCCATCGCCGATATGACTAATACCCAAAGGCTTTCCACGATTATGAGAAGCTTTGATTGGGGAAAATCTCCTAATCTCTATTTTTACAATGAATCTCAAAAGGCTCTCATGACTGTACTTGGCGAACTTTCACAAAAGGAGGCTGAATTTGATCTCCATGATATTTATAAAAAGTTAAAAGCGGAACATGACAGAGAAGAGACATCAGGACTTTTAGCTCAATTTAAAATTTTATTGGAATCAGACTTTGGAAAATTATTTAAGAAGAGTCTTAACGGAAATCAATCTGTGACGCTTAAAAGAGCGTGGGAAGAGAAAGCTTGTATTTATATTGGCTGCTCGACTCAAGGCTATTCATCCCTGGCAAGAACTGTGGGAAAGTTTTTTGTCAGCGAGGCCATGAATCTTTCTTATTGGATAGGTATTACATTTGAAGATTCTCATGAATCAATGGAAAAGAGCTTTGGTCTCTTTATCGATGAAGCTGGCTCTGTGATATTTCCCGATATTCTCGACTTAGCAAATAAGTGCAGAGCAAGTGGAATCAACCTTTATTTAGCAATGCAATCCTACTCAGACTGCGAAATGATTGCTGGCAATGAAATCTTGATGAAGCAGTTCTTTGAATCTTTTTCTAATTGGTTTCTTCAAAAGCAAACTAATGCAGAAAATGCTGAAAAGCTCGCGTCTGCTTGCGGAACCTTCCTAACAGAAAAAGCAACAGTCGCCACTGAAGAGGGAACGGAATCAGGAAGAGGAACTTTGAGGGAAGCAAATGAATATTTGTGCCATCCAGATATTTTAAAATCCATGAACATAGGACAAGCAATTTTGCTAGAACATGGTCCAAAAAGTTTAAACCTTTTAAATATTCGAGATTCTAGAAACTCAAAGGCATTTATGAAGGTGTGCAAAAAAGAGGAGGTCGCTCATGTAAATCGGACAATGGCCGAGGTCGAAAAAAAGAATAAGAGTGGAACCTATGGAGGGCTATAGAATTTGAATGAAATAATGCTTCAAAAAAATTACGAGGTTATTAATGCCGTTTTGAAATGGCGATCTGTCACTTTAGACAATTTAAAGAGGTTGGTAGCAAGTTCTGAAAATGGAAGTGCCTTTCGAAAGCGAATACTGCGATTGGAGTCAGGTGGCGTTCTGAATTCAAAACTTCAAAGAGGTTTTAATAAAATTATTTATCCATCTCACCACCTTTTGGAAAGGCTGGGGATTGATTCTATCAATGAGGATAATATAAGACATGATTCAGTTGTTTCGATGGTAGGAATTGAACTTTTAAACTTTGATCAAATCAAAAATGTAAAACTTCCTCATGATTATAGAACCAAATCATCTTGGAAGCATTTCGCGATTGAGCCAGATGCAATTATAGAAATTGAAAAAGGAGGGAAGACTTTAACCGTAGCTTTGGAAGTTGAGCTATGGAGAAAGGATCGAAAGAGAGTTTTTGATAAGCTCATAGGGTATGCCAAGGCTTATGAATACGATAACGTTTTTTACTTTTTTGCCGACCGCGCTTCATTCGAGTCCTATAAAAGAAGACTGGATGAGATGTTAAATGAAACTTCTCATTTGCATTTAAAAGATGAGCTTGAAAAGAAGATCATCTTTATTTTTAATCCAACAATCTTAAAGAGGGCAACGGATCTTAGTAATTCTGAAATTTTCCATGATCAAAAATCAAAAAAACTAGGAGACTTGCTTGAATAATTTGAATTTATCAGGATGGCACATACTATGTCATCTTGAACATCCATCTGCCACCTTGATCTTCAGAACGGGCCCATATCCCCGCACGATTATTTAGAAATTTAATACCCCCGAATTGACCTCCCCCTCTCAACATGAAGTATCGAGGAGGAGGTCAATTCGGGAAAAAGTCAGAGAAAGCGTGCGGGGATTAGGGCCCTAAGAGAATTAGAAATTAAATTTAGGAAAAAGGAGAAAGTAATGGAAGGGTTTGAGAGAAAAATGGGAAAAG
>Ga0208626_1000382_pt1 | contig 15464 bp, 18 predicted proteins | sample LakWasMet10_HOW4_2_FD_183860 | JGI IMG/M metagenome (GOLD analysis project Ga0208626, IMG submission 183860) | Freshwater sediment methanotrophic microbial communities from Lake Washington under simulated oxygen tension - Sediment Metagenome... | ecosystem: Environmental > Aquatic > Freshwater >... | reverse complement strand
AACTTGAAAAACTAAATAAATCTCACAAAAGAGAAGATAGCAAAAACGCATTTGGCCTCTCACTTATGCTTTATTCTATATTAAATGATGGCTGTTTTTATAAGCAAATAGCAGACATGGTGGATAGCAATGAAGATGGAAATTCTAACTCATCGTTAATTCAAATTTTATTAAGTGAAAACATCAAGGTTCTGGATGAGGAGCTTAACAAAAACTCAAAGCTCGCCAAAATTTATAAAAGAAATTCTTCTCAACATCTTTTAAAAATACCGAAAATTAAAAATAAAGAAAGAGGCATTTCTGGATTTAAAAATGACATCGAGAAATCGTTGCTGAATGACAAAAAGGTAAAATTTAAAAACAAGAGTACACTTAAAGAAATTTCAAAGAAACTCTTTAGAAGCTTTAGTCTTTTTGAAAGCGTGTTACTCGCTCGCTATATGTTTTATCGTAAAAACTTAAAAAGCAGTGTTATGATAGATCAGACCAGGTCTGGAGAGATTTTTTTTGAATTTAGACATTTGGGGAAAATTAAAAAGTTAAAGCTTAGCGAGCTTGGATGAATTTACAGCAAGAAAAGTTTTGTCATGAATACCTATTTGATTTCAATGCAACACAGGCTGCGATCAGAGCAGGTTATTCCGAAAAGTCTGCGTATAGTATTGGCCATGAACTCCTGAAAAAACCTGAAATTCTTCAAAACATCAGAACAATCTCTAAAGATTATTTTACTGAAATTGGAATTACCAAGCAGCGAATAATTAAAGAAATTGCACTTCTGGCGTTTGCCAAAGAAGGTTCTGAAAAATCAAAAATTAAAGCTTTGGAAATACTTTTGAACCACGTTAATGCAAGTAGCTTAGCCACTACAAGTCAAGCCAATGTGTTTTCAAACACTTCCCGAGTCATGGAAGCAATTAAAAAGCTTAAAATGCAATAAAAACCACTCTTGCCGCATTGCACAAGGGCCTTCTCAATATATAATTAATGATGTAGCTTTAGCTAAAAGGAAAAAACATGAAGTTACCTGTTAAGCTAGACATCATCCCAATACTGGAATGTATTTTTGAAATAAGATTCGAAACAAATTCACCTGTTGATGTGAATGTTGGCTTAATTTATAAGGAATTTTCGAAGAAATATTTTTCCAATCCGATACCTATTAATCAAACTTCACCTAATGAAATAGTAATCGGAGCGGAGCCCAAGTATATTTCAAAACAACAGATGTCCTCTATTGATGGAAAATTTCTTCTACGATATGGGCAAAATGTAATTTCGCTTCATTTACTTACAGATTATGAAAAATTTAATGATTTTAATAATCAAATCAAGAGCGTTCTTGAAACCCTAAAAAACATTGATGTTGTTACTTCAATCACAAGAATTGGATTGAGATATATTGATTTCTTTTCTAAAGAACAAATTACAAACTATGACTTTAATTTATTAAATGCTGAATTTAAAATTGGTGGATTTGGGCCAGGTGAAAAAATATCTTTCACAACGACTTTACAACAAAAAGAAGCCAATCATCAGATCCAATTTTTTAGAGCTTTAGAAATTAATCACAAAGGTACTATTAAAACTGGTGATCTTTTTGATATAGATTCGTTCCTAGACAACCCAACGATGCAATTAGAAGAAATATCAAATACTGTACCTAGAATACATGAGGAACAGAAGATTATATTTTTTAATACGATTGGGGAGAAACTTGTAAAACTAATGGGACCCACTTATGAATAATTCAACAGGTCTTCAAAATTTAGCCGTTGTACCGATGTTAATTGGATTAGCAACAGTGCAAGTACCAAGCGGGACGATGACTTACAGTAATCAAAGTTTTCATAAGAGCAATGTACAAGAAGTGGTTCGCAACATTGCGCGCACTCTTCCAAATCTTGAGAGAAGTTCGCAATTCACTTTTAATAGAGATGTTAAATTAACAAATGTATCGCTCGATACGCTTTTGAACAATGAACTGTTCACTATTTTGAATCACACTTCTAGATTCTTTTCACATTGTGAAGTGACTTTGGAAAACTATCAAGACCCAGAAGAAGATTTCAATCAGATTAAAGTAATAATTGGTGGCATTAGTGAAGATCAAATGGATTCTTATTTTTCATTTGTAGAATTTGCCACTGAAGTTGCTTCAAATGATTTAAACGAAAAGATTTTTTTTAGCTTGGCAGCATAAAATGGAACCTGTTAGTTTTTTAGATTTGGCTGAAAAACTTATTTTGGATCCTTCAGCAGATGAATCTTTCTTTAGAACCTCTATTGGTCGATCTTATTATTTTTCATTTCATTATATGTTGAAGAAAATCGAAGAAGCTAAAGGTTATTCTGTGCAGGTAGAATACCAACCACATTCTATCTTGTTAAAAATTTTAAGGACTGGGAAAAAAAGTCAGTTCAAAGCAATTTCAAATCACTTGACAGCTCTTCGTGATAAGAGAGTCGATGCTGATTATTTTTTGAAAGAGACAATTGATAAAAACAATGCACAAGCTTGTTTGAAGCTTGCAAAGTACATTAAAAGTTCAGCTGATTCATTAGTAGAAGCTGATTATCTTGCCTTAGAATAAGTACCGATCTTTAATTATTGTCGTCTCTTTCTTGCGCTTTTCTACCGGCCTTAATCATTTCTTCGATAGTAAATGCTTGCTTGTCTGATTCTTGATTTTTTACCTGCACTCCTTTCCATTTAATTCCCTGAACCCAATAATTCACGGTTGTATAGTCTAGGGGAACATTACCAAGCTCTATAAAGCGTTTATAGGCGCCAACGTACCCTTTCTGGGGAGTTGTTATATCTAGGTTCCATTTTACATTTTTAACCGTAATAAAGTTATTTTTGCGATCTCTGACCTCAAAGAAAATTTCGTATTCTTGAAGTCTCTGATCACAAGATTTTTTGCAGTTGGACAAACGTCTCTCAGTTGAATTGTTCCAAGTAATGGCACATTTTCTTAAAAGCGAATCACAGGAAACGTCAGGTTGGTAAATTTTGAAACCGCTCAGGTCCACATCTTTCCCATTATATTTGACCCCAGTCAGGTCATTCCATTGTTGAACTTTTCCAGATTCGTAGCTTTGTGCAAACAAAGCACTTGAAACACACAAAAGACTTATGACAATAATGTATTTCATATTTTCCTCAGCTATTTTTTTATTCTTCTAAGAACTACTTCATAAATTCCAGTGACTATTTCATCCTCATACTCCTCTATTTTGTGAGAATGAGTTTTTGGTTTTATGCCAAAGCATAAATAATCAAGGTCAACTTCCAGATAATCTGCAACAGCTTTGACTTGCCTTAGGTTTCTAGGTTCGCTTCCGTTTAGCCACCCATGCAAAGTCTGAAGAGGAACCTTTGTGGCCCTCGATAAATGAGTTACACTAATCCCTTTTTCTTTGATTAGTCTTTTTAAGATAGTTTTTAAAACCATACTTAATTCTGTAGTCGATTTGGATACTGGTATAGCGGGTTTCCCATCAGACATAATAAAATCCTTAACGCCATAATAATTATTATGGCGTGCAGTAATACTCTTAGAGTCTAAATGAGTGAGAATGAAGTTCTGTTGCTGTTGATAATAAAAGGTGAGCTAAAAATGCGCTAAAACAAACTGACTTAAAATAAAATAGAATGAACTCAAGTGTAAAAACGATTGAATGGAGAACAGGACGCCTCCCAATGAAAAAGGAGACGAATGAACATTTAAATGAACTGAAGATAGGTTAAGTAAATTTTAATTGAAACCACTTGGTTCGAATCCCATGTTCTCCGCCATTTTTTATTCTTCAGGTTCTTTCAGCCAACCTTTCCTGTGCACCCAAATAAAAATCCCCAATGAAATAAAGCCCATTATTAAAAGAACGGCAGTATATCCATGCGGATGTTTCAATTCAGGCATGTGCTCAAAATTCATTCCGTAAATTCCGGCCAGAAAATTAAGCGGCAAAAAGAAAATTGAAAAGACAGTCAGAACGCGCATGACTTCGTTTGTTTTATAAGAAGCCTCGTTCGTTTTTTGTGAGGAAATGGAAATGTGAAGATTCAAAAGTCCTGTCACATTTTCTAAAACATCTTCAGTATAAAAAAGAAAACGTTCGGTGTTTTCTTTCAGACCCTGAAAATCTTTCCAGATAAACTCCGGATGATTCTGAAGAGCATTCAAAATATCGAGAGAAAATTTCAAACACTTTCTAAACGCCGAAGCTTTGCGTTTTATGTAATATCCCTCGCGGATAATTTGTCTGCTCTTGGCCGATTTAAAGATACGATCTTCAAAATCTTCCGATTTGTGTTCAAGTGAAGTCAGTGGTTCGTCATAGGTCATTAAAGAAGATGTGACGATACTTTTAATGAGTTCTTTCTGTGTATAACAATTTTCTTTGTTACATTCTTCTCGCAACTGAACGATGAATTCGGGATCCATTCTGTGAATGGTTAAAACCAGATCTTCGTGCATGATAATAGTGACTTTTGTCGTTAATTCCTGAATGTTCACCGCATGAGGTTTTTTCTGAGGATCAATGACTCTCAAATAAATAACACTCGTTGTGTTGAAGGACTCAAATTTGGGAAGATGATCCGGATTGAGGGCATTCACAAGAATACGCTCAGGCACACTCAACATCGTAGCGAGACTAATCAGGTCTTCTTTGGATGGGTGAACAATGTCCACCCATTTTACGTTGTTTAATTGAACTTCGTATTTTTGAAGTAAAGTGGCCATTATTTCTTTTTATCAGCTTTAGCTTCAATGGACTTCGCAGTCATAAAATACTCAACCGTTACTTTTGAACCTACTTTAAGTTCACCAGTAATTTTAGCGGCAGCATCTTTTGCGATTTCCCACTTCTCTTTGCCTTTTTGAACAACGATTGTTGTGTCAGTCATTTCCAGAACCGGGCCGGTGACCTGATACGTTTTTGGAGCAGCTGCAAACGAGTGAAGAGATACTGTTAAAAGCGTCATGGCGATAAGTGATTTCATCATTGTGTCTCCTTGGATTTCCTTCCTAAATAATGACGTGAAACTCACAAATGATTTAATCAAGATTCATCTGATGCGTAAAGGGTTTGAGTCGGTGTTTCGCCCCGGGTTTATGTTGACACAAAGGCTCCATAAAACTAGTATCTCACCCGGTAGTCAGGGAGTAGCAAAGGCAGCTGCGGCCAACCCCGCCAGGTCCGGAAGGAAGCAACGGTAACTGTCACTGCTTTGTGCTGTTTTCCTGGCTACTTCTTTAGGCTTCTCCCCCTCGCAATTCAATTTACTAAATCCACCAAATTCATTACTCTTTTCCAATAGGAAAAATTCCAAGGATTCTAATGTCGTACCAAGTATTAGCTAGGAAGTGGCGCCCTAAAAAATTTCAGGACCTCGTGGGCCAGTCTCATGTCACCCGCGCACTTCAAAACGCTATCATCAATAAGAAAATCGGCCACGCGTATATGCTGGTCGGAACCCGCGGAGTCGGGAAAACGACGGTTGCGCGATTATTCGCCAAAGCGATTCGTTGTGAAAATTTAACTCCTGATGGAAATGCGTGTGGCGAATGCAAAGCCTGTCTTGATTTCGATACAGAAACATCGATGAACGTAATTGAAATCGATGGGGCTTCAAATAATTCGGTCGACAATATCCGCGATCTGATCAGCAACGTTCATTATCTTCCGACTTCCGGAAAGTACAAAGTTTATATCATCGATGAAGTTCACATGCTTTCAACGAATGCCTTCAATGCTTTGTTGAAGACGCTTGAAGAACCACCAGCTCATGTCGTTTTTATTTTTGCGACAACGGAAGTTCAAAAACTTCTGGGCACCGTTCTCTCTCGCTGTCAGCGCTTTGATCTTCGCCACATCAGTGTTCAGGATTTGGTCTCTCACTTGAAACATATCGCTCAGGTTGAGGGAATTAAATTTGAACGAGATGAACTCATTGAACAAATTGCAGTTCTCGGCAGAGGTTCAGCGAGAGATTCGCTTTCTCTTCTGGATCAGGTTCTCACTACAGCACATGACAATGTGATTACCGAAGAGCAACTGACTTCTTCATTGGGAGTTGCAGGACCTTCTAGCTTGAAAAATATTCTCTCTGCTCTTTATGCAGGAGATGTTCAAGGACTTTCTAAAATTTACAACAAGCTGCTTGAAGAAAACGTGCCGGTTAAAAATATTGCCAGCGGTTTATTAGACGAGCTTTTCACTGAATTAAAAAACACCACCAATAAATCCTTAAGCCCAGCTGAAATGATCTGGATTTACGAAACGATGGCAAAAGAAACCAATTGGATCTTCACGTCTATTTCACCAGAAAAAGCCTTTGAAGTTTTGCTTTTCAAAGTGACACTGAGAAGAACTTTTTTTACCAATAAAATAGAACGCACGGAAGTTGTGACTACGCGGACTGAACAAGCTTCTGCAGCTGCACCTGTGTCTGAAGAGCCAAGAAGTGTGGCCAGCATACTTCAGCAAGAATTAGCGAAGGCAGAAGTAGAAGCGCAAATTTCAGTGAAGCCAGTGGAAACAACTCAAGCCAAAGTTGAAGCTGAAAAACCGGTCGCTGTCGAAAGGTCCCCTTCAGATTTAACATGGGAAGGTTTTTTAAATTATCTAAACTCAAAATCTCCGGCCTCGGCCTCAAATCTTGAGCAAGGAAATATTATTTCACCACTTCGCCTGGAAAATGACGAACTAAATGTAGAGCTCGGATTTGGTTTCTCGGGACAAGTTTTTCACGATTATCTGAGCGATGCTGAAGTTCATCAGAAAGTCGTCGCGCATCTTGCTGATTACTTCAAAGTCGATAAAACAAAAGTTCATCTTCACCTTGTTCAGGTTCAGTCAGATGAGAATTTTGTTTCCACGGCGGCCATTAAAGAACAAATGGCAGAAGTTTCGTTGCAGGAAAAAATTGAGAACTTTAAAAACAATCCGCTTTTAAAAGAAGCAGAAAAAATATTCAACGCAAAAGTCGATAAAGTGATTATCGATCCCAAAAGTAAATAAGTTAAAGGAGAACATATGAAAGGTTTAAACGGATTAATGAAACAAGCTCAACAAATGCAACAGAAGATGGCAACACTTCAAAAAGAGCTTGAATCAAGAGAAATCGAAACATCGTCTGGTGGTGGAATGATTAAAATCAAAATCACAGGCAAACAACAAATCGTAGCGATTTCAATCAACAAAGAATGTGTTGATCCTAACGACGTTGCTTCTCTTGAAGAACTAGTGAAAACAGCAGTAAATCAGGCCGTAAAAGAATCACAAGACATGGTTTCAAGTGCAATGTCGAAGATTACAGGCGGAATTAATATTCCAGGATTATTCTAGTAATGGAATTGCCTGAAAAACTTTTAAAAACCGTTAAGCAATTTTCAAGGCTTCCAGGAGTCGGTGAAAAAACAGCTTTGCGCCAGTCGCTTATCATGACGAAGTGGAGCAAGGAAGATCTGATTGCTTTTTCGGACGCTATCAAAAGTCTCGCAGAACTTAACCATTGTAAAAAATGCGGTATGTTCTGCGACGATGAACTGTGCAAAATTTGCATGGACTCAAACAGAACTCATTCCAAAACAATCTGCGTGGTCGAATCTGTAACGGATTGTCTGGCCATTGAAAGAAGCGGAAACTTTCGCGGTAAATTTCATATTCTCTTTGGCGTTCTCAATCCCCTTCTGGGCATAGGCCCGGATGAGTTAAAACTAGACCACCTGATTCAAAGAGTGGCCGAAGAAGAGATTGATGAACTTATTCTCGCCGTAAATCCTTCAGTCGAAGGTGATGCAACTTGTGCCTACATCAAGCAAATGCTTCCTGAAAATGTCAGAGTCGACAGAATTGGATTCGGTATCCCGATGGGGGGAAGTCTGGAATTTGTCGATTCGCTGACAATTACCAAAGCGCTGGAGAACCGTAGACATCTATGAATGTAAACAGCAATATCCCCAAGTATGTAGAAACGTTTTTTCAATCCTGCGAGATTGATGAAAAGATAAATCGTTATTCGTTTTTTCTTATTCGTCAAGACGGAGTGGTTTTATATCACAACAACAATCTCGCGAACTCTCTTTCGAAATCTTCAATCGGAGCGTTGCTCGGAGGCGTATGGCAAGCAGCACGCGCACTCGCTAGCTTTATTCCAAAAGAAGAAGCTAAAGAGGGATATCGCCTGAGTTTTGATACGGCTTCGCAAGGTGTGTATATCGTGCCGATAAATGTTGGCGACGAAGAATTATATCTTGGTCTCATTTATCACGATGAAGTGAATCCCGGTTTTATCAAAAATAAGATTCGCGAAATGGCTTCAAGCTTCAGCGAATTTCTTGAAGCAGAATTAAAAGAATCATTAAAAAGAAAACAGTCTCAAACAAAAACTCCGGCAAATAAAAGTGAGTTCTTGTTTGGTGATATTACAGATTCTGAGATGGATCGCCTTTTTGCCTTTGCAAAGAGCTAGATCTAAAAGGTTATACAATGTCGTTTGTAAATTATGTTACGAAAGAAGTGAATTGCAAGATCGTCTACTACGGCCCGGGGCTAGGTGGTAAGACAACTAATATTCAATACGTTTATCAAAAAACCAGCGGCGATGCTAAAGGTAATATCATTTCACTTAACACTGAAAATGAACGTACGCTTTTCTTTGATTTTCTTCCTTTGGATCTTGGTGAAATCCGCGGTTTCAAAACACGCTTTCACCTCTACACTGTTCCTGGTCAAGTTTTTTACGAAGCTTCAAGAAAACTTATTCTTCGCGGAGTGGACGGTATTGTCTTCGTTGCAGATTCTCAAGTTGAGAGAATGGAATCGAATATTGAATCACTCAAGTCACTTGAAAAAAACCTAACTGAACAAGGTTATGATATTGAAAAAGTTCCTCTGGTTCTTCAGTGGAACAAGCGCGATCTACCCAATACAACCTCAGTGAAAGATCTTCACGAAGCTTTAAATAAATGGAAAGTTCCGGAATTTGAAGCTGTCGCCATTAAAGGCCAGGGTGTCTTTGATACTTTGAAAATGATTTCAAAATTAGTACTGATGAATCTTAAAGGCGGACTTGAATAATTAGTTCAGTTTAAGAGGAAGAACGTTTTTATAGTGAAGGAATATTAAATGAGCTTTTAACAAAGCTTCCTGATCGTAAAAACTTGAACGGCTCCCGACCAGATGATGTCCTTCGAGAACGCCCAGGTTGTGTCCGTTAAAATAGTCAGGGAAAAGTGCGTTTTCAACATCAACAATTCCATCATTGGATTTGCGACTTCTGAAAAAGGCTTTTGCAAGCATCATCCAGACATGGCTTTGATGCCATTTAGATTCAAAGGCAATCGCAGTATAGAACGGCTTTTTAGGAAGCGCTTTGTGGTGTCGCTTGAACCAGCTTTCGCGATAAGAGCGGGAAAGCGATTTTTGCAGTTCTTTAGCAAGAATATCGATTTTTTTTCCGAGAACTTTTTTGGAAACCTCTTCAGGAACTCTGCTCAGAGTATTGACCAGTCTTAAGATCTTATTGTTCACGTGATCACTTCCCATGATCGGTGTGGCAACAAAAGAAATACCGACGATATTTTCTGAAAGTGTTTCGCTTTCATCTTTCAAATAATGAAGAGTATCAACTCCCCCTTTTGAAAAACAAAGAAACCAAAGCTTCTCATTGGGATTTTCCTCAATGAATTTATTTATCTGCTTCTTAAGCAAAAGAGCATTTTCTCTTGAACCCTTCTTGCCATCGACAACAGGAGCGATGTGTTTGATGTTGTATTCATCTAAAAGATTTTCCGCACCTCTTTGAAAGGCCGGAGTGGAAAAAATTTCATTAAGGACGCCGGAAACCAGAACGATTGTTACATCAGTCGGTGGCACAACCAGCGCTGATTTGTATTCCTGGTTTAAATGGCAATGAGTAATTTCAGCATAAATAGTTCTGAATATTTCAGCATCGCTGGCATTAACGCTTTTTTTATTAATAACACTCGCAAGGATGTCCTGCGCTCGGGGGCTGTATAGGTTCTGGCTTTCAATCTGGCGGATGTCGAAAAAAGATTTAAGAACAACAAAGGCAGAACGGCTTACCCAGATCCCGGAATTCGTTAGAGAAACCAGAGACCGGATAAAATCCAGTTTGGTTCGCGAAGATTTGATTTTCTGTATATTGAAAACAAACTCTTCCAACGAAGTCGTGCTCGCATAAGACAGATTCTCGGTACTCTTTTTGAGGCGAGATCTATATTGCGAAAAGGAATCTGAAAGTGCATGTATTGCGTTCATTCAATCTAAACGTTACCTAAAGAACACCCCAAAATGCAACATGTAATGCTCCGATATAGACGCAGGTGCTTTGTTTAGTGATTTTTCGTGTCATTCGTCGTAAGATCACCTGAGTTAAAATCAACTGTGAGGTTTGGAATGAGTACAATTAAAATTGGCGTAATTGGCGGTAGTGGCGTTTATAAAATCGAGGGGATTGAAGTTGTTCGTGAGCATACTGTTCTGACACCCTTTGGTAAGCCGAGCTCGGAAATTATTGAAGCTAAGCTTAACGGTATTTCTTTCTTTTTCTTACCTCGCCATGGAAAACACCATTCATTTACTCCAAGTGATGTTAACTACCGCGCCAATATTTTTGCGCTTAAAGAACTTGGTGTTGAATATCTTATTTCAGTTTCAGCTGTAGGTTCATTAAAAGAAGAATATCCACCGACAACTTTCGTTCTTGTTGATCAATTCATCGACTGGACGAAAGGAAAAAGAGAAAGAACTTTCTTTAACAATGGCTTTGTTGGCCACGTTTCAGTCGCAGAACCAGTTGAAAAAGAACTTCAACAAATGATGATTGATGTTTGTAAAGAAGAGGGAATCAAACACGGAGTGGGCGGATCTTATATCTGTATTGAAGGACCTCAATTCTCTTCAAAAGCTGAATCAAATATCTATAGAAGTTTCGGCGCAAGCGTTATCGGAATGACAAACGTTCCGGAAGCTTACCTGGCAAAAGAAGCAGGCATGGCCTTCGCTACAATTGCAATGGTAACAGATTATGACTGCTGGAAAGAAGAGCACTGTACGCTTGAAGAAATTATGAAAGTCATGGCGATTAACAATCAACAGGCCCATACAGTTCTTAAAAAATTAATTCCTAAGCTTCATGCAAATCCATTTAAATTTAAAAAAGAAAATACTTTTGCAGTTCTTTCCAAACCGGAAGTTATGTCAGCTGATCAAAAGCGCATGCTTGAAGTGTTGATGAAGTAATGACTTACACTCAACACTATTCCGTCCTGAAAAAGGAATGCATCGACTTTTTAACTGAAAACGCATCCCCAGGTGAGATTTCTTATTTTGCTGATCTCACCTTTGGCGGTGGTGGGCATTCTTTCGAATTGCTCTATACCAATTCTCTTTTTCATGTTCGATCAACAGACCAGGACCCGGATGCTCTGAAAAACGGTGCAGCCCGGATTGAAAAAGAAGGTATGAAGGACAGGATCAAATTATTCAACACGAACTTTATGCATTTTCCTTTGATCGCAAAGGAGCAATGCCCGGAAGTTTTTGAAAAAGGCGGATTCCAGGGAATTCTTCTCGACCTTGGAGTTTCTTCGCATCACTTTGATGAAGCTGGCCGGGGATTTTCATTCAGATTTGATGGCCCGCTCGACATGAGAATGAACTACGAATCGGATGAATTTTTAACTGCCGAAGAAATCATCAATACCTATCGCGAAGAAAAGCTCATTAAAATTTTTACTGAATACGGTGAAGAAAAATACGCTCGTAAAATTGCAGCAAAGATTTGCGAAGAAAGAAAAACTAAGCCTATTAAAACGACGAAGGATCTCGAAAACATCATCTTTCATTGTTATCCCAAAGAGCAGCGGTATGGAAAAACCAATCCTTCTACTCGGGTTTTTCAAGCGCTAAGACTTGAGGTAAATCGCGAGCTTGAAGTTTTAGCCGAGACAATTAATCAACTAATACCTTTGCTGAAAATGGGTGGCCGTCTGGCCATTATCAGTTTCCATTCTCTCGAAGATCGCATTGTAAAAAATCTTTTTAAAGAGGCCAGCGAAAGCACCTCTCTTCCGGTACAGGTCCTCACCAAGAAACCCGTCGTCCCTTCTGATGAAGAAATTTTAAACAATTCTCGCTCAAGAAGTGCTAAACTTAGAGTGTTAGAACGCGTAGAATTTAAAAAAGACAAAAATAAGTACAGGAAAGAATTCCTGGAAGAAGACGAGTAAGTAAAAAATTTTTGTAAATAATCAAGGAGTGATTATGGCAAAGGCTGTAAAGTCGGATAAAGGTGCTAAGTTTAATCTTGGAAAAAAGCTCAAAGAAATAGTTTTCAGCTCACAAGGCTTTCCACTTTTCTTGTCTTTCACCACTCTCGCCATTCTTTTCGTTTTATTCAGAATGAAAAACGTTGAGATGGATTACAAGATCACAAAATCCAACAAAGACATTGAAAAAGTTCTACTTGATAACAAAGAACTTAAAGCAAAGAATGCGCGCCTTCTTTCAAGCGAACGCTTGAGAAGATTGGCAGCGGTTCACCATCTTGATCAACCAAAGCAGGATCAGATCATCGTCATTCCTTAGAAATTTGAGAGCAACTTATGAATAGAGTGGAAAAAAATAGAATTATCTTTGTCTTCACCTGCTTCTGTCTTTTCTTCTTATTTGTTTTGGGAAAAGCCTTTAAGGTTCAATTGATCGATGCGGGCGACCTCATCGTCAGAGCGAACTCGCAGTTTTTAAGACAAGCGACCGTTTATCCTAAACGCGGAAATATTTACGATCGCGAAGGCAATCCACTCGCACTTAACGTTCAAACATACAGTATTTTCACAATTCCCAAAGCTACAAACGGTGACAAAACTGTTTATAAAAAACTTTCTAAAATCATTCCGGAAATTTCTTACAAAGAAACGATTTCAGCTGTGAATAAAAGAAAGAAATTTACCTGGATTGGTAGAAAGCTAAGACTTTCAAAAGATCAGGTTGAACAGGTTAAAGAACTTAAAGGAATTTTCATAGAAGGTGTTCCGGAAAGAGTTTACCCAAATCACGAACTCCTTTCACAGACTCTCGGCTTTGTAGGACTCGACAATTCAGGTCTGGCGGGGCTCGAGCATTTATATGACAAAGAATTAAAAGGGAATCCTATAACTTTAAAATATACGATCGATAACAAAGGTCGTCCGATTAAGTTTGAAAGTCATCCCGATGTTACTGCACAAGCTAAAGATATTTATCTGACAATTGATAAAGACATACAGGGAATGGCAGAGAAATATTTAAAAGAAGCAGTTGTTAAGCACAGTGCAGATAAAGGTGGAGTCGGCGTTATTGATGCGGCCACTGGAGAAATTCTGGCGATTGCCAACTACCCTGCTTTTGATCCCAATGATGTAAAAGGTTCATCACCTGAACATCGCAAACTTGCTTTTGCAACAGACCCCTTTGAGCCGGGCTCAGCATTTAAGCTTTTTACGGTTGCTTCCGCATTTGAACATAAAGTCGCAAAGCTGGATTCAAATTATTACTGCGAACAGGGAAAGATGATTGTCGATGGACATGTGATTTCAGAAGCAGAATCACATGAAAGATATGAGTGGCTTTCTGTTGCGGATATTGTGAAGTTTTCTTCCAACGTCGGTACAACAAAAATTGCTTTCGATTTAACTTTTCCTAAATTCAGAGAAACGCTTAAGAAATTGAACTTCGGGGAGAAAACGGGAATTGAAATTCCTGGAGAATCACGAGGCATTTTTACCGAGGCAGAAAACGTCACGCCTCTTAGTCTTTCAAACATGAGCTTTGGCCAGGGAATTGCAGTTACAGGCGTTCAAATGCTCGCCGCCTATGGGGCAATTGCCAATGGCGGAGAATATATTCGTCCTACAATAATTAAAAAAGATCAGTCACAAGTCGCAGAACTTGAGCCTGAAAATGATCATCAATTGAAAAAACGTTCGAGAGTTTTCTCTCCTAAAACAAGTGAAGACTTAACGAAAGCACTTGTTGGAGTAGTTGAAAGCGGGACAGGAGTACCGGTACAGATTCCCCATTTTAAAATTGCGGGGAAAACTGCCACGGCTCAAAGGGTAGACCGAAACGGCGGATACCACGGTTATATTTCCGGCTTCATCGGATTTCCGGTCAACGTAGATAAACGTTTTGTCATTTACGTGTATATCGACAATCCAAAGCAAGGCGGATATTACGGAGCTGGAGTAGCGGGACCTGTCTTTAAAAATCTCGCACAGTACATGCTGTATAAAAATAAAGACATCAGCAAACTTGCTGATTCTGAAGATAAAGATTTAAAAGATATCGATCTTAAAAAAGTGAAAAACAATATTGATATCGTTCAGGAGAAAACGGCCGCGACAAGAACATATGATCCAAACCAGGTTCCTAATCTCATTGGCCTTGATAAAATATCGACAACCAATGTGGGAACTAAAATGAATCTGCAGTTGATTCACAAAGGGATGGGAGTTGTTTCTTCGCAGTCACCGGCACCGGGAACACCATTAACACCAGAAACAGTCATTAAACTTGAATACTCACCACCTGCTTATGAATAAAGAAACACTTCTCTCAAAAATTGCCGGATACATAGTTAACAAAAATTCAATTAATGGAATGAGTGATTCAATAACAAATATCACGACAAATCTCCAGCATGCTCAAGAGACGGATGTTGTTTTTTATAAAGTAAATCCGGCGGATGCGAAATCAGTTGAAAACTTTAATAAACGAATGGCCGGCAAAAAACCTGGTATTCTTATCTTTAATGCCGAAGCAGGTGTGAAAACTGATAACGGTGTTTTTATAAAAGCTGAAGATTTCCTTCCTGTTCAAAAAATTCTCCTGGATGAATTGTTTCCAGAAAAAAAGAAAATGAAAATTATCGGCGTTACAGGGACAAACGGGAAAACTACAACTGTTAATCTTGCCATGCAGATTTCATCAATGATCGGTCATCCGGCAATTTCCATTGGAACAATCGGAGTCCAGGATGTTAACGGCGCTTTAATTGAGGATATCGAATCGACGACACCTTCGTATGTCGAACTCAGAAAATTGATTCATCGTTTTCAGGATAAATATGAAGCCGTATTCATGGAAGTGAGTTCGCACGCTCTTGTTCAGGACAGGCTCTATGATGTTCGCCTTGATGCTGCAGCCTGGACCAGTTTTTCTCAGGATCATCTCGATTACCATCGCACGATGGAAGAATATTTTAATGCAAAACTTCTCATTGAAAGAAAATACTTAAAGCCATCGGCTTCACTGCTTCTTCCTGCACAGGAAAAAGAACTGCAATCAATGATGTCTGATCTTGCTCCAACGGCTCGAGTTAAAATTGCCAGTACTCTTGATGAGAGAGGTTACGGCTTTTCTCTTGAAGAAAGACCGCTTTTCTA
>Ga0208626_1000379_pt1 | contig 15567 bp, 9 predicted proteins | sample LakWasMet10_HOW4_2_FD_183860 | JGI IMG/M metagenome (GOLD analysis project Ga0208626, IMG submission 183860) | Freshwater sediment methanotrophic microbial communities from Lake Washington under simulated oxygen tension - Sediment Metagenome... | ecosystem: Environmental > Aquatic > Freshwater >... | reverse complement strand
GCGGATCACATTGCGGCCGATCCGGCCATAACCATTGATTGCAACTTTAATTGCCATTGAGTCTCTCCAGAGTGATGAGTATGAAAAACCAACTGTATTGAGGGGTTGTCGAACTACCCCAAAATCCCGTTACTATACCAAAAATCAAGGGGATTCGTCTATTGACAAAGGCACGAAATTTATTCCGGCCCTTATTAACGTCCGGGTTTGTACCAAAGCTTATCCCTGAAAAGGAAAGGCCGCCCGGCAGGGCGGCCCTCCTAAGATCGCAGCGGAAGTCAGCGGCTCAGCGCGAGTCGGTAGGGCGTTTGCCGTGTGAACGCGCCGCCGAAACCGGCCACCTTGATATAAAAGGCGGCAGTTGATGCGCTGGTATTGCTGTAGGTTACCGATTCGGTCGAGCCGACATTATCGCTGGTCCTCAGCACGTTGCCCGAGCTCCTCAGCAGATAGAGGTCATAATCCCTGGCAGGCCCCGTCATGCGCACGTTCAAGGTCCGGCCGGGTGCGACATTGACCTTGAAATAATCCTGATCGGTGGAGGAACTGATATAGGCCACGATGCCAGTGACCGTGTCGGCTATGACATTGGCCGTCCGGAGGCTGCCGTTGCCCTCGATTTCGTTGTAGGTCGCGGGAGTAGGCGATGTGTTGCTGACCGTGAAAGTGACGCTTGGCGATGTGACGATGTTGCCGGCGGTGTTGTACGCCTTGGCTATCAGGGTGTGACGGCCGTTAGCCAGCTTCGTCGTGTCCAGGGCGACGCCGTAAGGCGAGCTGCTGGCGGTGCCTACAAGCACATCGTCAACATAAAATTCGACTTTGTCTATGCCTGCATTATCGGTGGCGGTCGCACTGACCGTTATCGACCCGGAAACGGCAGCGCCGCTCGTTGGCGCCGTGATGGTCGCACGGGGCCCATCATTGGCCTGGCAGGCGGCAGGCACCGAAAAGCCATTCGAGGGGCTGGTGCTGTCGGGGCCTCCGCTCACCGCATCGGTCCCTAAGCCAAAGGCGGCAAAGGCTGCCCACATCCGGCATACATCCTCGCCGCCATGCAGAACTTTAGCCGCATCGATGATCCCGTCACGGACCTGGGTAAAGGCCGGATTGCAGGCCGTGTTTTTCAGCCCTTCATTGACATAAAGCATCATGCGCTGATTGCCGGCGCTGCCCATTGCGTCATAGAGGTTCGGGTCGAAGCCCCAGTGGTCCACCAGCGCCCAATAGACTTCCCAGGCGGCCTGAGCCCATACCGAACCGACGCCGTGAGGAATGCGCATGCCATTGATGCTGGCGTATGTCCAGGTGTTAACGGCAGGATCGGTGCTGTAAGGCTGCTCGCGAATACCCTCGCCAGTGACAGGTTGACCGAAGGCATAGGTGCCGATGCCGCGCGGATCGGTCCCTTTGTCGTCGGGTTTTGCGGTATACACCAAACTCCACCAGTCGCTAAGCCCTTCTCCCGGTTGCTGATTATTGGTCAGGCAGTTGACATTGGACGGGCCGCCAACCAGCCGGGTCGAAATCCCGTGGCCGTACTCGTGAATGATGATGCCGTTATCAAGATCGCCATCCCTTTCCGGCGAGGTCCGGTTCCACAGATACATCTGCATGCGGGGCGGGGTCCCGTCCGGCGGCGTCATGAAGTTAGCGTTATTCGAGCCCGAACCGTCCTGCGCCTCGGCGAGCACCGCATCGTTTCCCAGGCCTCCCTTGCCGTAGTTGTTGGCCTGGAAGTTGCCTGCCGCCTCGTCGAAACCGTACTGATACTGCACATCATGGATGATGTTATTCCAATAGAAAAGATTGGTCACTGCCGCGTTTTGATAGGCGTCGGGCTCTGAATTTAGACGGATCGGAAAGTCGAAGCGCAGACTGGTGCCGCCATCTGGCACCGGGCCTGAATCGGGTGCATTGTTGGCGTCGGTATCCGCGTAGGCATGCACATTGTTCCCGCGGGTTGCCGTAAACTCGGCGCCCCCGCTGCCATTCGTGTCATGCCATCCGAAAGGCGAGGCTATGGTGTTGGCCGGATTGTCCACCAGGATTCGGCCGTCCGAGGGCGGCGGCGGTGCGATATGGTGGGGGCTTTCGGCGGGCCGGGCATAGACGCGATATTGATCGGAAGCCACCCAGTCAAACCGGGTCCAGATTTTGCCGGTCTCGGCATCCACCGTAAAATCGTAGACGTGCTGTTGATCGAGCGTATGGATTTGGAAGTTCCAGACCAACTGCATCATACCCTTATGTATCGGAAGCCACATCAGTTTCCCTTCAATCGCTGCCAATGAGATGCCGGCAGGGTCCACCGATGTGACCTGCTGAATACCGGCAGCGGCGTTAAGTGTTTTGGGTGTAGCCGGCAAAGACATGCCAAGATGTTGCGCCGCCTTGCCGACCGCTGAAGACAAATCGAGAGAGGGTTTTATCGCCCTCACTGACGCGGCGATACCGGTCATCGCGCTGTTGTTCACGCTCAGGATTCTTTGGTCTTTATCCAGATTGACCTGCATCTGGCCGTTATAAACAGGCAGCCCCTGATGGACCTGCCGCATGAAGACGTGCATCGTGCCGCTTATTTTGGAATACACACGATCCGTAACCTCAAAGTTTGAAAGGTCCTGCGCGCTCATGCCGAGCATCGGGGCATGGGCGGATAAAAAATCCCTGATCACGGTCAAGGCTTCCTGCCCGCTCCTGGGTTCCGAAAGGTAGCCGGTCTGGCTGGACAGTGAGCTGATCGCGCCGGAGGCCGCGTCAACAGCCAAAGACAGATCCGGCACTTTCCGGGCCATGTCCGAAATGACGGCTTGCTGGGGGGCGGATAAACTTTGCGCCAAGCCTTGATTGAAGGCGATCCTTGCATCGAAACTCTTGTGATCCACGTTCGGGTCCAAGGTCACCGCCAAAGCCATGCCTGTTGACGCCAGAAGGATCAAGGTGAAGACAGATAGGCTCTCGCGTGTGCACAGGAAACGGAATCCGCGGTTATGTTCGTGACCAGTTTTCATAGGTAAGCCTCCTTTGATAGCGTGTGGGCACAGACCGAATTGCTTTTATAAAAACGAGGGCAGAACGGCGAAAATAAGGCGCGGACTAGGAATCTAACTCTTTCTTTTCCATGCCTTTGCTCGGGCGCAGGCTTGTGCCTGCCATTAGGGTTTTGTCCTGGCTAAAACGGGACGCTATTTTCTGGACACGGACCGTGACGAAGTAATCTTCCGGCACAAGGGGTACCCCATCCTTTCGCGGCGGATCGAGCGCAAGCAATGTCAGCCTGTGGCCTTTGAATGCCGCCGCTTTGGGCTCCTGTTCCGTATTCAGGGCAACGGACTTTTTTTGGCCGTCGATGTCGATCACTTCGAATTCGACCTTGCCGTTGCCTGCCCAAATGCAAACGACATTCACGGGACACCGTGAATCTTCAAGAACGGCCTTGAATGTGATGACCAGTTTGCCGTCAGCCGTCATGGCGGATTGCCCGAACCCCAGCGTAAATTGCTTATCAAGAAAAATTCTGCCGGGTTCCGCAGATTCCGCACTTATCCCGGCAAAGAACAGAACGACAACCATAGCGTGGTAAATCCATTGGCGCATTTTCATCGACTCAGAACCAGGGTATAAGGTGCGGTCGTGGTATAGGCACCGCCAAATGCGGCCACCTTGATGAAATAGGTAGCGGCAGACGTGCCGGAGTTCGTGTACGTCACGGATTCGGTCGAACCGATGTCGGCGCTGGTTCTCAGCGTGTTGCCGGAACTGTTCAAGAGATAGAGGTCGTAGTCTTGCGCTGGGCCTGTCATCTTGACCGTCACGGCGCGGCGTGCAGGGACACTGATTCTGAAATAGTCCTGATCGGTGGACGTGCCGATATGGCCGGTGATCTTCGTGACGGTGTCGGCGATGCCATTCGCCAAGCGCGGCAGGCCATTGTTTTCGACCTCGGTGTAGGCGGTTGGCGCCGGTACGTTGTTGTTGACCGAAAAGCTAATGCCGGCTGAGATCCCGATATTGCCGGCCGCATCGTAGGCTTTACCGGCCAGCAGGTGACTGCCGTCGCTCAGCGTCGTTGAATCCAGCGACAGGCTATAAGGGGGCGCCGTGTCCATGCCTTTGAAGGCATTGTCCACATAGAATTCGACCTTGCTGACGCCGACATTATCGGTCGCCGTGGCATTGAAGGTAATGAGGCCGCTGGTACCGCTTTCACTGACGGCAATGACCGGCGGCTCATTGTCTGCTCCAGGATTGGCGACCGAGAAGGTGACGGGGGTTGATGTTCCGATATTGTTCGCCGCATCATAGGCCTTGGCGATCAAGGTGTGAGAACCATTGGACAGCGCCGTGCTGTCCACGGATAGGGTGTATGGAGGAGAGGCATCCGTGCCTTTCAGTGCGCCGTCCAGATAAAATTCGACTTGGGTTACGTCGACGTTGTCGGAGGCCATGGCGGAGAAGGTGATGGTGCCGCTGCTGCCGTTCACGCTGGCGCCGACGGTAGGTGGCTCATTGTCACCGCCGCCGCCGTTCTTTACGATCAGGTTCACCTTGTCCAGGATGAAGCCCGTTGCGAGGGCGGCATCCTCCGCGCCGACGAAATAAAGCTGCACGGTCCGGCCTTTGTAGGCGGCCAGATCGAGACTGAAGACTTTATAGCCGGGGGCCGCATCCCGATGGGTGTAGGTTGCCAGGGTTTTCAGGATGACTCCTGTATTGTCCCTGAGCTGCACGGATAAGGAGTCGTTGGCATCGCCCCCGGAGGGCTCCTTGGTTTCGATGTGCAGGGCGTAACTCAGGGTGGCCTGTGCGGCATCGGCCGGAATGACGACCGACTGATACAAACTGACGCTCATTTTGGAGCCGGTGCCGCAGAACTTGGCCATCTTGCTGCCATCGAAGGCGGTTTGTCCCAGGATGGCGCCGATCTGCATGCCCGATGTATTCGACCAGCCCACGCCATAACCCTTCTCAAAACTGCCGTTGCGGATCAACTGTCCGTTGGCGATGGTAAAGGACGTCGAGGCGTTGGTGTACTGGCCCGTGGTATCGGTAGCCTTCGCAACCAGCATGTGCATGCCGTCATCCTGCAGCAGGGAATCATAGGTCATCGTGTAGGGGGCCTGCGTGCTTGAGCCCACCAGGGCGCCATCGAGCAGGAATTCGACTTTTACCACGCCCTTGTCATCAACGGCGGTGGCGCTGAAAGAAATAGCTCCCTTGTCCCCGCTCTCGCTGACCGTGACGGCAGGCGGCGTGTCGGGGCCGGACCAGGGATTTCCGACATTGATGCCGGCAAAGGCGTTCCATACGGCGATCTCCTCGGGTCCTGAAACCGGAAACAGGTCCCTTGCCGCCTGGATAAGGGCTATCCTGGCGCCCGCGTAATCGGTGGAGGATGTCATGTAAGCGGTCAAGGCGCGGAACCATATTTTGGCGGCCTTGTCGTTGCCGATGCCGGTCATGCCTTGCGGCAGGAAGGCGGAAGCGGTCTCTCCGCTCGGCGTTGCGCCCTGGCTCAGGAAATAAAAGGCGCGATTCATCGGGCCCGAACTGTAATGCACGTTCAGGTTTTTCAGGGTGGGGCTCCAGGCGTCGGCACTGTTGCCGTCCTTGCTGGGCTTATAGAGAAAACGCATCTTCAGGGGATAGGCGGGCGTCGTGATCTGTTCGCCTTGCGTCCAGGTCCCCCCAGTGTCGGGAATCCTGTTGCCCTTGCCGCCGGCGCCCCGCGCATAGAATTCGGCCATAGCCCCCATGATGTCGGAGTTGGCTTCGTTCAGGCCGCCGGATTCTTTATTGTAAATCAGGCCCGCGGTGGTCGAGCAAACCCCATGGGAAAACTCGTGGGCCGCGACATCGAGCGAGGTCAGCGTTTGCAGTTTGGTGCCGTCGCCGTAGGTGATGCACTTGCAATAGTCCGAATAGAAGGCATTATCGTAGGCGAAATCGTAATGCACGCGGGCATAGGTCGGGCTGCCGAGGCCATCGATACCGTTACGCCCGAACACGTTCTTGTACATGTCCCAGGTCGCCTGGATGCCGAAAGCCGCATCCACCGCGGCGGTCTGCCCGTTGGCCGAGGTTGTGGGTTCCGGGTCCTCCTTGAAGTTGCCGCCGTCGCCCCAGCGATTGTCGGGGTCCACATAGAGTGCGCCTGTCCCCTCCGTGGCGTGATCGAGGTTGTAGATCACGTTGCCGTCCCTGAGCGGCCGGGTCAGATCGCGCAGCTCGTAGCCCGCGCTGACGCTGTTGGTGTTGAGGCTGACGGCCCCGCTGTACTGGCTCTTGCCGTCGCCAAGGGACTCCGCAGTTTGCAGGCTGTCCCATTTCTCGATGATCTGCCCGGTGTGCGCATTCAGCAGATAGTCCGTATGCCGGGTATCGCCCGGACTTTCAAGCTCGGTATGCACGTAATAGGCCAGTTGATAGCCTTGGGTTTCGGTAACGAAATCTTCGGCATTCAATTGGTTTTCGGGGACAAGCGACTTACTTGGCCGTACCTGATTCGCCGTTTCAGGATAGATGACCAGTTCGATGGCGGGTGGGTGGACGAATTCGGATCGGGGAACCAGATCGGCCTTGACGGTGCTCAACGCCTCGGCGGCGGAAAGTTTCGGCGTTATGTCGACATGGATGTCCTGCTGCAGAGCGGAAGTTGGGGGCAGTTCCTCCCCGCTAGCCAGCCTGTGTGTGATCACTTCACCCCCCCAGATGCGCACGCCGTGGTAAAGCTGGTGAAAACGGATGTGGGTCTGTCCGAGAGGGTCCTGCTCGAGGCTTTGCAACTGAAAGGCGTGGTTCTCGTCGAGCCCCAGCGCGTCGCGCATGCCGATAAGCTGCTGTTTCGATTGCAACGTCAGCTCTGCGCTGGTGGGATTTGCAGCCGAGGCGGGAGAAGCCGTCAGCTGAGCGAGGCCGAGGCAAACGGCAAACCGGATGGACTTCATAAAGCGCTCCCCGTATCAATTCAGTCAGTTGGAATAACCGATAGAATGCATAAAGCGGCGGACTTATCGGCACCGATGAAGTCCGGGACGACGGCCGATTTATAATTCTTAAGAAAACCTTATACACCTTCTGCCGCGGATTGACAATCCGTCTAGCGAAACTGTGAGGGAGGTAGAATGGTCAACTTCTGACTTGACCGAGATATAGGGGGATGGGATGGACAGGCTGTAACATCAGGTATTCACTCAGACTTACGCTGGCATCCCTGGCGTTTACCGGAAGATGGCATTGATAAAGCGGGCAATGCGTTCGATTTCTTCGATGCATACCGAATGGTCCATCATGAAGTCGCACCATTCGACGGGGTACCCCCAGGCCAGCAGTTGATCGCTGGTTTTCTTGCCCAGTTCGACCGCAACGACCGAATCGAGGATGCCGTGCGCGATCAACACCGGCACATCCTGATTGGCGGCGGAGCGAGCGGTATCCATTTGCCCGAGGGTCGGCAGGAAGGTTGACAGCGCCACGATGCCGGCCAATTTTCGTGAGTGGCAGAGGCCGGCATGCAGAGCGATCGAGCCACCCTGCGAAAAACCGGCCAACAGGATATGTTCCGGGGGGATGCCTTTGGCGATTTCAGCCTCGATCAGCTGCTCGATGGCTTGGCTGGAATCATAAATGCCGGCAACATCCGCCTTTAAATCGCGGGAGAGTTCGAGAATGTCGAACCAGGCGCGCATGGTCATGCCGCCGTTGATCGTGACCGGGCGATAAGGCGCTTCGGGAAAAATGAAATGAATGTGCGCCTCGGCCTGTAGCCTAAGCTCGGGCACGATCGATTCGAAGTCATGGCCGTCGGCGCCGAGACCGTGCAGCCAGATGACCGAATAGCGGTGCTCCGCCTTGGGTTGGATTTCGACGGTACTGAGGGGTGAGTGCATAAGGATCCTTTTCTCGGTCTTACCAGAAATTGTCGGGATATTTGGGTAACTGATCAACATTTCGGCCAATCTTAGTACAATTAACGCTTTGCTGACAAACACTGATTCCTCCATGCAAGCCGATATCGTTTCCATTGTCATTTTGATCGCCGCGTATCTGTGGTGGCGCCACGCGCAACAGGTCAAGGAAATCGCTTTCGCAGCAACGCGGCGGCAGTGCCGGCTTTACGGTGTGCAAATGCTGGATGACTACATCGCTTTGAACCGTTGCACCTTGGCGCGCGATAAGGCAGGGAAAATGCGCCTCCAACGGCGTTTTACCTTCGAATTTTCGGCAACCGGCGAAGATCGCTATCAAGGCAGCTGCGTGATGATGGGCACGGACGTGGCCGCCATCGAAATGCCGGCCTACCGGCTTCCGGACGATTCGAACCTCAGTTAACACTTACTTGCCTTGTCCGGCTCGAGCATCATTTTGCCGCGGTGAGCGTTTCCCAGCCGCCGCCCAGGGCTTTGTAGACCGCGATCAACGAGGTCGCCACCGCGGTTTCACTCTGCGCCAACTGGCGCTGATCCTGAAGCAAGCGTAATTCGGTATCCAGCACGGTCAGAAAATCGGTTATTCCCTCGGTGAAGCGCAAATGGGCCAACCGATGCGCTGTTTCGCTGGACTTGGCGGCCGAGGCCAGTTGTGCCCGCCGTTTGCGTTCCTGGTTATAGGCGACCAGGGCGTTTTCGGTTTCCTCCAGCGCATTCAGCACGGTCTGTTCGTAGGCCGCCAGATTGGACTCGGCTTGGGCGTCGGCGGCCTTGATGCGGGCATAGACCCGCCCTAGATCGAGCGCCGCCCAGCTGATGCGAGGACCGGCCGAATAGGCATCAGCTCCGGCTGCGCCGAGGCCCGAAAGCGTGCTGGCTTCCAGCGACAGGGTGCCGACGAAGGTCACGCGCGGGAACAGGTCTGCGGTGGCGACGCCGATGCGGGCGGTCGCGGCGGCCAGGGTGCGTTCGGCGATGCGGATGTCCTGGCGGCGGCGGAGCAGCTCGGCCGGGTTGCCGATCGCGATGGTTGCCGGCAGCTTCGGAATCGGCAGGGGCTTCGACAGTTTCGCGGCGAGCGCGCCGGGCGTTTGCCCGGTCAGCACGTCAAGCCGGTGTATCGCGCTCTTGATCCCGGTTTCGATCAGCGGAATGGTCGCCAGGGTCGAATCCAGTTGCGCCGACGCCCTGGACGTATCCAGTTCGGTGCCGCGGCCGATGTCGAGTTTGGCCTGGGTAATGTCCAGGGTTCGCGTCTGGTTGTCGGCGTTTCTGCGGGCCACTTCGAGCTGGTTTTGCAGGCCGCGCAATTCGAAATAGTTGCGGGCGACCTCGGCGATCACGCTGACGCTGAGATCCTGCAGGCTGGCTTCCTGCGCCTCGACCTCGTCACTGCTGGCTTCGATGTCGCGGCGCACGCGGCCGAAGAAATCGACTTCCCAGAACGCGTCGAAACCGGTGCTGTAAAGCTTCAGGCCGCGCGGCACGAAGGCCCGGTTGTTCAGCGAGCCGACGCTGCGCTTCTGGTCGGTGTAATTGGCGTGCGAAGAGATGATCGGCGCCAGATTCAGGCCGGCTTCCAGATACAGCGCACGGGCTTCGCGCAGGTTCGCGAGCGCGCTCTTCAGGTCGTAGTTATGGCGCAGGGCCTGGTCGATTAGCGTGTTCAGTTCGTTGTCGTTGAACAGCTTCCACCAGTCTTTTTGCGTCGCCTGTCCGGAATATTCGTCATGCCCCGCGTTCGCGAAGGCGGGCGGGGTCGTCGTCGCCGGCGTCCGGTAGTCGGGGCCGACCGCGCAGCCGCCCAGTGCGGTTAAACCTGCGATGGCGAGCGCGAAAAGGGCTTTATGCAAATGCATCGGTGCGCGCAGTGAGATAGGCTGAATCATGAGTCTGAACCGGAAGAAGGTTGATCGGTAAGCGCATGGCGGGTTTTATGCCTCGACGATGCCCATCGCTGCGCCAGCGCCTGCACGGTCACATAGAAGACCGGCGTCAACAAGAGGCCGAACAAGGTTACCCCGGCCATGCCGCTGAACACCGCGGTGCCCAGAATTCGACGCGATTCGGCCCCGGCGCCTTCGGCGATCACCAGCGGAAACACCCCCATGATGAACGCGAACGAGGTCATCAGGATCGGGCGCAGCCGGATGCCGGAAGCCTCGACCGCGGCCTCGAAGCGGTTAAGGCCTTCTTCCTGCCTGCGTTTCGCGAACTCGACGATCAAAATCGCGTTTTTGCTGGCCAGCCCCACCAAGACGATGAAACCGACCTGGGTAAAGATATTGTTGTCCATGCCGCGCAGCCAGATGCCGGCCATCGAGGACAGGATGCACATCGGCACGATCAGGATCACCGCGAACGGCAGCGACCAGCTTTCATACTGGGCCGCGAGCGCCAGGAACACGAAAATCACGCTGAGCGGAAACACCAGCATCGCGACATTACCGGCCAGCACCTGCTGCAGACTCATCTCGGTCCATTCGTAGCCGAAGCCGGGCGGCAGTTCGGCGTTCAGGAGCTTATCCATCATCTCGATCGCCTGGCCGGAGCTGACGCCGGGCAAGGTGCTGCCGTTGATTTCGGCCGCCGGGTACATGTTGTAGCGCGTGATCTTGTCCGGCCCGTTAATCGTTTTCACATCGACCAGCGAGCCGAGCGGTACCATGCCGCCCTGCGCGTTCCGGGTCTTCAATTCGCTGATGTCCGACGGCTGCATCCGGAATTCCGAATCGGCCTGGGCGACGACCTGATAGGTGCGGCCGAAGGCGTTGAAGTCGTTCACATAGAGCGAGCCCAGGTAGATCTGCAAGGTGTCGAACACCTCTTTCAAGGGCACGTCCATCGACTTGACGCGCGTGCGATCGACATCCAGGAACAGCTGCGGTACGCCGGAGCGGAAGGTCGAGAACAGGCCGACCAGGCCCGGTTGCTGATTGCCCTTGGCGATCATCTCCGTGTTGACTTGCTGCAGTGCGTCGATGCCGGCGTTGGTGCGATCCTGAATTTGCAGCTTGAAGCCGCCGACCGCGCTCATGCCCCGGACCGGCGGCGGCGCAAACACCGCGATATAGGCATCCTCAATCGTGGCGAGGCGCTGCTGAAGTTTTTTGACGACCGCATCGGCATGCAGATCGGGCCGGCCTGCGCGCTGATCGAAATCATCGAGCCGCGCGAACATCGTCGCGACGTTGGACTGGCTGGAGCCGCTCAGGATCGAAAAGCCGGCGTAGGCGTTCAGGTGCTTGACCCCTTCGGTGTCCAGCACGATGCGCGTCGCCTGCTGCACCACGGCCTGGGTGCGGGCCAGGGAGGCGGCGTCGGGCAGTTGGGCATACAGGATCAGATAGCCCTGGTCCTGCTGCGGAATGAAGCCGGTTGGAACCTTTTCGAAGGCCAGGAAGTTCAGCCCGTTGAGCCCCAGGTAGAGCACCAGCACGACGGCGGTCATCCGGATCAACCGGCCGACCAGGCGCGCGTAGCCTGCGCTGAAGCGCTCGAAAAACCGGTTGAAGCCGTTGAAGAACCAGCCGAACAGGCCGTCGATCAGGCGCGTCAGCCTGTCCTTGTCGCCGTGCGCCCGGTCCAGCAACAAGGTGCATAAGGCCGGGCTCAGAGTCAGCGAATTGAATGCCGAGATCACGGTCGACACCGCGATCGTCAGTGCGAACTGTTTGTAGAAGGCCCCCGAGACGCCGGTGATGAAGGCGGTCGGCACGAACACCGCGACCAGCACCAGCGCGGTCGCTATGATCGGCCCGACCACTTCCGACATCGCCTTGCGCGCCGCCTCCCGGGCTTTCAGGCCGAGCGCGATATGGCGTTCGACGTTTTCGACGACCACGATCGCATCGTCCACGACGATCCCGATCGCCAGCACCAGGCCGAACAATGACAAAGTGTTCAGTGACAGGCCTAGCGCGGCCATCACCCCGAAGGTGCCGATCAGGGACACCGGCACCGCCAGCAGCGGAATGATCGCCGGGCGCCAGTTCTGCAGGAATATCACGATCACGATCACGACCAGCAAGAGGGCTTCGAACAGCGTCTTCACGACCGCGTCGATCGATTGCTGCACGAACACGACCGTGTCATAGACCATGTTGTATTCGAGGCCCTCGGGGAAACGGGTCTTCAGCTTTTCCATCGCCTCGACGACCGCCTTCTTGGTGTCCAGCGCGTTCGAGCCCGGCAGCTGGAAGATCGCAAGGCCGACGGTCGGCTCGCCGTCCAGGAACAGGCCAGAGTTGTAATCCTTGGCGCCGAGTTCGATGCGGGCCACGTCCTTCAGCCGGGTGACCTGGCCGTCCGCGCCTTTTTTGATCACGATATCGGCGAACTGCTCGGCCTCCATCAGCCTTCCCAGCGTGCTGACCGTGTATTGAAAATCGGTGTTTTGTTTCGAGGGTTGCTGGCCGATCACGCCGGCCGCGACCTGAATGTTCTGTTCGCGGATCGCATTGACCACGTCGCTCGCGGTCAGGTTGCGCGCGGCGACCTGCTCGGGATTCAGCCACAGGCGCATGCTGTAGTCGCGGGCGCCGAACACCAGGATCTCGCCGACGCCGGGCAGCCGCGCCAAAATATCCTTGATCTGCAGCAGCGCGTAATTGCTCAAGTAAACGCTGTCATAGCGCTTGTCCGGCGAGATCAGGTTGACGACCAGGCTCAGGTCCGGGCTGCGCTTCTTGACGCTGACGCCCTGCCTCCGCACTTCTTCGGGCAGCCGGGGTTCCGCCAGCGCGACCCGGTTTTGCACCAGCACCTGGGCTTTGTCGAGGTTCGTACCCGGCTTGAAGGTCACCGTCAGCGCCATGTTGCCGCTGTTGGTGGACTGGGAAGACAGGTACAGCATGTCTTCGACCCCGTTGACTTCTTGCTCGATCGGCGTCGCGACCGTTTCGGCGACCACCTGGGCGTTCGCGCCCGGATAAACCGCGCTGATCACCACGGTGGGCGGCGCGATTTCCGGGTATTGGGCGATTGGCAGCGCGATCAGCGCCAGTCCGCCGACCAGCAGGATCAGAATGGACAGCACCGAGGCGAAGATCGGCCGGTCGATAAAAAAATGCGTGAAGCGGTCCATTGTCTAGTGTCCTTTTGACGGCTCGGCGAGCGAGATCCGCTCGGGGTTGACCTTGATGCCGGGCCTGAGCTTTTGCAGGCCTTCGACCACGACCCAGTCCTCGGCTTTCAGGCCGTTGCTGATCACGCGCGACTGGCCGATATGCGCGCCGAGTTCGACCTTGCGGTATTCCACTTCATTATTCGGATTCGTTACCCAGACGAAACGCTGGGCCTGGTCGGTGCCGATCGCCCGGTCGGGCAGCAGCAAGGCGGGATAAGGTTCGCCGGCGCGCACCCGCAGGCGGGCGAAAAAGCCGGGGCTCAGCAATTCGTCGGCATTCGCGAAAACGCCGCGCAGCGTGACCGTGCCGGTCGCGGTATCCTCGCGGGGCGCGATGTAATCGAGAACGCCGCGGTGCGGAAATGCGCTTTCATCGGTCAGCGCCAGTTCCACCGGCGTGCCCGCGATGCCGGCTTCGCGCCCGCCGTTTTGCCGCATTTGCCGGCGGTACTTCAAGACCGCGCGTTCGTCCGCATCGACATAGACATAGACCGGGTCGGTGGACACGATCGTCGTCAACAGCGTGTCGTCGTTCTTGACCAGATTGCCCTCGGTGATCAATTCCCGGCCGATGCGTCCGTTGATCGGTGCGCGTACCTGGGTAAATTCGAGATTCAGCCGGGCGGTTTCGACATTGGCGGATGCGGATTCGACCGCTGCCGCGGCCTCGCGCAGTCCCTTCTGGCGGGCATCGAATTCTTCCTTCGAAATCGCCTTGACCTTGAACAGATTTTCGGCCCGCGCCATATCGTTGGCCGCCAGTTCCTTACGGGACCGGAAACGCTCCAGCTCCGCGGTCGCATAGGCCAGTTGGGCCTTGAAGGGCCGGGGATCGATCACGAATAGCAGGTCGCCTTTTTTGACTTTTTCGCCGTCCTTGAAGTTGACCTTGTCCAGATAGCCGCTGACCCGTGCACGTATTTCGACCGATTCGATCGCCTCGATGCGGCCGGTGTATTCGTCCCATTCGGTCGCATCCTGGCTTAAGGGTTGTGCGATTTTGACGTTCGGCGGCGGTCCTTCGGGCGGCTTGCCGGTTGGTGCTTCGGCTTGTTGGCAGCCTAAGGCGCCGGTCAGGGCGATCGCCGCGAGCCCTGCCAGCAGCGCGCGCCGCATCGACAGAAAAACATGGTCCCCGACTGTCTCGGAGAATAATGCGGTAGATGGACTTTTGCGATGCATAACGGCCGGCCTGCTGGTGTTCTGGGTCATCCTTTTATTGTCCGTGAAGTGAGAATTTAAAATGGTAATATACATTACCGTTTTTTGTAGGTTATGATCATTCATGGCCTAAGTCAAATTTTTTTGAGTACACGACACTATGATTAAATGCGGGCGTCCCGCCAAGGGCAGCGAGCTGTTAAGCCGCGATCGGGTGCTGGATACGGCGCTGATGCTTTTTCTGGAACACGGCTACGGCAATCTCAGCATGGAAGCCATCGCCAAGGAGGCGCGGGTTTCGTTGCGGACGATCTACAGCCAGTTCGGCGGCAAAGCCGGGTTATTCGGCGCGCTGGTCCGGCGCTGCAGCGACCAGTTTTTCGAATCCCTGACCTTCGAAATTTCCCCGGAAGCCGCGCTCGTCGCCTTCGCCAGGGAGTTTCTGTTCCGGATCACCCGCCCCGACGTGGTGCGCATGCGGGCGATCCTGATCGGCGAGTCGCCGCGTTTCCCGGACCTTGCGACGCAATTTTACGAACAAGGGCCGCAGCGCACGCTCGAACATCTGGCGCAATTCTTCGCCCGGCATCAGCAGGCGGGACGCTTCGCCCCGATCGATCCGCACAGTCTGGCCGACCAATTCCTCAGCGGACTGCGCAACGAGCGTTTCCAGAAACTGCAACTCGGCCTGGAAACCACGCCGACCGAGGCCGAAATCGAAAGCTGGGCGCGGCAGGCGACGCGGCTGTTTCTTTACGGCTGTTCCGAAGTCCGGGAAGGATAGCCGGCGGAAATGACAGGCGCTCGTGGCTGCCTATCGTTTCAACTCGTTCCTGTGTGCTTTTTAGCGCTCGGCGGCCAGCATCGAAAACAGCCCGTTCGCGACCCTGGCAAAGGAGAGATAATCGAGTTTGTCGGGCGTATCTTCGGACGTGTGGTAATACGGATAACGATAAGGCGCCGTATCGGTAATCATGAAGGCTTCAAAACCGTGCCGCCAGAACGCCAGATGATCGCTCCAGGAGATGCCCGGAACCACGGCCGGCGCGGCGATCGATTGCACCGGAAAGTCGGAGGCTTTGGCAAAGTTTTCGGCGCAATGCCGCATCACGCGGCGAGAGCCGAGATTCGAAGCGAAGGCGATGAAATTGCCGGTGTCCGGATAAAAATAGCTCAGGAACGGCGGATAATGCTGGCTGCCGGGTTGACTCGAATAATAACCTATCGTTTCGAGCGAAACCATATAACGGATAGGGTCCCCGCGCCGTTTGGCCGCCTCGGCGTAAATCATGCTGCCCATCTTGCCCCAGTAGAAGAACGGCGGCTCTTCATTCACGAAGGCGACGA
>Ga0208626_1000376_pt1 | contig 15648 bp, 13 predicted proteins | sample LakWasMet10_HOW4_2_FD_183860 | JGI IMG/M metagenome (GOLD analysis project Ga0208626, IMG submission 183860) | Freshwater sediment methanotrophic microbial communities from Lake Washington under simulated oxygen tension - Sediment Metagenome... | ecosystem: Environmental > Aquatic > Freshwater >... | reverse complement strand
CGGAGCGGAACAGGCGGTCGGTATGCTCCTTCATCTTGAAGATGGCGGTGCCTTTTTCGGCGTGGTAGGCTCTGAGGCCTTCGAACACGCCGCCGCCGTAATGCAGCGTGTGGGTCAGGACGTGAGTCTTCGCATCGCGCCAGTCAACCCATTTTCCATCCAGCCAGATATAGCCGTCTCTATCGTCCATCGTCATTTCCGATACTCCAAAAGTGTGCTTAATGAATATATAAATATGAAATTCGTCCGCCGGAGACATCCGTGCGGCATCGATCGCCGCCGATTCGCATCAAACGCACGCCGCCGGTAGTTGAATTTACGCGCCCCGGTGTAAGGAAAGAATTGTACTATAAAGTCGGCGCCGGCCATACCGGGATTCGGTAAAAGGTTGACGCGGCGCGTTTTTTTGCGTCAAGGAATTCAACGCACCAGTAAATCGGCCCCGAACCAATCGACCAGCACGCTGCGGTAATGTTCGGATTTTTTGACTTGCAGATGTTCGAGAGGATTCAGATTATCGGTCAGCAGCACGCCGCGGGTCTTATCAACCTGAAATTTCCTTTGCTTGAGCCAGTCGATCTGGTCGGCAAACAGCGATTTGGACTCAAGGTCGATCGGCTCCTCGGACGCCAGAAAGATGAAATCGTTGAAATCCTTGCCCGGCTCCGAGATGAACAGGGCTTGCTGCGGGAAGACTTGATCGACCGTTTTGGCGACCGTAGGCAGCGCCAGATTATCCCGTCCTTCCGCAAAACTGACAAAGTTGACCGCCAGGATGCCCCGCTCGGCCAGCAGCCCCTTCAGTTGCTGCAAGGTCTCGACCGTCAACAGATGCGAAGGCTCCGAACCGCCGGTGAAACAGTCGTGAATAATCAGATCGTAAGGGCCTTTGAGGTGGCGGATTTCATAACGCGCATCGCCGATGATGTTTTTTCCGGCTGGATTGAAACCGAAATAACGGCTTGCCGCCCCCGCGACCGCAGGATCGATCTCCAAGGTATCGGTCTCGATGTTGTAGCGGTCACGCAGCACTTCGACCATTTTGCCGGCGCCAAGCCCGACGATCAACGCGCGCTTCATGCCGGGCCTGAGCGCCGGAATCAGGCCGACGATGTCCTGATAGCTGAGCCGGTTGCCGCCGTCGCTGATGCCGGCCGCGCCGATCATCGACGCATCGGAGGTCAGCATGCGCAAATTGCGCGCCGGCTGGTCGATCACGCGCACCCAGCCGTATAAACTTTCCTCTTCGGATAAAACCTTGAATTTATCGCCGCCCTGATGCAGATGGCCGGCGTCGACGATCTTGGGCAAAAGACCCAGGCCGATCACCAACAAGGATACGCTGGAAATGATCGCCGAATTCATTGCGAGACGCTTCTGTTCGAATACCGCGATCGACACCGACAGCAGCAACAGAAACACGCCGGTGCCGATGAAGATTTCGCGCGACCCCAACAGCGGAAATAGATAGAAGCCGAGAAACAGCGTACCCGCGACGCTGCCCAAGGTGCTGACCGCATAGATCGAGCCCGCGCTGGAGCCCACGCCGTCCAGACGCGAGGTCGCGAGCTTGATCGCGAACGGCCCGACCATGCCGAGCATCGTCAGGCTCGGTAAAAACAGAATCAATGAGCTGACCAGCGCGCCGAGACGAAGCCCCAAGGGATCGGTCGCCAGCAGCACCGCCCGGGTCAGCCAGGGAATCAGCAGGGTCAACACCGCCGCCAGCGCGATGATCAGCGACAGACCGGCGCGTTTGGCCCGATCGGCCCAGCGCCCGCCGATGAAATAGCCGATCGCCAGCGCCATCATCGTGACCGAGATCAGCGACGACCAGACATACAGGCTCGCGCCGTAAAACGGCGCGATCATCCGGGTGCCCAGGAGTTCGATCACCATCACCGAAGCGCCGGTCAGAAACACGGTCACATAGAGGCCGGTGCGTTCGAGCGCGTTAAAAACGTTGTTTGACATTTCAAATTCCTTTATATGATTGCGGATTTGGCGATTATCAAATCCACTGCATGCGTTTTCAAACGAGCCGTTACTTCAGCATTTCCAGCAAGGTTCCGCCGGTCCCGCCGTTCACATCGACCCAAAGATGCGGCAGCACGAGCGACTCCAGCCAGGCCGGTCCCTCTGCCTCCTTCAGCATCGCAATGGTCGAGGCGCTGCCGGCCACCACGCAGAAATCGGCGATCACGCTGACCGACGCCAGATGCCTGACCGGCCAGCCGGTGCGCGGATTCAAAATGTGTCCATAGCGCACGCCCTCGATGGTCAGGCAGCGCTCGTAATCGCCGCTGCTGGCCATCGCGCCGCTGGCCAACTCCACCGTTTGCAGCAGCGCATTTTTTTGGCGCGGATGGCGAATTCCGATCCGCCAGGGGCTGCCGTCCGCACGCGGGCCCAGCACCTTGATATCGCCGCCCAGATTGATCATGCCGTGCCGGATTCCTGCCGACCAGCACAGGCCGGCAGCGCGGTCGGCGGCGTATTCCTTCACCACGCCGCCGAAATCGAGCTCGATGCCGGGCAACGGAAATTCGAGAACCGGAGGCTGCCAGACGACTTTATCCCAGCCGACCTTAGTAAGCAGTGCGTCGATCAGGCCTTGATCCGGCAAGGCGCCGCTGTCAAAGCGCCAGGCGCGCCGCAAAATTCCGGAGGTAATATCGAAGAGTCCGCCGCTTTGTTCATGGCAGGTGGCGGCATAATTCAGCAGGCCGGCGGTTTCGGCGTCCACGGTGATGCGGCCGCCGGCCGCCGCGACGCGATTGATTTCGGAGAGAAAACTGTCGCTGCGATAGCGCGAATAGCGCGCCTCCAGGCGGGCGACATCGGCCATCGCGGCCTCGGCGGCGCGCCGGGCGACTTCGCCTGTGTTCGCCAAAAGCTGAATCTCGCAAGGCGTGCCCATGGCCTTGAAGACTTGCCGGTAAAACTGCAAGGCTTTCAGCTTTCCGGCAGCGCGGCGGGCTGAAACGCGCAGCCAGCGCGACTAGAAGGCATAATGCCAGGTCGCCGACAAGGAGCCGTCGCGGTCCAGCTGATAGCCGTTGTAATCGGTGCCGACCGGTTGCAGCCATTCGACGCCCAGCGTATTGCCGGCCAGATCGCCGCCCGGCACCGTCGCATTGAGGCCGAAACCGACGTCCCAGAAGCGGCCGCCGTAATTGTTCGGATAATCCATCGGTCCCAGCTGATCGATGTATTGATTGAACTGTCCATCAATTGCACCTTGCACCGTATAGACGCCACGTACGTTCGCTGAGAGCCAGTGCGTCAAATTGTATCCACCCCAGGCCGTGGTCTGGAAAATGTCGCCCAAACGATAACCGGTTTCGCCGCTTTTCTCGAGCCGCTTGGTGCCGTTGAGCTGCGCGCCCCACGACCAGCTGTCGTAATTGCCGGTATAAGTCACGCTCGGCTTGAAATCGAGCGTGCCGCTGCCAAGCTGCATGCCGTAATGGATCAGGCCGCCTTCAGCTTTGTGGTTGCGGCGCAGTTCGATATCGACGTCGCCGAACGGAATGCTGAGACCCAGGCCCATGTGCAGATGGTGATGGCCGGCGTCGAGCACTTTGAATAAGGCATAGACGCCCATGTCGCTGATGCCGCCGGTTTCATGCCCGTTCTCGACATGATGCGGAATATGCACACCATCGTCCGGCGCTTCACTATCGGGCGGCGCGCCGTTCAGGCGCCGCATCGTCATGCTCATGTCCATGAACTGCGGCATCACCATCAGGTTCAACCAATCGGTCGGCGCATACATGATGTCGAGCATGTGCATGTGCATCGCCATGCTGTTCGGCTTGACGAAGCACGAATTCGGCCCGCAGCCGTTAGCCACGATGGTTTGATCGCCGACCAGATTCGAGCCGTGCAGCATATCGCCGCCTTGACTGCTGTACATATAGCGGTAGCCGACCATGAAGCCATCCTTGCTCAGCATGTGATCGAACATCACGCCGGCCGGCGCCATCGCGCCGTGCTGATGCTGATGATGCGCATGGCTGCTGTGATCGCTGCTTGACACCAACGCCTCCAGATTCACCTTCAACGCGCCGTTGACGGTCCAAAAATCGAAGTCCGTATAATCGCCCTCGCCGCCCCCGCCCAGCTTCAGGCCGCCTTGATGGGTATAGTACTCGAAGCCCAGATCGAGATTGACGCCTTTGGCGAACTGTTTACTGACCGTGACTCCGCCGCTCAGAGCGCCGTAGCCGGAAAGCCGGTGATCACTGGAAAAATTAGCCGGCAACCGATTACGATTGAATTGGCCCAAGTCGTAGGCCTGCTGCGAAACCAGATAAGGGATGTAAAAATCGGCCGCATCCTGGGAGTAGTAACGGATTCTTGGCGTCACGCTCCAGCCGTGGCCGAGCGGTTGCGCCCAATCTGACTCGAACGTATGCGCGTTGATGCCCCAGTCGTCGTGATAATAGCGGTAATTGAAATGCAATGCCGCGTCGAAAGCCTCGATATACTGTTTATAGCCGAGGTTGCCGTTAAGCTGATGGCGCACGTTCGGTCTTTGTTCGAGCAGCGCCTGAACATTCGCAAAATAACCGTCCACAGGCGCTCGAAACTGTTGTTCCGGATCGATAAACGCAACCTCGACGACCTTATAGGGATTCTCCATATAGCCGTGGCTATAGGTATATCCGATACCGGTTTCGATCAGCGCGTTCTTGTTCAGCACCTGTGAGAAACCTAAATGCGCGCCCCAATCCTTACGGTCGCCATGAATGATTTTACCTCCTTCCCCAGTCCTCTCGATTTGGCTGTCATAGTTGCCGGTGTCGACATAAGGTAAAATATCATGATCCATCCTGGCTTTCGTATCGCTCGACGTATAACTCAGGCCTCCGCTCAACGTGGTCAGTTTCTGGTTGAAGTCGAGCCGGCCGCCCAGATTGACGAAACGTGATTCATAATCGTCTTCAAGAGATATGCCCCCGCCCACATCCGCCGCCGCTTCATCCCACTCGTATCCCAGCTTGAAGCTGCCTTGTTTGCGGGTTTCGGGAGAGGCCGAAGAGAGCGTATGCACCAGTTGACTATCTGTACCTCCGACCAATGCTCCGAAACCGTCGGTGCGCAACGGATTCAGCTGCGAATCAAAGAATAATTCGCCATTGATAATCGGCGTCGCTCCGGTGACGACATCCGGCGAAACGGTGCGATTACCCCGCATATCCAGCGGAGCAGTAGCGACCGGCGTCGCGCCCGACCAGGTATCCTGGGTGTAATTGAAATTAAATTTTACCCGATCCGTTATTTTGATATTGCCGCTGCCCTGCAGGCTGTCAACCTCGATAGGGCGAAATTTGCTCTCGACACCGAAAAGCTCGCGCTCGCCTTCCTGGTAGTGCCCGTACTGAACGCCGAATTCTTCATCCGCAGCCTGCGCGGGCGGCAGCATCAAGCCGGGCAAGGTCAGCGCGGCGGCGGTAAGCGCCTGCAATGATGCATTGGCCGATTTTCCGGAAACGCAGGAATTTGACTTGGAATTAATAACAGCCACAGCCGCCCCCCTCTGCTGCGTTACCGCCTGCCGCCGCCTCGCGGCTGCTGTAGTTATGCGCGCGCAACGTGCTCTGCATCGGATAAGGCTCCAGTGCCATGTGCGGCTTGGCCAGATTGCCCCGCTCCCAGGGCGCGACCTCGGCGCAGCCCAACAGCCCGGCAGTCAAAAAGGGTAAAAACGCGAGCAGCGCTTTTCGTGTATTCAGCATGCAAAGACCCTCACCCATCTTGACCTAAAGTAATAGCGTGCCATCAACGGTTCTGCGGTGCTTCCGCCAGCAATTGCTCCACCAATTTACGAACGTCCTCGGCCTCTCCCGGCCGAAACCCGAGATGAACGTGGCGCACGATGCCCTTACGGTCTACCACATAGGACGAAGGCATCGCCTTAACGTCAAATTTTCTGGCGCACTGTTCGCCTGTATCCGCCGCCACGGTGAAATCGACCGGATTCTTGGCCAAGAAAGCCTTCGCATCTTCTGGATTTTCATCCAGATTGACGCCAATGATCTGTAGGCCTTTATCCTTCAGTGAATTGTGCAGTTGATTCAAAAACGGGAATGATTTCGCGCAGGGACCGCACCATGATGCCCAGAAATCGACGTAAACGACTTTGCCGAGGAATTGCCTGGTATCGAAAGTCGAGGCGCCGCCTATCGGCGTCAACGCGCATTCCGGCGCCGCGCCGCCTGACTCTACCGCGTTGAGCGTTTGAACCGGCGCTGACGCCAGCAAAGTAAGGAATAGAAAAAGCCCTGATTGCTTCATTTATTATTCTGTTTGAGTGGAAAGTGTCAGTCAGCCATCATTTCAAGTGTGGGCACCGCGACCGCGACCTATTGATCCTGGCGAATACTGATCGCCGTACCGGTAGCGACACCTTGACTGGTTTCACATTGATAATACAGCGTATAGGCCACCGCTCCGGCTCCGGCTTTATCGACTGCTATAAAGTAGATGCCGTTGCCGCGAGCGACATAGTTCAACGGACTGAAAACCGCGTCCCCGCTAACGGCATCGGTGCTGTTCGTCGCCACCGTGCCCTTATACGCCTGGACGCTAAGCGGCGGAGACGACGGCGTGTTGTTTTTTACCCGAGCCGCCAACCGGGCGGTATCGGCTCCGTTCGCGGTCGAACAGGTAACCCGGTAGCGGTCGACCATCTCGGCGCCCGCGCTCAGGGACTGGTCCTGGGTTTCTGCATTTGCGCCAGTAAGATTCCCGAGCGCGGCCAACAATAACGCCTCGGCTATTTGTATCGATAGTTTTTTCATAGTGATGTCCATCCTGCTCGCCGACAGAAACCGATCAAACCCGCCATTCTGTGCTTTGCAAGGCTCAATCGTTCCATCATTGTTTAGCCGGCCAATAGCCTTTGACTGGGAGAAAGCGGTCTATATCCGCTTTCGACGGTTGAACGGCGAGATCAAAACCATTCCCGCAACGCTCGCCCAACGGATTGGCGGCAAGATTCCGGTTGACGACGAGCGTCGGCCAGTAGCCATCGTCGGGCATGACGGCGAGATCGTCAAAAAGCGGGGTCATCTGGCCCATCCAGATATCGGCGCGATTGGGGTCGGCCTTGCTGTGTTCGCACCAGTTGGCGACCGCGATACGGATCTTCAGTCTTTTGGCGCAGGAATTGGTCAAAAACTTAGGCGCCGAAACCCGAAAAGGCAGCACCGCATCCGTGGTGGTGTTTACCGACCCGCGGTAATACTGCAAAGCTCGAACTCTGCCGTTTTCATCCGCCACTTCCTTCTGTTTTTTAAAGACGTTGCGGTCCTGGATCATGTCCGGCGCAAGCGCCGGGAGACCGCCAATGGCGCCCTCTATATGGTCGGCCAGATCAACCGAAGTTTCGGCGCCGGTGCCGGGATCAATTTTATATGCCAAGGCATCGGTATCATTGGGGAAGACCGCGCTCACGACTCTTACCGGAAATAATCGCCATTTTTGTTCATCATCCTGGCAGCCGTGCGTAATCGCCAAGCCGGTATAGTGCGTTTTTGACTCGACCGCTTCGTCTTTCACATCGGTTGGCGGCAAACTCTGCGGCGGTTTGGGTTCGGGATTCGGGTCTGGATCAGTGCCGGGATCAGTTGGAGGCGGCAATTGATTACCTTCGTTTTGCACCATCGCGAGACTGGTGTCGTCGCCGGTATGAAGACCGCCTCCGGTTTTGCAATGGTATTCCAGCGAATAATTGATGCTGCCGGGGCCAGACTTATCCACAGTAATAAAATACACACCATCGCCGCCATTCAGCGGAACAGTGGGACTGAATTGGGCGTTGCCTCCCGCCGCATCGGTGCTGTTGATCGCCAAATCGTCTTTTTGCACCTGTATGCTCAACAAAGGCGACGATGCGGTTTGGTTGATCAGGCTGACTTCAAGCCGCGCCCCGGCGCCGTCCCCCGTTGCGCAGGTAATCAGATAAAAATCGATAGTGCCTGCCGCAGCACCCAGCGAACCGGTCTGCGTATGCGCAAGCGCCCCCGGCGCAAAGCCGGCAGCAGCCAGCAAGGATGCCGGAATAACGAGGTAGCTAAAAGTTTTTTTCATCATAAATTACCAACGCCGACAGGACCCGAGTTAAAAACGACCGAACGGGAGCATCCAGTGGAAGACGCATCGCCGCAAGCATCTATCTCTAAAGTCAACTGTTGCGCAACTTGCGAATCAAAGCCGCTCTCGCTTTAAAAAATCCGCCTTATATTTCGTTTTATCCTTATCATGATACCGAAATCCTTATTTTTTTCATAATCCTGCATGCGCAAAAAAGCAGGGAGACAAAGGCAATCTCCCTGCGTCATGCAAGTATCAGGCATAGTGGATGAGAACTCATCGCCACTGCTTGCAAAGAGCATGCTGACGAAACCCGCGCGGTCACGAGATGCTCCCACTCAACTTAAAGAGAAATTACTTGGGCCAGTATCCCTTGACCGGCAGATAGGTATCGATTTCCGTATCGGACGGTTGCACGGCAATATCGAAACCAGCGCCGCAACTCTCATCAAGTGCACTGGTGCGGTTGACCGTCAGGGTCGGCCAGAACGGGCTGGTTTCCCAGTCATGCGGCATTACGCCAGGATCGTTGAATTTCGTTGTCATATGACCGATCCAGATGTCGGAGCGGTTATCCTTATCGGTACTTTTGGTGCCATTGCAATAGTTGGCGATCGCAATACGTATTTTCAGGCTTTTCGCGCAATTAAGCGTTTCACCATCCTGTAGCTTGGCTGTAAAGCTAGGCGCCGTGATTTTGAACGGAATGAGACCTACCGCCGTCGTGTCGAGATTGCCCGCGGTGAACTGTATGCCGCGTACTGAGCCCTGGGCATCGGTAACTTCCGCCTGTTTTTTGAACACATTCTTGTCCTGAATCATGCCCGGCGCGAGCGTTACGACGCCGCCGTCGGCGCCGGAAATGTAGTCGGCCAGGTCAATCGGAGTCTCGGCTTTGGTGACAGGATCGATTTTGAAAGCCTGGGATCCGGTGCCGTTCGGGAATACCACGCTCTGCGCTTTGACCGGCAGCAGTTTCTCCAGCGCCTCCTGGTTGACTTCCGCCGTATCCTGACAACCGTGACCGAGAGTAAACGCAGTATAAAGTCCTTTCCCTTCGGTTGCGGCATCCTTGACACCGGTGTGAGCGTACGCAGTTTGTCCGACGCCGCAAGCTGTCGCAACAATGGCGCAAATAGTCAGTTTTTTAAAGTTGTTAGTCTTCGACATTAGCTTTTTTCCTTGGTTTTTATTTTTTGAATCAATACTCGTAAAAAAGCGAGCCTGACCCCCACTCGTATGGAGGCAATCTCCCCATCACAGTCCAAACAGGCTGGCCGATTATTCAAGCAGAATTCATGCCAATCCTATAGATCGAAAATCATTCCCCGCAACACCCCCGATACTGAACGCCCACCCCCACGACCAGTCTACCCGATGCCTTTTTCAACCTGTTGATATTAATTATTATTTCAGACTTACGAAAAACGATGATGGAAATTTTTGCCTGAATACAATCGCCTTGTTTACCCGTTAAAACGGTTCCACTTTAAGAACGCAAACAGGCCTTATTGAATAGCCGACCGGAGGAATGCGCGATATAACCTAAAAACACTGAGTTAAATAACATAGTTTAATTGTTAGCTGGCCGCCACTTTCTTCTCTCGCTTAAAGCCTGTAGGAGGGCGAGCAGTGCGCTATGCATTTCAGATGCCGGATAGGAAGATAAGCCCTTCGCCGCAAATCGATTGTGTCATATGACACTGTTCAATTGGATCGGCTATTAGGCCTCCATGATTTTGCTCCATAACGCCCCCACCTTTGCGCTCAGCGCGGCCACTTCGGCTGTGTCAATCACCGCGCGATCATCCTGCAGCACCAGCTTATGCCCGTAATCGCGATAGGCGCAATAAGCCGCCTTCAGGTTTTCCGAGCTTTCCTTGGAAAGAAAACCGGCTTCGGCCAGGCCGTCCAACTGCCTGACATTGTCGGTATAAATCGTCAATGCCGGAAATTTTGCCGCCTGGCTCAGCACGCCGTACTGCACGATGAATTCGATGTCGGCGATGCCGCCCTTGCTTTGCTTCAGGTCGAACTTGCCGCTTTCCTTCTCGACCAGCGAGGCGCGCATCTTTTCGCGCATGTCTCTGACTTCTTTTTTCAATGCCTCGGCATCTCTCGGGAGGCTCAGGATCATATGACGGACGGATTCGTATTTGGCTTTTAATTTTGGATCGCCGGCGATGAAGCGGCCCCGGACCAACGCCTGGTGTTCCCAGGTCCAGGCCTGATTTTTCTGATAGTCTTCATAGCCGTTGATATGGCAGACCAGGAGGCCGGAGTCGCCGTTCGGACGCAGGCGCATATCGACTTCGTAGAGCACGCCGGACAGCATCTTGGTGTCGAGGATGTGCCGGACCCTGAGGCCGAGCCGGCCGTAAAACTGGGCCGTTGAAATCGGCTTGTCGCCGGAGGTCAAGGCATTGTCGTCAGCACAGTCGTAAATGAACACCAGATCGAGATCCGAGCCGTAGCCGAGCTCGATGCCGCCGAACTTGCCGAGACCGATCACCGCAAAACCGCTCTGCATGCTGTCGCAGCCGGGCGGAGTGCCGTGCTTTTGCACGAGCGCCAGCCAGGCGCGTTCGACGACTTTTTCGACGATGCTTTCGGCGATATAGGTCAGGTAATCGCTGACCACCATCAAAGGGATCGCGCCCATCAGGTCGGCCGCCACGACTTTCAGCACCTGCTGCTGTTTGAACTGGCGCAGCAGAATCATCACCTGCTCCAGGTCCTCGGCATCGGTCGAATGCAACAGCCACTCCAGTTGCGCGGCCAGGTCCTTTTTGTTCAGCGGCGCGAACAGCGAGCGGGCATCGATCAGTTCATCGAAAACCACCGGGTATTGCGCCAGATAGCGGCAGATCCAGGGGCTAGCTGCGGCCAGCCGCAGCAACAGCAATAAGGCCTGCGGATTTTCGGACAGCAAGGTCAGGTAGACCGTCCTGCCGGCGACCGCGGTGAAAATCTCCAGCACGCGCTTGAAAACCTCGTCGGGCCGCTCAAATTCCCGCATCGCCTCGAACACCTGCGGCATCAGGCGGTCCAGCACCGCGGCGCCTTTCGCGGTCAGCCGCCGCACCGGCGCCGAATCCTTGAACGCCTCGAGGTTTTCGAGCGTCGCCTCGACATCAACAAAACCGTAGGCCTTCAGCCATTCGGCCTCATCGCTGGCGCCGTTCCAGGCCAGCCGGCCGGCTTCCTGAGGGCTCTCCTGTTTGCCCAGCGAAAAGACCTGGCCGAATACCTCGTGCACGGCGCCTCTGACCCGGTCCAGTTCCCGCTTGAAGTCATCCCAGCCGGCAAAGCCGAGCGAAAAAGCCAACGCGGCCCGCGCCTCGGAGCCGGCCGGCAGATCGTGCGTCTGTTTGTCCTGATATTGCTGAATGTGATTTTCGACGATGCGCAGGAAGCGATAGGATTGCTGCAACTGCTCGGCGTCCTCGGCGGTCAAGAGATTCAATTCGCCGAGGCGTTTCAACACGTCCATGATCCCGCGCACTTGCAGCGACTTTTCCTTGCCGCCGCGAATCAGCTGAAAGGCCTGGCCGATAAACTCGATCTCGCGGATGCCGCCGGGGCCGAGCTTGACGTTTTCCATCCGGTCCTTGCGCTTCAATTCCTGAGTGATCTGCCGTTTCAGCGAGCGCAGTTCCTCGAAGGCGCCGTAATCGAGATAGCGCCGGTACACGAAGGCTTGCAGCATCGCCATCAGTTGCTTGCCGGCCTCGAAGTCGCCGGCGACCTGGCGCGCCTTGATCATCGCATAGCGCTCCCACTCCCTGGCCTGGGTCAGATAATAGTTTTCCATGCCGTCGAAGGTCATGATCACCGCGCCACTGTCGCCGTAGGGCCGCAGCCGGATGTCGGTGCGGAACACGAAACCGTCGGCGGTAATGTCGTCAAGCACCCTGACCAGGCTCTGGCAGAGGCGGGTGAAAAATTCGCTGTAGCTGGTCTCTTTGCGGTCCTGCAGCACGCCTTCCTCCGGAAACGCGAAGATCAGATCGATGTCGGACGAATAATTCAGTTCATAGGCGCCGAGCTTGCCCATGCCGAGCACGATGATTTGCATCGGGCGTTCGTCCCTGAATACCGGCGTCCCGCGTTTTTCGGTCGCCTGCCGGTACAGAAAATCGAGCGCATGGCGGATGCAGGCATCCGCAAGCTGCGACAAATCCATCAGCGTTTCCTGAAGGTCAGCCCAGCCGGCCAGATCGCGCCAGGCGATGCGGACCATTTCGCGGCGGCGGAATTTCCGCAGCGCTGACATCAGGGCGTTTTCGGAATCGACGGCCAGCGCATTCAGCTGATCCGGGTAAAAATTCGCCGGATAAACGCGAGTCAAATCACCGGAGTCGATCAGATCGATCAGCAGGTCCGGGCTTTTGCCGCATTGTTCGGCGACAAACGCGCTGCCGCACCAGACACTCGGCAATGATTCCGCAACCGAAGGCGAACTCGGCAGCGCAAGGTTCAGCTCGGCCAGCCTTTCGGTCATTTTTTGCAGATTAGCGGCATGAATTTCTTGTAATTCGGCCGGGACAGTCAGGGCGGATTCGACGGGATGCATTGGCGATTCGATACAGTAAGCTTTTAAACCGGACATAATACCCATAAAATAGGTTTCCATGTAGGGCGTTGCCCACCGCTTAGCAAAAAATCAGAGACATGCACGACGACGCCCCGGATTACCTCCAGATGATTCTGACCAAGACCCGCAATGACCGGCAATTGGCGCTAACGATTTTCTCGCAATTATTTGCGGAATTGCCGATGCAATTGGACGGCATACAGAATGCGCTGAATCGTCAGCAATACGATCTCGCCCGCCAAATCATCCATAAACTGCACGGCTCGCTGAGTTTTTGCGGCCTCGAAAACATCCGGAAACAGGCACATAACCTCGAGCAGTGTTTGGTCAACAACAATTATCAGGCGATCAGCCGCTATTGGTTTCAGCTTCAGCAATGCGCGTTTGAATTCAGCACCCAACAGCAAACGCTGCTGGAAGAGTTAGCCAGGGAAACGGTTTAAACTCGAAGAGGCTTTGCCGCCTTGAGCCCGGCCTTCACCGCTTTCACCCCCAACCCTCCTGAATACGATCATGTCAAAACCCAATCCCACCCTCGGCTTCATCGGCATCGGCCTGATGGGCAAGCCGCTGACGCTGAGGCTTTTGCAGCACGGCTTTCGGGTCAACGCCTGGAACCGCAGCCCGGATAAACTGCAAGCTGTCGTCGAAGCCGGCGCGGAGGCCTGCGGGGGCATCGCCGAACTGGTGCGCGCCTCCGATGTGGTGATCACCTGCCTGGCCGACACCCAGGCGGTCGAATGGGCGCTGCAGCAGGGCATCCTCGATCATGGCGCGCCGGACAAACTGCTGATCGACCTGTCCAGCATCGATCCGAACAAGACCCGCGCCTTTGCGGCCGCGCTGCACGAAAACTGCGGCATGGGCTGGGTCGATGCGCCGGTCTCGGGCGGCGTCGGCGGCGCCGAACAAGGGACTCTCGCGATCATGGCGGGAGGACACCCCGATCATATCGACATCGCCCGCCAGGTGCTGCAACCGTTGTACAAACAACTGACCCACATGGGCCCGGTCGGCAGCGGCCAGACCACTAAAATCTGCAATCAGATGATCGTCAGCTGCAACATGCTGGTGATCGCCGAAATGATCGCGCTGGCCAAAGCCGCCGGCGTCGATGCGGAAAGAATCCCGGAAGCGCTGGCAGGCGGCTTTGCGGACTCGAAGCCTTTGCAGATCGCCGGGCCCGAAATGGCGCTCGAACTTTTCGAGCCGGTCAAATGGCGCGTGAAAACCTTGTTGAAGGATTTGCAGATGGCGACCGAACTGGCCAGACAATCGGGCAATGCGCTGCCGATGTCGGGCCTCGCCGCGCAATTGATGCAGCTGCACGGCAGCCGAGGCTATCTGGAGCAGGACCCGGCCACGTTGATCAAACTTTACCGGAAAGACTGATGCCGCGCTTTACTGCGAACCTCAGCATGCTGTTCACCGAGGTCGAGCTGATCGACCGTTTCGAGGCCGCGCGCGAACACGGTTTTAACGCCATCGAGATTCAGTTTCCGTATGAGCTCGGCGCGGAGACGATTCGGCGGAAATTGATCGAGCACAATCTGCAACTGGTCTTGTTCAATGTGCCGGCCGATGATTTGTTGCAGGGCGGTGAAGGGCTCGCCTGCGTGCCGGAAAAGCAGGATCAGTTCCGGGAAGCGCTGGAGCTGGCTGTCGACTATGCGAAGGTATTGCGCCCCAATGCGGTGAACGTATTGCCGGGCCGCTGCTTCGATCCGGCGCGCCAGACTGACTACCTGAGCACCTTCAAACACAATCTTCGCCTGGCCGCCGATGCCTTTTCGCCTTTAGGCATCAAGACCGTGTTCGAAGCGATCAACAGCCTCGATATGCCGGGCTTCATCGTCGATACCGGCGCGAAGATGCTGGCGGTTCTGGACGAACTGCAACGGTCAGATATTTATTTGCAATATGACATTTACCACATGCTCAGGATGGGCGAAAATCCTGCCGCATTTATCGCAGAGCATGCAGAACGTATCGGCCATATCCAGTTCGCAGATTGTCCTGGCCGCGGCCAGCCGGGCACAGGAACCGCCGATTGGGCGGCGCTATTTTCGGCGATTGACCAATCAGGCTATGATGGCTGGACCGGGGCCGAATACAAGCCAAGCGGGGCAACTTCGACAACTCTTGGCTGGTTGAATCATTACGATAATCGGTAATCCCCGAAAAAGGTGCGCGATACATTCTACATGGCTATCTTAAACGGAACGAACGCGTTAAGATAAATTCATCGATACCGCATCGACATTCGAGGCAGACCATGAACCAGCCCGCGCAGCGCATCGCGACCTACGAAGACCTCTTCGATTTGCCCGACCATCTGATCGGCGAAATCATTTACGGCCAACTGATCACCCAACCCCGGCCGGCGCCCAAACATGCTTTGGCGAGTTCCGGCCTTGGCATGAAATTCGGAGATCCGTTCCAATACGGACGGGGCGGTCCCGGCGGCTGGTGGATCATGGACGAGCCGGAGCTGCATTTGGGACCACATATCCTGGTCCCCGACCTCGCCGGGTGGCGGCGGGAACGCATGCCGACTCTGCCCGACGCGGCCTATTTCAGCCTCGCCCCCGACTGGCTCTGTGAAGTGCTGTCACCCGGTACCGCACGCATCGACCGTGCGGTCAAAATGCCCCTTTATGCCGCGCATGAGGTCAACTGGCTCTGGCTGCTCGACCCCGATATCCGCACGCTGGAAGTTTACAGTTTGTCCAACGGCCATTGGCTGCTCGAAGGCACATGGAAAGATGACGACGCGGTGCGGGCAGCGCCGTTCGCCGAAGTGGTTTTGCAATTGGATGATTTGTGGGCGCCGGAGGCAAAACCCCCAAGTGGGGAATGAACGTTCAGGACCGTAGGTGCGATTAACGTAGCGTAATCGCACGCATGTAAAAATGGCAATATTCCTCCGATTTCGCTACGCTAATCGG
>Ga0208626_1000375_pt1 | contig 15668 bp, 10 predicted proteins | sample LakWasMet10_HOW4_2_FD_183860 | JGI IMG/M metagenome (GOLD analysis project Ga0208626, IMG submission 183860) | Freshwater sediment methanotrophic microbial communities from Lake Washington under simulated oxygen tension - Sediment Metagenome... | ecosystem: Environmental > Aquatic > Freshwater >... | reverse complement strand
TGGACAGATCTCTGGTGGACCGGTTATCACGCCAGTGGTATAGCCGGGTAGCTAAATCTGGAAGAGATAAACGCTGAAAGCATCTAAGCGTGAAACTCGCCTTGAGATGAGATTTCCCTGGGGGTTCAACCCCCCTAAAGAGTCGTTCGAGACCAGGACGTTGATAGGTCGGATGTGGAAGCGCAGTAATGCGTTAAGCTGACCGATACTAATTGCTCGTGAGGCTTGATCCTATAACCTTAAAACTTGAGAAGCTGTGAAAATAGCGTAAATTCAAGATAAACGGTTGTTTTAAAGCAAGATAATGTAGTCATACCCATTTGAATCGGTGTCGTACATCGATGATTTTACTTCTTCCAATTTGTTACAGACGCCTCATGAAAATGAGACGGCAACACAGCATTTCTGCTGATGAAGATGACTGAAAAGTCAGAGGCATCGGTGATACCAGTTATGCTTGGCGGCCATAGCGGTTTGGACCCACCCCTTCCCATCTCGAACAGGGCCGTGAAACGAACCAGCGCCAATGATAGTATGCTTCTTGCATGCGAAAGTAGGTCACTGCCAAGCTATTTATACCCAAACACCCCTCCATGAATATGGTGGGGTGTTTCTATTTGGGACGCAGCAATGCAACACTCTTAAGTGTATCCATTCAGTATGAATGTGTTGTTATTGCGCTGCGGCACCAGTCAAATTTTATTTATTTCCGCGCTGAGGCATGCGCAGGCACGTTTTTGTTAGGCAATTAAAAGCCCACGTATACGTGGGCTTTTGTCTGCATGGCTTCACCGTATCGTAAAGCGGCTTGATCGCCCTTCAATTGCCCTTCCAGTTAAGCAGGTATTGCACTGTTAATGTCAGTGACCAAAATGCGTTCTCTGCGCTTATGTTTTCTATCGGCATTCATTTCCCATGGCTGTACGACAAATGGGTAAAATTTGCTGACGTTTTTAAAGGCGATTTGCAGCAGCATACCCCAGGATAGACCTCCTTTAGGCAGTATGAATGTACTTTGTACACCAACCGGTATTTCTAGCTTAACCAGTATATCTTCAAATGCTTTAATGATTTCTGCATGTGGCAGCTCGCAATCATTTTTCGGAATATGATCAGGTATCTGTTTCAATATAAGCTGTTTAACTGCATCGCTGCTGATCGCATTGATCTGCTCAATCACCATTTCCTGTTCGATAGGCGATAGCGGCTTATCTATATAGTAAGTTAACAATTTGGGTTTCCTGTTCAATTAGTCTTCAATCAGCGAGTTCAGCATTTCAATACCAAAGCCTACGCCAAAGCCATTCGTATCAGTTTCAATAGCACCAAGGCCACCTTTGCGGTTGGCTGACGACAGATCGGTGTGTAGCCATGGAATGTCATGCTCAATGAATTTCCCCAGGAATCTTGCGGCATGCATGTGATCGCCGCCGCCTTCCAAGGTGCATTGTTTTATATCTGCGACATCACTTTCTAAATCACTGTCAAAATCTTCTTCGTATGGAAAGGCAACGATTCTTTCGCCAGCGCTATTACCGGCTCCGATGGCTTTGCAGGCAAGGACGGGACTGTTGGAAATCACGCCGCTGATGCGATCGCCTAGTGCCGTGATCATACTGCCCGTTAATGTCGCAAAGTCGATCATGTAATCAGGTTTCTGGCGTGATGCTAATGTGAGTGTATCTGCCAATACCATACGGCCTTCAGCATCTGTGTGTACGATTTCAATCGTCATGCCGTTTAATGCCGTCACGACATCATTTTGCTTATAGGCGGTTGGGCTGATATGGTTTTGTGCAATTGCCAGCCAGCAATCAATTTTGGCCGGTAATTGCATTTTGCTGGCAGCTAACAATATCCCCAGGGCGACTGCTGAGCCATTCATGTCTTCATGCATGCCGAGCATATATTTCGCTGGTTTCAGGTTATGGCCGCCGGTGTCGAAGCAAATACCTTTGCCGATGATTGCAATATGTTTTTTTGCCAGTGCCGGCTGGTAGGTGAGATGCACAATTGCTGCATCTTGTGGGTCAGAACCTTGTCCTACCGCAACAAATGCGCCGGCACCGATTTCTTTGAGCTTCTGCATGTCAAGCTCTTCAAGTTGCCAGTCATGTTGCTTTGCGAGTACCTTAATTTTCTCCCTATAGCTTGAGGGTGTTAAATCATTGGGTGGGGTGGTTGTTAATTGCCGGCACAGAGTATTGCCAGCTACGCGTGCATTAACAAAGCTAAAATCATGATCTGCCTGGTATCCGAACAGGTCAATATTCTTTAAATTATTTTTTGGATTATCTTTTTTACGGTTTGTCAGTTGAGCGGCATTTGCGGTCAGTACATAATAAGCTGCACAGGCATTTACACTGCGTGTAGTTTCACTGCCATAAACACATAACGCTACTTTCTCAGGCTGTTCTTCAATAATCTGTTTTATGGCTTTCCGCAGCAGTGTGTGGCGCTGGAATGGCGTCAGATTCTCATTCAGAATTATGAAACTTGCTAGCCCGCCATTAGGTAAATCCACGCTAAGCGGTGATTTGTCCAGGTCTTGATATTCTTTCTTGATCCTATTTAGTTTTGTAAATAACGGTTGTGAAAAAGGCAGGTTTCTGTCTTCATTCTCAGGTAGAACAAAAATCGCATGTTGGTAGCTATTAAGTATATTTTCGGTGGCGTTGGCGACATTTTGTGTTAATTTTATTGACATTTATCATCCTATAATTTATGTGTAATTGATGTTAACTGGCGTGTATTAACTGGTTTGAAAACACGAGTAAACTTGACCAAAACCCCTAAAAAAGACACACTACGGTTTTATAAAAAACTTTAATTACATCGCATCCGTAAGGTGCGGTGTATTCAGACACGCAGTATTTGATTTTGTTACTTTTAGTCCGTGGGTAATTATACCCATGCAAGTAAAGGCATGAAGGCTAAATTTATTCCACAAATACCGCAACACGGAGTCCTAACTGAATGTCATTGAACACAAATTTGAACAGTCCAGATGTTGATAGTCAAGAAACCCAGGAGTGGCTTGATGCATTGATGGCCGTTATAGAAAACGAAGGCCCCGAGCGCGCACACTTTTTGATAGAGTCTATGATCGACAAGGCGCGCCGCACAGGTGTTAACCTGCCTTATAACGCTACTACTGCTTATTTAAATACCATTCCTACGCATCTGCAGGATAAATTGCCGGGCGATCCGGAAATGGAACGCCGCATCCGTGCCCTGGTGCGCTGGAATGCGATTATGACAGTGCTGCGTGCCAATGAAAAATCACCAGGCGTGGGCGGGCATATCGCAAGTTTCCAATCCGCGGCTACACTTTACGATACTGGCTTTAACTATTTTTTCCGTGCGCCTAATGAAAATTTCGGCGGCGATTGCGTTTATTTCCAAGGACATTCTTCACCAGGCGTTTATGCACGAGCCTTTCTTGAAGGCCGCATTACGGAAGAGCAGATGGATAATTTCCGTCAGGAAACCGGCGGCAAGGGCTTGCCAAGCTACCCACATCCGTGGCTGATGCCTGATTTCTGGCAATTCCCGACTGTTTCAATGGGTTTAGGCCCGTTGGCCGGTATTTATCAGGCACGCTTTCTTAAATACCTGCATGATCGCGGTATTGCTGATACCAGTGACCGCAAGGTATGGGTATTCTGCGGCGATGGCGAGATGGATGAGCCTGAGTCATTGGGTGCTATTTCACTGGCAGTACGTGAAAAGCTGGATAACCTGATTTTTGTGATCAACTGTAACTTGCAGCGCCTGGATGGCCCGGTGCGCGGTAACGGCAAGATTATCCAGGAACTGGAATCTGATTTCAGGGGCTCAGGCTGGAATGTGCTGAAGGTCATCTGGGGTTCTTACTGGGATCCTCTGTTGGCGATGGATAAAGATGGCCTGCTCAAGAAACGCATGGAAGAATGCGTAGACGGTGAATATCAGAACTTCAAACAAAAAGGCGGCGCTTATACGCGTGAGCATTTCTTCGGCAAATATCCAGAGCTGAAAGCAATGGTAGCAGCGATGAGTGACCAGGATATCTGGCGCCTGAACCGTGGCGGCCATGATCCGCATAAAGTATTTGCGGCTTACAATGCAGCCGTGAATCATAAAGGCCAGCCTACAGTGATTCTTGCCAAGACCGTTAAGGGCTATGGTATGGGTGAAGCCGGCGAAGGTCAGAATACGACCCATCAGCAAAAAAGCATGGATCTTGATTCGCTCAAGAAATTCCGTGACCGTTTTGACTTGCCATTGACGGATGAGCAGGTTGAAAGCTTGAGTTTTTACAAACCAGCTGAAGACTCGCCGGAAATGAAATACATGGCAGAACGCCGTGCTGCGATGGGTGGCTTTGTGCCGCAGCGTCGTCGCAAAGGCAATGAACTCACAGTGCCTCAGTTGTCCGCATTTGAAAATATGCTGGGTGCAACCGGTGAGCGTGAAATTTCAACCACCATGGCCTTTGTACGTATCCTGTCTACTCTGGTGCGTGATAAGGAAATTGGCAAATACGTAGTGCCTATCGTGCCGGATGAAGCGCGTACTTTCGGTATGGAAGGCATGTTCCGCCAGCTTGGTATCTATGCGAGCCAGGGACAGCTTTACGAACCGCAGGACTCTGATCAGGTGATGTTCTATAAAGAATCTAAAAATGGCCAGATTCTGGAAGAAGGCATTAACGAAGCCGGCGCATTTTCAAGCTGGCTGGCAGCGGCGACGTCCTACTCGGTCACCGGCAAGCAGATGATTCCGTTCTATATTTATTATTCAATGTTCGGCTTTCAGCGTATTGGCGACCTGGCATGGCTTGCAGGTGACTCCCGTGCGCGTGGTTTCTTGCTGGGTGCAACCGCTGGACGTACTACACTGAACGGTGAAGGCCTGCAGCATGAAGATGGCCATAGTCACCTGATGTCGGCAACAATCCCGAATTGCGTGTCTTATGACCCGACATTTGCCTATGAACTGGCAGTGATTATTCAGGATGGTCTGCGCCGTATGGTACAGAATCAGGAAGATGTGTATTACTACATTACCCTGATGAATGAAAACTACAGCCATCCTGAAATGCCGAAAGGTTCTGAAGAAGGCATCCTCAAAGGCATGTACAGCTTCAGTAAATCAAAAGCCAAGGGCGAGAAAGTACAGTTGATGGGTAGTGGCGTGATCTTGCGTGAAGTGATCGCTGCAGCCGAGTTGTTGGAAAAAGATTGGGGCGTTGCTGCGGATGTGTGGAGCGCGCCAAGCTTTACGGAATTACGTCGTGAAGGCCTGGATTGTGATCGCTGGAACATGCTGAATCCGGACAAGCCGCAAAGAGTCAGCTATGTTGCAGAATGCCTGAAAGATGCAAAAGGCCCTGTCATTGCTTCTACAGATTATATGAAGAGCTTTGCAGAACAGATTCAGCGTTTTGTGCCCAATAGGTTTGTAGCGCTTGGTACGGATGGTTTCGGCCGTTCAGATAGCCGTGAAGCCTTACGCGACTTCTTTGAAGTGAATAAATACTACGTTGTGGTCGCCGCATTGAAAGCTTTGAGCGATGACGGAAAATTGCCTGCCGCCAAAGTTGCAGAGGCGGTTAAAAAATACAGCTTAGATTCCAACAAGCCAAACCCAACGACAGTTTAAGGAAACACACAGATGGCAGTTCAAGACATATTCGTCCCTGATATCGGTAATTTCGATAGCGTGGATGTCATTGAAGTATTAATAAAAGCAGGTGATACCGTTGCCAAAGATGATTCGCTGATGACTGTTGAGTCTGATAAAGCATCTATGGATATTCCTGCTCCGTTTGCAGGTGTGGTGAAAGAAGTCAAGATTAAAGTGGGTGACAAAGCAGCGCAAGGCACTTTGATTTTAACGATGGATGTCAGCGATGCAGCAGTCGTCGCCGTGCCAGCCGCCCCTGTCAAGGCGGAGCCTGTAGTAGAGGCAGCTAAAGCTGCAATTCCTGAGCCTACCAGGCCGGCTCCAGAGCCGCCAAAACCAATCGCCCCGGTTCATCAGCCGGTGCCAGTGGGGGAGAGCGCTGTGGTTGCTCCCGGCAAACTGTCACATGCCAGCCCTTCTATCCGTCGCTTTGCGAGGGAGTTGGGCGTGAATCTGGCGCTGGTGAAAGGTACCGGCCCTAAAAACCGCATCCTGCAAAGTGATGTGCAGGTTTATGTGAAAGGTGAGCTGGCTAAGCCACGGACTGAAAACATGGGTGCGGGCTTGAGCAGTTTGGCGGCATTGCCGATGCCGGTCATCGATTTCAGCCAGTTTGGCGCGATTGAAACCAAGCCGCTGTCACGTATCAAAAAACTGTCAGGCGCTAATCTGCACCGCAACTGGGTGACAGCTCCGCATGTGACGCAGTTTGACGACGCGGACATCACGGATCTTGAAGACTTCCGCAAGTCCATGCAGGGAGAAGCTGAGAAACGTGGTGTGAAACTCACGATGCTGGCTTTCCTGATCAAGGCTTCAGTGAATGCATTAAAGGCTTATCCTAACTTTAATGCTTCATTGTCACCCGATGGCGACAGCCTGATCCTTAAAAACTATTTCAATATCGGTTTTGCCTGTGACACGCCAGATGGTTTGGTGGTACCGGTAGTGCGTGATGTACACCAGAAAGATGTGCTGGATATCGCACGTGACCTTGGTGAGCTTTCAGCCAAAGCGCGTGAGCGTAAATTGAAAGTTGAAGAAATGCAGGGCGGCTGTTTCACAATCTCAAGTCTGGGCGGTATTGGCGGCACGATGTTCACGCCGATTATCAATTGTCCTGAGGTGGCGATTCTGGGCGTATCCCGTTCATCCATGCAGCCGGTGTATGATGCAAAAACCAAGACCTTTGAACCGCGCCTGATCTTGCCGATGTCATTGTCATACGACCATCGCGTGATTGATGGAGCAGATGGTGCAAGGTTCACCAGCCATATGCGCATGATGTTGAGCGATGTAAGAAGATTGCTGCTGTAATTTTTACCGGCAGCAGAAAAGGGTGCGAAATTCGCGCCCTTTTTACTTAATGGATTTACCGTTTTATTTGCTGCAAGTGTTATTGCAACTAGGCCGCTGAAGGCTTGAACGGCAAGGTTTAATGATAAAATTGCAGCAAATGATTAAAGATGATAGCAAGGGGTGGGCATGAGTAATTTAGTAGAAGTATTGGTACCTGATATCGGCAACTTCGATAGCGTTGATGTGATTGAAGTGCTGGTGAAAGCAGGCGATGTGATTGCGAAAGAAGACTCCCTGATTACGGTGGAGTCTGACAAAGCGTCTATGGATATTCCATCCTCCCATGCCGGTACGGTAAAAGAAGTTAAAGTTAAGGTTGGCGATAAAATCGCCAAAGACACGCTAATTTTATTGGTAGAGGCAGAAGCCGCAGTTGCTGCTGCAGTCGCTGCGCCAGAAGTCCCGTCACCGGTAGCGCAAGCGGCGGTAGCTCCGGCGCCAGCCTTAGCAACAGCAACAGCTCCGTCACCTGCCGGCAGCAGCGATATCAATACGCAAGTGGTCGTGCTGGGTAGTGGCCCTGGCGGCTACACCGCGGCTTTCCGCGCGGCTGATCTAGGCAAGCAGGTAGTGCTGATTGAGCGTTATTCAACCTTGGGCGGTGTTTGCCTGAATGTCGGATGCATTCCGTCAAAAGCGTTATTGCACACGGCAAAAGTGATTACAGAAGCTGAAGACTCCAGCCATCACGGTGTGAGTTTCGGTAAACCAAGCGTGGACCTCGACCAGTTGCGCAGCTGGAAAGCGAACGAAGTGGTGGGCAAGCTCACTGGCGGTCTGTCAGCGATGGCGAAACAGCGCAATGTTATGGTGGTGCAGGGTGTCGGTAAGTTTACCAGCCCTAACCAGATTGCGGTCACGGCTGCAGATGGCAAAGTAACTACAATTGGTTTTGAAAATGCAATTATCGCGGCTGGCTCGCAAGCGACCAAGTTCCCGGGTGTGGCTGCCGATGAGCGCATCATGGATTCTACCGGCGCGTTGGCTTTGGCTGACGTACCAAAACGCATGCTGGTGATCGGCGGCGGTATTATCGGCCTGGAAATGGGTACGGTTTACGATGCTTTGGGTAGCAAAGTGAGCGTGGTTGAGTTTACCGATGGCCTGATTCAAGGCTGCGACCGCGACTTGGTGCGCCCGTTGCAAAAACGCATGGAAAAACGCTTTGAAGCCATCATGCTCAATACCAAAGTAGCCAGCATGGAACCTAAAGCAGATGGTATCCACGTGACATTTGAAGGTGTGAACGGCAATGCGGAAGCGCCTAAAGGTGTGGAAGTGTATGACCGTGTGCTGGTTTCGATCGGCCGCCGCCCTAATGGTAAAAATATCGGTGCCGAAAATGCCGGTGTAGCAGTGGATGACTACGGCTTTATCAAAGTAGATAAGCAAATGCGCACTAACGTACCGCATATTTTCGCAATCGGCGATATTGTCGGTCAGCCCATGCTCGCACATAAAGCAACGCATGAAGCTAAAGTCGCGGCTGAAGTGATTGCCGGAGAAAAAGTTGAATTTGTTGCATCCGTGATCCCGTCAGTTGCCTATACCGACCCTGAGGTGGCTTGGGTGGGCGTGACTGAAACAGAAGCCAAAGCCAAAGGTATTGCCATTGAGAAAGCCAGCTTCCCATGGGCAGCCAGCGGCCGTGCATTATCCATTGCACGTACTGAAGGTGTCACCAAGCTGATATTCGATAAAGAAACCCATCGCGTGATTGGCGCCGGTATCGTCGGCACCAATGCCGGTGAATTGTTGGCTGAAGCCGTGCTGGCGATTGAAATGGGTGCAGATGCACATGATTTGGGTCTCACTATTCATGCACACCCGACTTTGTCTGAAACGGTGTGTTTTGCCGCCGAGATGAAAGAGGGCACGATTACGGACCTTTACATCAAAAAGCGCTGATTTACAGAACCAATGTCAGCTTTCAGTAGCGCTTAAGCACCTAAAGACAGGGTCTGCACAGACCCTGTTGGTTGCTTCCTGGCGATGCTCACATAATGCTCACTCACCGATTGCAATGGTGTTTCCGCTGGCTATTGAAGAACTCTCCGTCTGAAACTGATATTTAACCCGAACAATATACTGAATCCGTGCAAGCTGCTCTCATCGCCTTGCTTATTGGCAGCTGACTTCCTTCAGTTCAGCCGCCGGAAAATCCGGTTTTAATTTTTTAAGCTTGGCAATGTCGCCCTCGGTCATGTTGTTAAGTACAAGGCTGTGGTGCCCTTTGCCGTTGCTGCGCAGGGTTTTTTCAAGATTATTAATTCCTTTAGACCGCAGTTCCCGGATCAGCTTGTCGGCCAGTTGTTCATCTTCAAAGATGCCGAATGAAATGGCGTTTTTCCATTTTTCTTCCTGCACCACAAACAGGTCATCAACGCCGAGCGCCTTAAATTCTGCGGCTTTTTTCTGTGCTTCGGCCGCGGTCTTTAGCGGCGCTTTGTAAACCCAGTATCGTTTGGGCTGGTCTGAGTTTTCCTCTTTTGCGGTAGCTTGAATTTCTATTTTGGTGAGCGCTTTTTGTGCTTTTAAAAGACTGGCGTCAGAGAATATTCCCCATTGAAAACACATGGCTACAGGCTGGGGCTCGATGTCAGCTTGTGGTTCAACGGTTGGCCGTGATGATTCTGCTTTTTTAGGCAGCTGATCAATCTCGGCCTGTGACAGCAGTTTGATTTTATCCGGGTGAATTTCTGTCAGTTTGATTTTCGGTTTGCCTGGCAATATATAGCCAATATTGAAATAGGCCAGCAAGCCTATGTTGATGAGTGCCGATAACCAGAAAAAACGTTTCATTGCATGTCACTTTATATTTTTAATACTATTATATTTTTTATACTTTATATTTTTTATTATAAAGGTAATCAAGCTCAAGTTCATACATGACAGCCATGTTCACGCTGCTGTTTGATTTCAGCGGCGTTGAGCTGAATGCATGATTACGCTATGCGGTATTGTCTAGCAAACCAGTCTGGGTGTCTACCATCGCTTTGCTCCCGGCTGTGAAACGTTAACCGTGCGCTGCGAGCGGTGCGGGCTGGCTTTGGGTGCGGTTCCGCGGTGAGTCTTGACCGTTACTGAGGCGCTTGTTCGGGCTGGTTGAAACAATCCAGCAGATACAGGCCGTATAGAACCAGGTTGTCAATGATGACGGTCGGGTTGGTCACGCAATCAGTGAGGTGACGCTGAATGACATCGGCGTCACCGCCGCTCAGGATGATGAAAGGTGTTTGCCAGCATTGTGCTTCCAATGCAGCGGCCATACGTTCAACGGCGCCGGTGACCGCATTCAATGCCCCGGCATCCATGCCTTGTGCAGTCGATTTTGCAAAAACACTGACAGGAGTGTTTTCAATCGATTCACGCATTGCGCTTTTAAGCGGTAGCTGCGCCGTACCAAGGCCAAGGCTCGCCTGCATCAGGCGGATCCCGGGAAGTATCATGCCGCCAAGAAATTCGCCTTGCTGCTTGCTGCCTGATGCGCCATGCAGTGCGTCTATGGTGACTGCGGTTCCAGCGTTAACCACTACACAGGCTGTATGCTTATTGTGCCATGCCGCAATCAGTGCGGCCCAGCGGTCGGTGCCTAGCGTTTCAGGCTCGGTATAACCATTGATGACATTGCAGGCTTCAGGGCTGGCAGTGACCCGCCGCACCGGCTGGTGATGCCTTGCCAGCAATTTCTCAAGGCAGGAAGCATGTGCTGTGCCGGCTACGTTGGAAATAATGACGCGTTCATAACCTAGCGTCCCGGGGTTCAGGTCAATGTCTGGTAATTGTTCATTGGCACACACGCCATTGTGGGTGATTTCACCGTTCCGGTTAAATATCGCCCACTTGGTTCTGGTGTTTCCGGCGTCTATAGTTAAAAGCATATTTTCCAGAGGATTGTCTAATCAAGTTTGCGGTCAAGGGTTGCGCAAATTATCTACATTGCCGAGGCTCGCGCTCATCGATAAAGCTGCAATCATTTTTTTAACAGCGTTAGTGTTTAAGGCAAAAAATCAATCCGACATTAACTGCATTCTATCACTAAGTATTGCAGTGGCGATGCCGCCGCAAGCCTGCACTAGGTTCCACGCAGACTGATTTCACCGGATATGAAACGCTGCATGCCAGCTTCGGTTGCGACCAGCAAACTGCCGTCCTCGGTAATTCCTTTTACCACGCCGTGTATGTCTCGGCCGTCCGGCATCAGCATGCGTACATTCTTTTCATGATAGGCATGGTGCTGCGTCCACTCGTCGCGCAATGCAGCAAAACCGCCTTGTTCGAATGCTGTCAATACATCAGCCAGGTGTTTCAGCAATGCAGCCAGTAAGTGGTTAGGGTTAAGTTCGCTATTCAAGACGCTTGCCAGGTCGGTCACCGGCTGGTCGATTTTCTGCTTCAGCTTATCCGGCAGGTTCAGATTGATGCCCATGCCGATTACGGCAGTACTCGGGCCTTCCATATCGCCTTGCAGTTCAATCAGGATGCCCGCCAGTTTTTCACGGTTGATCAGTACATCATTGGGCCATTTAAGCTGCGTGCCGGTCACGCCAAGCGCATGCAGGCTGCGCATCAGGGCTATGCCTACGGCCAGGCTCAGGCCTGACAATGCCGAGGCTCCGCACTGAAAGCGCCACAGCACAGAAAAAGTCAGGCTTGCGCCTAGTCCCGCATGCCAGCTGCGGCCACGCCTGCCGCGGCCGCCGGTTTGCAGGTTTGCCGCAACGCAGGTGGCATGTCTGGCTGTGCCGATATTCTGCATGAGATAACTGTTGGTAGAGGCTAAGTGGTCATGCACTTCTATTTGCAGTGACGTGCCATATTCCTCAAGTGTGCTTGATATGGTTTGCGCATCAAGCAAAGTGACAGGCTGCGGCAGTTTATAGCCACGTCCCGGCACTGAAAAGATTTCGATGCCTAGCTGACCTGCATATTGCAAGGCATTCCATACTGTTGCGCGGCTGACATGGAAACGGCGGGCTATCGCTTCACCGGAGTGAAATTTTCCGTCTGCCAGAAGTCTTAAAATTGGAAAGGTGAGGGCGTTCATGACAGCCATGATTTTAGCATAGGCGTTCCAGGCTCCATGGAATCAATTTCCTGAGCTAACCCATACAATACGGCAAGCTGGTGTAAAATAACGGTAACTTAAATTAGAACGCGTTGCCATGTCATCTGAAAAAAACCCAAATAGCGCACCAGCGCCAGCTTCCAACTTTATTCGCGCCATTATTGAAAAAGATCTAGGCCAAAACAGATACGCCGCAAAAAAGTGGGCGGGCAATCCGGGGGATGCGCAACATCATGAGGCCGGCCAGGTTGATTTTGCCAAAATCCGCACACGTTTCCCGCCGGAACCGAATGGTTACCTGCATATTGGTCATGCCAAATCCATTTTTCTGAACTTTGGCCTGGCTCGCGATTTTGGCGGCATATGCCATATGCGTTTTGATGACACCAATCCGGAAAAAGAAAGCCAGGAATACGTAGACAGTATTTCAGACGGCGTGAAATGGCTGGGCTTCGGCTGGGAGAATCAAGGCCCGAACGGCACTGAGTCCAATCTGTATTTTGCCAGCGATTATTTTGACTTCATGTATCGCGCTGCTGAAAGCCTGATTGAAAATGGCTGTGCTTATGTGGATGAGCAAAGTGCAGATGAAATGCGCATTAACCGCGGCACACTCACTGAACCTGGCAAGAATTCGCCGTTCCGTAACCGTACCGAGGCTGAGAACTTGGCGCGTTTCCGTGAAATGCGCGATGGCAAGCATGCGGACGGCAGCATGGTGCTGCGCGCCAAAATCGATATGGCATCGCCCAATATCAACATGCGCGACCCCGCGATCTACCGAGTGCGCCGTGCGCATCACCATAATACCGGCGACAAATGGTGCATCTACCCGATGTACACGTTTGCGCACCCTGTAGAAGATGCGCTGGAGCGCGTCACACACTCAATCTGCACACTGGAATTCGAAGACCAGCGCCCATTCTACGACTGGCTGCTGGAGCGCCTGGCCGATGCCGGCCTGCTGGCACATCCGCTGCCTAAACAATACGAGTTCGCGCGTTTGAACCTGACTTATGTCGTGCTTTCGAAACGCAAGCTCATTCAGCTGGTAGAAGAAAAACACGTGACAGGCTGGGATGACCCGCGCCTGCCGACGCTCGCAGGCGCGCGCCGCCGCGGCTACACTGCGGCCGGCTTCAGGCTGTTTACCGATCGCATCGGCGTCAGCAAAGCTGATTCATGGATTGAATACACGATACTTGAAGATTGCATGCGCGAAGTGCTTAATGTTGAAGCGGAGCGCCGTATTGCCGTACTCGATCCGATCAAGCTGGTGATTGACAACTACCCTCTGGATGCTAACGGGCAGTCACAGAGTGAGGATTGCTTCGCACCTAACCATCCATTGAAACCGGAGCTGGGCAAACGCACCGTGCAGCTGTCAAAAGAGCTGTGGATCGAGCGTGAAGACTTTATGGAAGAACCAAGCAAAGGCTTCTTCAGGCTTACGCCAGGCGGCATGGTGCGCCTGCGTTACGGCTACGTAGTGCAATGCACCGGCTGCGAAAAAGATGCAAACGGCAATGTGACCGCAGTGCATTGCGAATACCTGCCCGACACAAAATCCGGCACACCGGGTTCTGACAGCGTAAAAGTCAAAGGCAACATCCACTGGGTATCGGCGGCACATGCTTACGAGTGCGAAGTGCGCCTGTATGACCGTTTGTTCAAAGAAGCGAACCCAGGTAGCGGTGACCGTGACTTTCTGGATGACATCAACCAGAACTCCGTGCAAGTGATCACGGCACAGTTAGAGCAAAGCCTGCGCGATGCAAAAGCGGAAGACTGCTTCCAGTTTGAGCGTCATGGCTACTTTGTGGCAGACAGTAAAGACAGTGTGGCCGGCAAGCCTATATTCAACCGTACCGTGACTTTGCGGGACGCATGGCAGAAGTAGTGATGCGGCGTGTAGACCTGGAAAAAGCTTATTGCTTACTTAACCACGGGCCTACCATTCTTGTTACTTCTGCCCATGCCGGCAGGCGCAACATCATGGCCGCGGCATGGAATGTACCGCTGGATTTTGCCCCGCCCAAGGTGATTGTGGTCATCGACAAAAAAACTTATACGCGGGAACTGGTTGAAGCCTCCGGCACATTTGCGATTAACATACCCTGTGTGGCACAGATCGATACCGTTTATCAGGTCGGCAGCAGTTCTGGCCGTGGCCTGAAAGATACGGATAAATTTGCGGAATATGGTTTGGAAACTTTTTCCGCAGAAGAGATAGCTGCGCCGTTGCTCAAAGGATGTGTGGCATGGCTTGAATGTAAAGTCATTCCTGAACCGCATAACCAGAACACTTATGACCTGTTCATTGCCGAAGTGGTGGCTGCCTATGCGGATGAGCGCGTGTTCTCCCAAAATGAACATGGCCAATATCGCTGGCATTTCGAGGGGCATGATGATTTGCGCACGATTCACCATGTGGCGGGAGGCAGTTTTTTTGCTGTCGGTGCCATGCACCAGGCTGGTCATTCCGGTTAAAGTTTGTTACGGTAACAATTTCATTGCAGAAATGCCTTCATGAAAAAAACGCGCTTACATGGTCGTAGAAAACATCACGCGAAGAAAAGCGGCCTGCCGCCGGGCTCCCTGATATATGTGGGGCCGGGGGACGAGGATGTGACCAAGCTGGCATCGCCCAGCCTGACTTTGATCAGCTATGATGCCACTGGCCTTCACGAGAAGATCATTCACGTCGATGATCTTGCTGCGCTGGATTTGGAGGGTGAGGACAAGCTGTGGCTGAATGTGCATGGCATCCATGACGCTGCTTTAATTAAACAGATCGGCCAGGTGTTCGGGCTGCATCCGCTGGTGCTTGAAGATATTCTGAATACGGAACAACGCCCCAAACTGGATGAGTATAACAAGTATTTGTTCCTGGAAACGCGGCATTTCTATTACGAAAAAGACACCTTGTCAGTCAGCTCCGAGCAGATCAGCATGGTGCTTGGACATCATTTCCTGCTGACGTTCCAGGAGCGGTCAACCGGTGCGTTTGCTCCGGTGCGGGAGCGTCTGCGTGCGGAGCATTCGCCAATGCGCGCGTTGGGTGTCGATTATCTTGCCTATTCGCTGCTGGATAGCATTGTTGATAAATATTTCAATGTGCTGGAAGCAATGGGGGATGACAGCGAAGCGCTGGAGGACGCGCTCCTTGCCAAGCCGAACATCACGCAATTGCACAGCATACATCAGTTAAAACGGGCAAGCATCGAGTTGCGGCGTGTGGTGTGGCCGATGCGCGAAGTGGTCAATCACCTTACCCGTAATGAAAGCGGTTTTTTCAAGGCAGGCACGATTCCATACCTGCGTGATATCTATGACCATACGATTAATTTTATCGAATCCCTGGAATCTATTCGGGATAGCCTGGGCGGGCTGATGGATATTTACATGACCAGCGTCAGTAACCGCGTGAACCTGGAAGTGCGCGCATTAACCGTGGTTACCATGCTGTTTATGCCAGCCACCCTGATTGCCGGTATTTTCGGTATGAACTTTCATGAGATGCCGTGGATTACCGAACCCAATGGCTTCTGGTGGGCAATGGCGGTCATGG
>Ga0208626_1000372_pt1 | contig 15770 bp, 14 predicted proteins | sample LakWasMet10_HOW4_2_FD_183860 | JGI IMG/M metagenome (GOLD analysis project Ga0208626, IMG submission 183860) | Freshwater sediment methanotrophic microbial communities from Lake Washington under simulated oxygen tension - Sediment Metagenome... | ecosystem: Environmental > Aquatic > Freshwater >... | reverse complement strand
GAATACTTTGAACACAAAGGAACAGTCACACTCATTAGATAAAACTATTAATTCAAAAAACATGAAAAAAAACTACTCAACCTTTATTATCGCTACTGTATTCATTGGACTAAAAGCAATTGCACAATGCACACCTGGATGCACAACAACAATAAGTGGATCCGACATTGCTAATCATACAATTATTTCGGGACAAAAAGTTTGTATCACTTCTACTGGGAGCGTTTCTGGTTTAATTACAATCACAACAGGTGGAATCTTATGCAATGAAGGGACTGTTAACTCACCAAACTTATGGGTGGCTGGTGGCTTATTTAATAACTATGGAAGCATCAATACCAATCAATTAATGGTATCACAAACAGGTGACTTTTTGAATGAAGGAACTGCATCCATAGATAGCTTATTGGTAAAGGATGCATCCTCTACATTTATAAATAACGGTACATTAACCAACCAGCGATTTACAACTGCTGCTAGTGCAACAACAACAAATAATGGAACTATTACATCCGACTTTTTATATGACTCGGTTGGTGTGTTCAATAACAATGGAAATGTAACAGTCAATTTCGACATTGGAGTAGCTTATAATAGCACTTTTGCAAATGGAACAAACGCTTACACTAGAATCAATCGTGATTTTTATAACTCAACAGGTGCAACCTTTAACGTAGGAAATTGCATGATAACAGTTGGTAGAGATTGGTATAATTCTGCAATAATTGCTGGACCAGCAGGACCAAGTTGCGGAGGATTTAACATAGCAGGATTATCGTTAAACTCAGGAACCGTAGGTTCTATTGCTTCCAATCTTGATTTGTGCGATGCTGGTCATCCGATTACAAACATTGATGGAAACTCCGGAACTATAGCAAGCACAACGACATATTGTACCTGTTCTAACAATTGTGTTATGGTAGGAATTACAGAACGTATTCCTTCAAGTGATGTAATTATTTCAAACATCTATCCTAATCCAGCACAAACAACCATTACTTTTATTCTAACAAATAAGCAAAGTGAAATTATAACTATTCAAGTTATTGATATGATGGGAAGGCTTGTATCTACTAATAATTACAAATCAAGTATTGGTGAAAGTAAAACGGAATTAAATGTTTCCAATTTAAAGGAAGGAACCTATATCTTAAGTATTACCGACTCTCAGCAATTGCAAACGAAACGACTCTTTAATATAACTAAATAATAAAAAAGCCTCGCAAACTGTGAGGCTTTTTTACAACTATTAACATCCGATAAAGCTATTTATTTGCTAAATTCGTAAGCAAATAACCAAGTATGAAAATTCTAATTAAAAATATAAAATCCTTAGTTCAAGTTGAAGAAACTCCTTCTTTAAAAATTGAGGGAAAGGCGATGAAAAATCTGGCTTGCATTGAAGATGCGTGGCTGGCAATAGAAGATGATAAAATTGTTGGATTTGGTAAAATGGATGATTGGGAAGGAATTACAGATTGGAGTAATTTAACCATTATTGATGCAAGTGATAAAATTGTAATGCCGAGCTATTGCGACAGTCATACACATATTGTTTATTCAGGAAGTCGTGAAGGCGAGTTTGTAGATCGTATCAATGGATTATCGTACGAACAAATATTTGAACGAGGTGGTGGGATTTTAAACTCTGCAAAAAAATTAGCAGATGCTAGCGAAGAAGTATTAATTGAAAGTGCATTGAAGCGTTTGAATGAAATTATGTGGCAAGGAACGGGTGCTGTTGAAATTAAAAGTGGCTATGGCTTGAGTATTGATGCTGAATTAAAAATGCTTCGAGTAATCAAGAAGCTAAAAAAAGTATCTCCAATTACAATAAAAGCAACTTTCTTGGGAGCACATGCAGTACCTGCAATCTTAAAAGGTGATAAACGAAAATATATAGATATCATTATCAATGAAATGATGCCGAAAATTGCAGCCGAAAAATTAGCTGATTATTGTGATGTTTTTTGCGAGCAAAATTATTTTACAAAAGAAGAAACCATTGAAATATTAACAGCAGGAAAAAAACATGGAATGATTCCTAAAGTTCATGCTGAGCAATTGAGTAATTTTGGTGGTGTGTTGGCAGGTGTTGAAGTAGAAGCTATTAGTGTTGATCATTTAGAATTTGTTGGCGATAAAGAAATAGAAGCTTTAAAAGGTTCTGTAACAATGCCGACTATATTGCCTGGTGCAGCATTCTTTTTAAGTTTACCATTACCACCAGCTCGCAAAATGATAGATGCTGGATTACCAGTTGCAGTTGCAAGTGATTACAATCCAGGTAGCAGTCCAAGTGGAAACATGAACTTCATGCTTTCCTTGTGTTGCGTACAATACAAAATGACTCCTGAAGAAGCAATCAATGCTGCTACTATTAATTCGGCTTATGCGATGAATTTGAGTCAAACACATGGAAGTATTGCTATTGGTAAACAAGCAAATGTTTTTATCACCAAGGAGATTCCAAGCTATTCATATATCCCCTACTCTTTTGGTAGTAATTTAATTGAAACAATTATTTTGAATGGAAAAGTAATACCTAAATAATATGTTTCTAAAAGTATACGATCAATCAATCCTGCAAAAACTTACACGAAAACGCTCGGGTGAAACAAAACTTGGCGAATGTGTTCAAACGGTTGATTCAAAAAACATAGAAGAAGCATTAATAAATTCAACAGCTAAATTTGTTTTATTGGGTTTGCCCGAAGATATTGGTGTAAGAGCAAATTATGGCCGTGGTGGTGCAAATACCGCATGGCAACCAGCCCTATCCAACATTTTAAATATTCAGAGTACCGACTTTTTAAAAGGCGATGAATTACTAGTGCTCGGGCATATTGAATTCGATGATTTGATGAAACAGGCAGAAAATGCTGATGTTCAAAAGCTGAGAGAATTAGTAACAATTATAGATACTCGCGTTGCTGAAACAATTCAACTCATAGTTAAAACGGGCAAAAAACCTATTATAATTGGTGGCGGTCATAACAATGCATACGGAAATATAAAAGGAGCAGCACTCGGTTTAGTGGAGGCAGGCATTTTAAAACAAGCAAAAATAAACTGCATTAATTCTGATGCACATACTGATTTTAGAGCATTGGAAGGCCGACACAGTGGAAATGGTTTTAGCTATGCATACGATGAAGGTTATTTGAAAAACTATTCAATAATTGGATTACACGAAAACTACAACTCACAAACAGTATTGAATGAACTAAAAAAACATCCCAATACCATTCAGTATAGTTTTTTTGAAGACATTTTTATTCGTGAAGAAATGGATTTCAAACATGCAGTGATGCAAGCAATTACTTTTACGGACGATACCTATTGCGGTATTGAGCTAGACATGGATACTGTTCAAAACATTCCATCGAGTGCAAAAACATCAAGTGGAATAAGTGCAAACCAAGCACGCCAATATGTTACTTGGTGTGCAAAAAATACAAATGCAGCCTATTTGCACATTGCAGAAGCAGCACCTGTTTTATCACACATCAAAACAGATAACAAAACCGGAAAATTAATTGCATATTTGGTAACCGATTTTATTAAAAATTGTAAATAAGATTTAATCCTATGAATAAAATTCTTTTAATCATCAAGCGCGAGTACTTATCGAGAGTTAAGAAAAAGTCATTTATCATTATGACCATCTTAGGCCCTATTCTAATAGCAGCAATTATGATTGTTCCTATTTGGCTTTCGATGCAAAAGTCTGAAAAGCAAAATGTGCAAGTAATTGATGATAGCTTTTTGTTTCGCGACTTAATCCCTGAAAAAGATTTCATTCATTTCGATTATCCTCCCATTAAGTTTGAAGATGCCGAAAAAGGATTTTACGATACTAATTACGATGCTATTTTATACATTCCTCACAATATTCTTTCTGGGGGGAATACAATAAAAATTCTTTACAAAAAACAATTAAGTGTAGGTGTTGAACAATACATTGTTTCAACTATTAGTAAAATGATGTATGATGTAATACTTGCAAAGAATAAAGTTGATTTGAACATTATTCGTGACGCAGAGGTTAATTCGCGTTTTAAACTTATTACTACAAAAGTTGAAGAAGATGGAAATACAAAAAAAACCAATACAGGCCTGTACATGGCAATTGGTCTCGGAGCAGGAATCTTAATCTACATGTTTATTTTCCTTTATGGAGTGCAGGTAATGCGCGGAGTAATGGAAGAAAAGACAAATCGTATCGTTGAAGTCATTCTTTCATCAGTTAAACCATTCCAATTAATGATGGGGAAAATTGTGGGCGTTGCACTGGTGGGACTTACACAGTTTTTATTGTGGGTAATCCTTACAACAACATTGTATAGTGTTGCAACAGTTACACTCTTAAAAGATATTGATATAAAGCAAGTGCAGCAAAAAGAACAAACGTTTACTGTTGGTGCTAATTTGGATTATATGAATATGAAAAAAATTGACAAGCCCAACATTGTTACTGAAATCTGGAATGACTTTAAATCGGTAGATATGAAAACAATTGTATTGTGTTTCTTATTCTATTTCTTAGGAGGATACTTGATGTATAGTGCCATGTTTGCGGCTGTTGGAGCCGCTGTTGATAATGAAGCCGATACACAACAGTTTATGATGCCTATCACCATTCCCCTTATTTTATCATTTGTTGTTGCTCAAACTATCATCCAAAATCCTGAAAGCACAATGGCTTTTTGGTTTTCAATAATCCCACTTACCTCACCTATTGTTATGATGGTACGATTACCTTTTGGTGTTCCTGCATGGGAATTGGCATTATCCATGACATTGCTTGTGGTAGGATTTGTTTTTACAACTTGGTTAGCTGGAAGAATTTACAGAACAGGAATTTTAATGTATGGCAAAAAAGTTACCTGGAAAGAATTGGGTAAATGGCTATTTTATAAAGGATAAATTCTATGCGAATAGCTATCATTGACCTTGGAACCAACACGTTCAACATATTAATTGTTGAAACGGAAAATTCCAATACATACAAACAAATTTTCCAAACTAAGATTGCTGTAAAGTTAGGCGAAGGAGGAATAAACAAAGGATTCATTGCTCCTATTCCATTTCAACGAGGAATAGATGCCTTGGTTCAATATAAACTTGTATTAGATGATTACAATGTAGAAAAGGTATTTGCATTTGCTACATCAGCGATAAGAAGTGCAAGTAATGGGAACGATTTTGTAAGCACAGCAAAACAAAAGGCTGCTATCGACATTCAAGTTATTTCGGGTGATAAAGAAGCAGAGCTAATTTATTATGGTGTTCGTTCGGCTGTAAAAATGACAAATGACACATCCCTTATTATTGATATCGGTGGTGGCAGTACCGAATTTATTATTGCAAATAAAGAGAACGTATTTTGGAAGCAAAGCTTTTTATTAGGAGCAGCGCGATTACTTGAACGATTCAATCCATCCGACCCTATTACTGATCAAGAAATAGAAGATGTGAAAGGATATTTAAAACAAGAACTACAACCTTTGTTTGAAGCAGTAAAAAAGTATCCTATTACCGAATTAATTGGATCTTCTGGATCTTTTGACTCTTTAGCGGAAATGATTGCTCACCGATTTTACACACCTGAAATCCTAAAAAACATTACAGAATACGAATTCCAAATGGATGATTGTTCAGCTATTTATGACATTATCATAAAATCGACTAAAGCAGAACGAGCAGCAATGAAAGGCTTGGTGCAAATGCGTGTTGATATGATGGTTATATCAAGTATTCTAGTGCATTTTGTTGTAGCCGAATTTGAAATTGAGAAAATGCGATTATCTACCTATTCCTTAAAAGAAGGTGTATTGCATGATGTACTAAAGTAAATTTCTATTTATAATCCTCGATACTAATTTGCTTATCGCAAAAAGGATATTCATATTCTTGCTGGTTAGAAGCTACTATGATTAAGCGATTTTTAGAGTAATCATTTACCAATTGTTGATACCAATCGATGGCTTTCTTATCTAAGTTTGAAGTGGGTTCATCCAACAATAGCAAAGGTGTATCACTTAATACGGCTAATGCCAAGCGAACACGCTGTTTCATGCCCGAGGAATAGTATTTCAATTGTTTGTCTTTCGACTTTTCTAGCTGAGTAATTTGAACAATATCTTTTATTGTTAAGCCTTTGTAGAATGGCTTAAACTGTGCATGAAATTCAATTGACTCAATTAAGGTAAACTCTTCTAACAATTCTAAATAAGGAGCAGCATAGCTCAATTGTTTGTAGATAGCATCAACATGAATTGTTTTTTGTTCTTGCAGATAGGTGATTTCTCCTTCCGATTGCATCAAACTACCTGCAATCACTTGCAGCAAGGTTGATTTTCCAGAACCATTAGAACCTAATAAAACATAATTGTGAGCATCGGTAAATTCATAATTTACCTTACGAAAAATCCACTCGTAATTGTAACGCTTACCGATGTTATTAAGTTGTATGTTCATCTGAACTAAGAAATTCCACGCATAATTCCATCCTTTGAGTTGCGGATAAAATTAAGGATTTGATCTTTTTCAACTGAAGCAGGTGCTTCCTGTTCAATGATTGCCAATGCATTGGTTACATTGTGCCCTTTAACATATAAGGTTCTATAGATATCTTCTATTTGCGAAATAGTTTCATTGCTAAATCCTCTTCTTCTTAAACCTACAGAATTAACTCCAACATATTGCAATGGTTCACGTGCAGCCTTGGTAAATGGAGGTACATTTTTACGAACACCAGCTAGACCAGAAACAAATGCATGTGCACCAATACGAACAAACTGCCCCACTCCTGTTCCACCTTCAATAATCACATAATCTTCGATATCTACATGTCCTGCAAGATTAACACTGTTTGCAATAATTACATTATCACCTACAATACAATCGTGAGCAATGTGTGCATACGCCATAATCAAGCAATTGCTACCAACAACCGTTTTCATTTTGTCAGCAGTTCCTCTATTTACAGTTACACATTCACGAATGATGGTATTATCTCCAATCTGAACAATTGATTCTTCGCCTTTAAATTTTAAATCTTGAGGTATAGCAGCAATTACTGCTCCTGGAAATATTTTACAATTTTTACCAATTCTTGCTTTCGGAAAAATGGTAACGTTTGGACCAATCCAGGTTCCATCACCAATTTCAACATCTTCGTAAATGGATGCGAATGGAGAGATGGTTACATCTTTTCCTATTTTTGCATCAGGATGGATATAGCTTAAATTGCTCATACAGTTGCTGCGGTATTAATTTCTTTGGGTGCTTTGTCTTTTATTACTTGCGCTAACATCACGGCCTCAACAACTTCTTTTCCATTTACATAACCTATTCCACGCATGTTCACCAAACCTCTTCTGATTGGACTTTCCAATGTTAATTTAAAAACAATGGTATCTCCTGGTATTACTTTTTGTTTGAATTTAACACCATCAATTTTCATGAAATATGTGCTGTAAAATTCAGGATCTGGAACTTGTGACAATGCAAAAATACCACCCACTTGCGCCATTGCTTCAATTTGCATTACTCCTGGAAATACTGGATTATCAGGGAAATGCCCTTGAAAGAATGGCTCATTCAATGTTACATTTTTAACGCCAACAATACTTCCTGAATCCATCTCCATAATTTTGTCAACCATTAAAAATGGGTAACGGTGAGGCAACATCTTGGTAATATCATTGATATCGTATATCGGCTTTTTCGTTAAATCGAAATAAACTGTATTGTTTTTCTTTTTCGATTTAATTAATTCTTTTATCTTTTTTGCAAATGCAATATTACCAGCATGTCCTGGACGAGCAGCTAAAACGTGCATTTTCAAAGGCACACCAACCAATGCTAAATCGCCAACAATGTCAAGCAATTTATGACGAGCTGGTTCATTAAAGAAATGCAATGTGGTATTGTTCAATACTCCGCGACCTTTAACTTCAACGTTCTCTTTATTAAAAACCTTTTTAAGATGAGCAATTTTCTCAGGTGCAACTTCTTTATCGACCAATACAATTGCATTGTTCATGTCGCCACCTTTAATCAAATTATTTGCAAGCAATGCCTCTAATTCATGCAAAAAAACGAATGTACGACACATGGCAATTTCCGTTTTAAATTCGCTAAGTGTATACATTGATGCATGTTGTGTTCCCAATACATCTGAATTGTAATCAACCATAACAGTTGTTCTGAAAGCATCTTGAGGAACAGCTAACATCTCCACTTTTTTAATTGGATCTTCAAATGTTAAATTTTCCGTTAAAACAAAATATTCTCTTTCTGCATTCTGATCAACGGCTCCAACTTCTTCTAATATTTTAATGAATGGCATTGAGCTACCATCCATGATAGGCATTTCGGGACCATCCAATTGAATCAAACAATTATCGATTTCCAAACCAACTAAAGCAGCTAATACATGCTCAGTAGTATGAACACGAGCACCATTTTGTTCTAGTGTGGTACCACGAGATGTATCCACCACATTGTCAACATCTGCATCAATAATTGGATTTCCAGAAATATCTACACGTTGAAATTTATATCCATGATTTTCAGGAGCTGGTACAAATGTTAAATTCACTTGTTTTCCAGTGTGTAAACCAACACCAGAAATACTCACTGCTTGTTTTAATGTTCTTTGCTTTACGCTCATCTTAACTACTAATTTTGATTCGAAAATATTTTAATTCGTATTAAATTTCATTAAAACTAAAAGCTATTCAGGTTGTACGATTAGCAAAGAATGATAATGAAAACCAAATTTAAGTATTTTATTCGTTTTATGGTAATTTTAGGAAAGGCAATTAATTAAGAAGAGATTGTGTAAAACTTTACTTTTTGCGCCAAAAAACAACAAAGAAAATTAGCAATCCTACCAGTCCCATTGCGAATGTAAAAAAGGTTTGTCCGGCATGAATTAAGGTTGCTAACGTTTTACCAAACATGCCCGTTACACCATACAATAAAACCACCTGATTTACAAGAAAATGATAGGCTCCCATTCCACCGCCTTGAATAGGTATTGAACGACCAATAGTACCTATACTTACAATTGTTAAACATGCTCCCCAAGTCAAAACGGAAGTTTCTTTAAATACGAAGAACCAGAAATAGGTCATTAAATAGTATCCTAACCAAATTAAAAAGGTGTACAAAACAAACAAGCGTTTTTCTTTTAGCTTAGCAATACTTATCAAGCCTTGTTTTAAACCTTCTAAAAATTTTACGATAATCTTTGGAGATTTTTCCTGTAAGTATTTTCGGAAATAAAAAAATATAAACAACCCTACAACTACAACCAATAAAAACAACACTAAAACGGTTGTATTACCCGAACTAATTTTAACAATAACACCTTCATAAAAAGGTGTAAACACATTTATTTGAACAAATTCTATGATTTGATTAAATTGTAAGACTAGTGTTAAAAGCAATACAATCAATAAACTCACAATATCAATTACACGCTCTATAATAACCGTTCCTAATAATTCCATAAAAGGAATAGGATGTTGTTTTTTAACAGACAAACAACGGGATACTTCTCCTAAACGAGGAACAACAAAACTTACAAAATAGCTAATTGATAAAGCAGAAAAAACATTGTGAAATTTTGTTTCGTGACCAATCGCTTTAATCAGCATTTGCCAACGTAAAGCGCGAACTACATACACACCAACCGAAACCGCCATTACCAAATAAAACCAGGAGAAATTACCTTTACTTACAACTTCTTTTAATTCGGTATAGTTTAAATCTTTAAAAAACAACCAACTAAGAACTACTCCTAAAAAAAGGAGTAATACATATTGTATAATTTGTGCTGTTTTCGACTTTAACATAGAGAGCACAAAATTAAATTTAAAATGATACAATTTAAAATAATGATGAATTTCATAAAAAAAGCCCAACAAGAAATGTTGGGCTTATGAATAAATAAAAAAACAATCTATTTCTTTTTATCTTCTGGTTTTATGGTTAAATCAAGTGGATTTGCAACTTTTTCTTTTAATAGCGCATGTTTTACAACATCAATCATTTGTTCTACATAAATGAATTTTAATCCTTTAATGTAATCTGCTTTAATATCTGCAATGTCTTTTTTATTGTCGATACTCAAGATGATTTCTTTAATTCCTGCACGTTTTGCTGCAAGAATTTTTTCCTTTATACCACCTACAGCCAACACTCTTCCACGCAAGGTAATTTCGCCTGTCATTGCCAATTGCTTCTTAACTTTACGTTGAGTAAAAGCACTTGCTAATGCAGTAAGCATGGTAATTCCTGCACTTGGTCCATCTTTTGGCGTAGCTCCTTCTGGAACATGAATATGTACATTCCAATTATCAAATACTTCTTGTTTTAATCCTAAAATGGCACTGTGTGACTTTAAATATTCAAGAGCAATTACAGCAGATTCTTTCATTACTTCGCCCAAATTACCAGTAAGTGTAAGTTTACCGGCACCTTTAGTCAAGCTACTCTCAATGAAAAGAATATCCCCACCTACTGATGTCCATGCTAAACCTGTTACAACACCTGCCACATCATTTCCTTGATAACGATCTTTTTCATGGGCTGGTCCAAGTATTTTGGTTAATTCTTTTTCAGTAACTACTACATTATATTTTTGTTCCATTGCAATTGATTTTGCTGCATTACGAACAACTTTAGCAATTACCTTTTCTAAGCCACGTACTCCACTTTCGCGTGTATAGTTTTCGATAATGTATTCCAATACTTTTTTATCCAAACTTAATTGATCTTTCTTCACCCCTTGTTCACCTAATTGTTTAGGCAGTAAATGTCGTTTCGCAATTTCAATTTTCTCTTCAATTGTATAGCCTGTAATTTCAATAATTTCCATACGATCACGCAAAGCAGGCTGTATAGAACTCAATGAATTAGCAGTAGCAATAAACATCACATTCGATAAATCGTAATCCATTTCTACATAATTATCATAGAAGGCATTGTTTTGCTCTGGATCAAGCACTTCTAGCAAAGCAGATGATGGATCACCATGAAAATCATTTCCCACTTTATCTATCTCATCTAAAATAAATACAGGATTGGATGAACCTGCTTTTTTAATATTTTGCAACACACGTCCAGGCATAGCACCAATATATGTTTTACGATGTCCACGAATTTCTGCTTCATCGCGTAAACCACCCAAACTCATTCTCACATATTTTCGTCCTAAACTCTCGGCTATACTTTTTCCTAAGGATGTTTTTCCAACACCAGGAGGTCCGTACAAACATAAAATAGGAGATTTCATATTACCTTTTAATTTCAATACTGCAAGGTGTTCTAAAATGCGTTCTTTCACTTTTTCCATCCCAAAATGATCTTTATCTAAAACCTTTTGAGCACGTTTTAAATCGAAATTATCAGTTGTTGAATCATCCCAAGGTAAATCCAACAATACTTCTAAATAATTGGTTTGAATAGAATATTCAGCCGCATTGGGATTCATGCGTTCCAATTTTGTGATGGCTTTTTCGAATGAATCGGAAACCGTTTTACTCCATTTTTTAGTCTTTGCTTTTTCACGCATTTCACGAATATCCTGCGCAAAATTATTCTCCCCTAATTCTTCTTGAATTGTTTTTAATTGCTGATTTAAAAAATAATCACGTTGCTGTTTATCCAAATCAACTTTCACTTTCGATTGAATTTGATTTTTCAATTCTAGCATTTGCAATTCTTTCGTAAGATTCGATAACAACAATGTTGCTCTATCAGAAAGATTGGCAACCTCTAGCATTTTTTGTTTATCCGCTACAGGTGCATTCATGTTTGAGGAGATAAAATTGATCAAAAATGAAGGACTTTCAATATTACGTAATGCAAAATTTGCTTCAGTAGGAATATGTGGACTTTGCTTAATAATTTGTGTGGCTAAATCTTTTAAAGAAGAAACCAATGCATCAAACTCTTGGTCTTCTTTTTTAGGCCGAATTTCATTAAAGGCAGTAATTTTTGCTTTGATGTAGGGCTCACTTTGAATAATTTCACCTAACTCAAAACGTTTTTTACCTTGAATAATAACGGTTGTGTTGCCATCAGGCATGCGAAGCATTTTAATGATGTGAGCAACGGTACCAATTTTATTTAAATCATCAATTGTGGGGTCTTCAATGCTGTCATTTTTTTGCGAAACAACACCAATTATTTTATCGCCTTTGTAGGCATCTTTAACAAGATTAATGGATTTATCGCGTCCAACTGTTATTGGAATTACTACACCTGGAAATAATACGGTATTACGTAGAGGTAATATTGACAGTTCTTCAGGAGTTTTTTCAGAATTCATTTGATCTTCATCTTCCGATGACAACAATGGTATAAACTCCGAATCCTCCTCCATCATATTAGCGCTAAACAAAGGATTTAAGCCATTTAAGTCGAAATTATCAGTCATTTTTTTGAGTATTTAAGTCGAGTAATAAAAATATGACGAAAGAAGTTCAATCCTTATGCCAAGCAAGGAATAGGGACAGTTTGGCAGAAACTTACTTTTTCTTCATTTTACTCAAATAGTAGATATGAATGATCATAATCACACCATTGGTAAGGATAATGGGAATCGAATAATGAAGCATTATACCATAGGCTACAAACAATCCACAGCCAATAAAATTTACGATACGCAATTTAAGAATGTCTTTCATAAGGAAAGAGATCAATACAACGATTGAAGCTAAATAGCCAATTATTTCGGTTAAGGTAAATTCCATAATTAAAGTTTAGTGCTTTCGCCTTCGATGGCTAAAATAGTATTGTCAAACATTGTTTTTGCTTCGTCCAACAATGGTTGCAAGTCTTTGTACCGAGCAGAATAATGTCCAATCATCAATCGTTTTACTTCTGCTTTTTGAGCTATTTGACCAGCTTGCAATGCAGTTGTATGGTATGTTTCTTTTGCTCTATCAGCTTTTTCGTGCAAAAACGTTGCTTCGTGATATAGTAAATCTACATTCTTAATGAATGGTATGATTCGTTCATCGTAACAGGTATCAGAGCAATAAGCATAACTACGAGGAGCTGCTTTATTTGAAACCAATTTAGAATTAGGAATAATTGTCCCATCTGAAGCAACGAAATCAGCGCCTTGTTTGATTGGCAAAATTTGTTCAACCGGTATTTTGTAATAGGCAAGTGTATCCTTAGTAATATTTGCCAATAAAGGCTTTTCAGTAAATTTAAAACCACAACAAGGGATACGATGATTCAGAACAATGGAAGTTACAATCACTTTATCATCTTCAAAAAGCACTTCATCACTTTTATAATTATGATGATGATATACCAATTGATAATTTAATCGTGTTTCGGAATGTTTGTATTGAACTTCAATAATTTCTTGCAATTCGGCAGGACAATACAAATGTAATTCTGTTGTTCTACCAAGCAAATGCATGCTCGATAAAAGTCCTAATAGGCCGAGGTAATGATCGCCATGTAAATGACTAATAAAAATGTGATTTATGCGCTGAAACTTGAGTTTATACCTGCGCAATTGAATTTGGGTAGCCTCACCACAATCAATCAAAAAAAACCGCTCAGCTATGTTTAAAAGCTGAGCGGTAGGATTTCTTTTTGATGTAGGAGTTGCACTGCTGCAACCTAAAATAGTTAAATCAAAATTTTGCATTATTTGCTAGTAACAACCATACGTTTAGTAATGGTGGTATTTCCGTTTTTTACTGAATAAATGTAAACACCAGCAGCAAATGAATTTGCTTCTAATTTAATTGTATTTGCGCCTTTTTGAGCTTCAAATTTGTTTGAATACACAACTGCACCCACCATGTTATACACTTTAAATTCTACTTCAGAATCTGTTGTAGAAGAAAAATAAATTTCTGATTTTTCAGAGAATGGATTTGGTGAATTTTGTTTTACATCAAATTTTGACATATCTAAATCAGTAATTGAAGTTGCAGCAACAACGATACTACGGAATTGTTGATTTGTTTGAGGTTGATCAATAGGCACACCAAAAATTGTTGTATGAGCTACTGCATTAACAATGATTTTTTTATTCCAAACTTGTGTAGGAATTCCTGAAATTAAAAAACAACCGTTTGAACCACCAGGGAATGTACAATTTGCTGGAGCACATTGGTAGTTTAAACCCGGAGCTAAACTATCAACACCAGTTACTTCAATTGAAACAATTGTTGCAGTTGGAAAGCCAAAATCAGTACCATCAGTAGGCACTTTAATACTTACTTCTTGAGAATACGCTTGATTTACAACACCAACAGCTAAACCTGTTGCACTATCAGGACAAACACCATAAGCTTGTCCTACAGGAATACAAGAAATATTAGGAGTACAAACTTGTGCAAATGAACCTACGTTCAATAAAAATAAAGCCGAAGCAGAAAGGAGTAATTTTTTCATCATATTTAGTTTATTTAGTTTTTAACACTTATGCAAGAACACTTAATTTATCTTTTGCCTCACTTACCGTATCAGTAATAGTAAGGATTGTATCTAGCTGAGAAATAACAATCAATTTTCGAACGGAATCTTGTAATCCTGATAGCACAAAATGGCCGTTTGAATTTTTACACAAACGATTTGCAACCAAAATAGCACTCAAGCCAGAAGAATCGCAATAACGAGCATCGGTCATGTCAATGATGATATTCTTTACCCCATCTGTATTTAACACAACCAGTTCTGATTTTAAAGAGGGCGCCAAATTGCTATCCAACTTTTCAGCTGTAATCTTGATTATTGAATACTTGTCACTATTTTCGATCTGAATACTCATAGTATTTTTTGATTTTAACAAATATAGGACAATTTTGGAGTAAAAAGCAAGTTTTTAATCTCAAAGATTTATTGCTATTTTTATAACTTAAAATCTATCCTCATGAAAAATTTAATCGCTATAACTTGCCTAATTATAGCTACGATTGGATTTTCTCAAACCCCGGCAGAAACAAGAGATAACAAACATTCAGTGGGGATCTATTTAAATGCTGTAAATTTTGAACGTTTTGTTTCTACTGCTAATGCTTCTAGGAATAGTATTACAGAAGCTCAACATCGTTTTTTTTTCGCTCCTATCAGCAATTGCGGTATTGCATACCAATACAGACTAAACAACTTTCTAAAATTCAGACTTGGCGGAGGCTTTTATTCTGAAAGGGTAGAAACAAGAACATTTGAAAAGGGTTTTGATGGAAATATTATTGATAAAACAATCAAAGGAAAATTGAGCTATGTTAGTATCCCCTTGTCTATTCGACTGTTCCCTCTTAATATTTATAATGAAGAATCGAATGGTGGTTTTTATATGGAGTTGGGATGCAATTCTGATTTTATTTACAATGAGCAAATGAGCAGTCATAATAATATCCCATTTAGTAAATTTTCAGCATCTCAGATTCCCAGTTATGTTACGGTTTACAGAGAATCTGTAGAATACAAAAACAAAAACTTCTCATACAATAGGTCTAGCATAACTTTTGGATTGGGCCATGAAGTTGAGCTTAAACACATTGCTTTCTCATATGGGATAAATACCCAATTTGAATCATTTTCTCAAATGAAAAATACATTTGCAGATATTAGGACAGCAAAATTTTGTTTGATGAATATTGGTTGGAGTTATCGCTTTTAAGCTAGAAAAACAATAATTAAGTATACATGCAAGATTAATATCTACAAAATAACACTATAAAAACAAACAGCCCCTCGAAAATTCGAGGGGC